>Ga0326727_10000575_pt1 | contig 149593 bp, 143 predicted proteins | sample MB2enrmetagenome_FD_207643 | JGI IMG/M metagenome (GOLD analysis project Ga0326727, IMG submission 207643) | Lab enriched peat soil microbial communities from McLean, Ithaca, NY, United States - MB29MY | ecosystem: Environmental > Terrestrial > Soil > Wetlands > Peat | place: USA: New York... | reverse complement strand
TCACGAAGGAAACGATCGAACCGCTCTTCGCGAAAGCGATGCGCGAGGCCGCGGCGGTCGGCCGCTTGATGGGTCACTGAGGGTTCCCCCAGAGTCCACGGAGTGAGAACAATGGAGTACGTGTATGGTGCGTTGCTGCTCAATGCAGCCGGAAAGTCGATCGACGAGAAGGCCCTCACCGGGGTCCTGAGCGCGGCGGGGGTCTCCGCCGACACCGCCCGGGTGAAGGCGCTCCTCGCCTCTCTCGAAGGCGTCAACCTCGGCGAGGTCCTCGCGAAGGCCGAGACGTTCGCGGCCCCCGCGGCAGCGCCGGCCCCAGCCGACAAGAAGGAAGGCAAGGGCGAGAAGAAGGAAGAGGAGAAGAAAGAGGAGAAGGGCGTCTCCGAGGAAGAGGCGGCCGAGGGTCTCTCCGCCCTCTTCGGCTGAAGCCGGAGCTCGCGAAAGCGCACCGCTTAAGACCCGCGACCGGGTGGGTACGACCGGAGGTCCTCCTCCGGCGTTCGGTCGTGCCATGCCTCCTCGAGAGTTCTGCGGCGTCGTGGGGGTCTCGCTCCAGGGGACGGGCGCCGCCCCGTACCTCTTCCGAGGCCTCCGTGCCCTCCAGCATCGGGGCCAGGAGTCGGCGGGCATCGCGACCACGAGCCACGGCACGATGCACCACCAGAAGGGGATGGGCCTCGTCCACGAGATCTTCACCCAGGAGCTCCTCGACTCGCTCCGGGGTTCGAGCGGGATCGGTCACGTCCGCTATCCGACGACCGGCGCGACCGACCTCGAAAACGCCCAACCGATCATCGTCAAGATCCGGGACGAGGACGGGGCGATCGCGCACAACGGCGACATCGTGAACTTCGAGCGGGTGCGCCGTCGTCTCCAGGCCCAGGGCGTGGACCTTCTCGGGAACGCGGACACCGAGATGATGGCCCAGTCGATCGCGCTGGAGTTCGGACATACCCGCGACCTCGAGGCCGCGATCCGGCGCGCCTGCACCACGGTCATCGGCGGCTACGCCGTTGTATTCCTCGTCGGGAACCGGGTGTACGCGTTCCGGGACCCCCTCGGGATCCGGCCGCTCGTCTTCGGGACGATCGAGGGCGGTGTCGCGGTCGCGAGCGAGTCGGTCGCGCTCGAGATGATGGGCGGGAAGGCGATCCGCGACGTCGAGCCCGGGGAGGTGCTCGTCCTCGAGCGGGGTCAGCTCGCGCATTCCTCGCACATCCCGAACAACGGCGAGACCGCCCACTGCATGTTCGAGTGGGTCTACTTCTCCCGACCGGATTCGGTCGTCGATAAGCAGCCCTGTTACGACGTTCGGTACCGCATCGGCCAGCGCCTCGCGAAGGATGCGCCGGCCGAGGCGGACCTGGTCGTACCGGTGCCGGACTCGGCGCGTCCTCAAGCCCTGGGGTTCTCCGCGGGCACGGGGATCCCCTACGCCGAGGCGCTGATCAAGAGCCGCTTCGTCGAGCGGACGTTCATCCTCCCGGACCAAAAGCGCCGCGAGCAGGAGGTCCAGGTGAAGCTGCACCCGGTTCCCGGCCTTCTCAAGGGGAAGCGGATCGTCCTTGTGGATGATTCGATCGTCCGCGGCACGACCCTCCGCGCGATCCTCCTCATGGTCCGTTCGGCCGGCGCGGCCCGCGTCGACGTTCGGGTGGCCTGCCCGCCGATCCGGGCGCCGTGCTATTTCGGGATCGATATGAAGGACCGTCGGCAGCTGATCGCTCACGACCGCACCGAGGACGAGGTGGCCCGCCTCATCGGTGCGGACAGCGTGCATTATCTCTCCCTCCCCGGCCTCGTCGAGTCGATCGGGCTGCGGGCCGATGAGCTCTGCCTGGGATGCCTCACGGGGCGTTATCCGGTTGAGGTTCCCGAGGAACGCCATCGCTTCCAGAAGTCGCTCGCGGAGTTCTAGAGCGTGCGGCCGACGCTCGTCGTCGGGAACGGACCCTTCCTCTTCGTAACCGGGCCGGGGAGCGCGCGAGCGGCGGGACCGTTTCCGCTCGACAACGACCCCCGGCGGGTGGTCGCCCGATTCGAGGCCCTCGGTCCGTCGGACATCCCCGGCCCTCTCCTCGCCGCGCTCGAGACTGTCCCACAGGGCTCCCGTCTTCTCGCTTCCCCTCCTCGCCTCGCCCGCGCGATCGCAGATGCGGCACGCCGCCCGGTGGAGAACCCGACGGTCGAGGAGCTGAGGCGAGCCCGATCGACGATCCCGCGGGCGGACCCCGAGCTCGAGCGCCGTTTCTTCCTGGCCCTGGGGCAGCTCCGGCTCGAGCGGGCGCTTCGTGCCCCGGAGGAAGTGCTCATCACCCTTGCCCGGGAAGAGGAGCGCGTCGAACGCTCCGTGGGTAGGGAAGCTCGGGCGGCCGAATCGTTCATCCCGGTTCCGGATTCCCCCCTCGACCGCCACCTCGTCGCCTGGGGCCGAGCTCGTGGCGCGCTCGGTGACCTCGAGGACGCGTTGCGGAAGACCCTCGAGGACGAGGCCCAGCGTCTGGTCCCGAACCTCTCTGCGGTCGTCGGACCCCGGACCGCCGCGCGTCTAGTCGCCCTCGCGGGCGGGGTCGGTGCGCTCGCTCGAATGCCGTCCGCGCGGATCCAGTTGCTCGGCAGCCGACGCCGCCCATCGCCGGAGCGGGGCCCCCGGTTCGGGATCCTCTATCGTGCGGACCGCCTCCTCGACGTCCCGATCGGCCGACGCGGAGCCTACGCCCGGAGCCTCGCCGCGATGGCGGCGATCGCGGTACGGGCCGACGCCAGCACCCATCGCGACATCAGCGCGACGCTCGTCGCTCGACGGGACCGCCGGGTGGAAGCCCTGAGGAGGCAACGTCGATGAGACCGGGCCGTAGCTTCCGTCCGTACGAGGACTCGCCACGACTCCTCGAGGTCAACCGCGCCGAGCGACGGGAACTCTGGACCGAGGCCGTCGGCGACCCGCCCCCCGTGTACGGGGAGCGATGGACGGACTTCGAGGGCCGCCCGTACCGCCTCTTCGAACCGGGCCGCTCCAAGCTGGCCGCGGCGGTCGTCCGTGGCTGGACCGGCGACCTGCCCGCCCCGGGCGAGTGCTGGCTCTACCTCGGCGCGGCCACCGGGACCACGTCGTCCCACGTCGCGGACCTCGTCGGGCCGGAAGGCCGGGTCTACGCCGTGGAGCGGAGCGTTCGCCCGTTCGCGCGGCTTCTGGCGCTCGCAGAGCGGTGGCCGAACCTCCGCCCGATCCTGGGGGACGCCCGGGACCCGCTCGCGTATTCCAGCCTCGTGCCGCCGGTGGACGGGCTTTACGCCGATATCGCCCAGGCCGACCAGCTCGAGATCGTCCTAAAGAACGCTGAGCTGCTCCTGACGGGAGACGGGGCGCGGCTGCTCATCGCGCTCAAGACCGCGAGCATGGGCCGACACCGGTCCGCCGTCGGTCACCGGGAGTTGGCGGAACGGACCCTCGCCGAAACGACCTCGCTGTTCACCTCGGTCCCACTCGAGCCGTTCCACAAGGGGCACTTCATGGTCGGGGGCCGCTGGGGACGCTCCTCGCGACTCCCCGTCCGCGAGGACGCGCGGCCTACGATGCCGCGCGGGCGCCGCCCCGGGCGACGAGCACGGTGACGATGTCCTCGTCGGACAGTACGTGGTCCCGTCCGACGGTCTGGCCCGGGAAGCGGGCGCTCTTCCCCCAGATCTGAGCGGCCTTGAACGTTCGACTCAGGTCCCCCGGGAGCTTTCGGAGGAGCTCGGTGACCGACTCGCCCTGGCGGAGGATCACGGGTTCCTCCCGGTCGGGAGGAAGTCCGGGAGGCTTGACGTAGATCCGGATGAACTTGAGGGTCGTACCGATCCGGTTCACGAGGGTGTCGAGTCCGGTGCCGGCACGGGCCGAGATGTAGATCGGTTCGTACGGGATGAGCGACGCCGTCAGCTGGGTCCGCTCCTTCGCGTTCATCAGGTCGGCCTTGTTCACGACCATGATCGCGAGCACGTAGACCCGGTTTCCGGCGAGGACATCGATCAGCTGGTCAGCCGTGGCATCCTCGCGGAACACGATCGACCCGTTGTGGAGGCCGAACTCCCGGGCGATCTGCGCGGCTCCGCCTCCGGCTAGGTGGGTCAGCCGCACGGTGCTCGAGACCGTCAGGCCTCCCCGGTCCGATCGCTGGACGACGATCCGAGGGGGACGCTGATTGATGCGGACCCCCGCGCCCTCGATCTCCGCCGTCAGAGCACGAAGGTTCGGGTGCTCCGGGTCGATGAGGAACAGAACGAGGTCGGTGGACCGCACTACCGACAGTACCTCTCGACCTCTGCCGCGTCCCTTCGAGGCGCCGGGGATGAGACCGGGCATGTCCAGTATCTGGATCGATGCTCCACCCCAGCGGAGCATTCCGGGGATAATTGAGACCGTCGTGAAGTCGTAGGCGGCCGCCTCGCTGTTGGCGGCGGTAAGACGGTTCAGCAACGTCGACTTGCCCGTGGAGGGGTAGCCGACCAGGCCGACCGTGGCGTTGCCGCTCTTCCGTATCGAATAGCCGACCCCTCCGCCCTTTCCCTTGGCCCGGGTCTCGCGCTCCAGTCGGAGGACCGCGAGCTTCGCCTTGAGCCGCCCGATGTGCAGTTGGGTCGCCTTGTTGTACGCGGTATTGCGGATCTCGTCCTCGACCGCGACAATCTGTTCTTCAAGGGCGGACATGCGGATCGGGGCGAGCTCCGCCTCTTGGGGGCGTAGAAGATACTTGAGAGTGACGCGAAGGTCCACGATTCACCTTCCGTGCCCGCTGGCACCGCCAAGCCCTCCTCACGACTCCGTCTGGCGTGTCCCTCCGGCGCCGTGGTCCCCCCGGGGCGAATGAGCTCTCGGAGTGGCGATTCGTGCCCCATCCTCTGCGCGAACGTCGCTCGGAAGAGGTCGCCGCCTTCCGAGAGCGGTTAGCCGCGTCCCTCCGGGTCGGGCACGGACTGGGGGCCTCCTTTACCCTATGCGTTGTTTCCGGTCCCGGTCCCCATCTGACGCTTCGTTGCTCGGACCCGGCGAGCGCTCGCTGGGCGAGCCGGATCCTGTGCACGGCGTACGGCCGTGCCGCGTGGCTCCGCTGTCCCCGACCGAACCACCAACCTCTGATCGACCCACGCTCGGGCCGACGGGTCCGAGACTGGCCGGAGCCGCTGCGCGATGCGGTGGACGGCCCTCCGGCATTCGACAGTCTCGCGCTCGCGATGAGCGCGGGGATTCCCGGTGTTTCGGTACACTGGCAATTCACCCCGTGCCCGGCGACCTGGACTCGTCCGCGGGATCCCGTTCGGATGGAAGGTTTCCAACCTCCGACCGAACCCCGGAATTCCGGGGTCCGACCGACCCGCGCCCGCCGTGCGGAGGGCCCGATTCCCGCCCGACCGCTCCCCCTCTTCTGGAAGGCGAGCGTGCTGGTCGCGCTCCCCGTTGAGGAGGCGAGAGACCCCGCCTCCAAGGAACGCGTCCTGCGGGGGATCGAGGTCGCGCTAAGGTCGGGACGGGCGAACGGGGTTCGTTTCTCCCGGGGCCGGCTCCGGTTCCCTTGGTCCTCCCATCGGATCCTCCTGTCGGAGGACGAGCTCGCCTGGGTCCTGCCGAGCATCGATGGCGGGGGAGTTCCTCTCGAAGGACCTAGGGCGGAAGGCCTCCCCCTCTTGCCGCTCGGGCGGTCGACGACCGGACGAGTAGTGGGCCCGCCGGTGGAGCCGGGGCAAGGTCGCCACCTCGCGGTCCTCGGAGAGACCGGTATGGGGAAGAGCTCGACGCTGGTGTCGGTCGCTCGGAAAGCTTCGACGCTCGGCGGCGTCGTCCTGTTCGACCCTCTCGGGGAGACCGCCCGGTCGTTCCTCTCCGGCCTATCGACCGACGAGCGATCGCGACTCCTGTGGATTTCTCCTCGGGGATCGGCGAACGGGATCAACGCGCTCGAGGGGATCGGCGGGAGGGAAACCGACCCCGTCCTCTCGGACCGAAGGCTCAACGACATCGTCCACGCCCTGCGTAGGGTCCGCTCGGGCCGGTACTCGGACGCGAGCTACTGGGGCCCGCGTCTCGAAGAAATGCTGACACGGGCCGTCCGCGCCGCCGCTTCCTTTCCGTCCGGCACCATCGCCGACGCCCACACGCTCCTCGCTACCGGGGGGAGGACACGTCAGGTCGTTCCGCCGGAGGCCCAGGGGGCGGTCCGCGAGCTCTCGGACCGGGTCCGCGAACGCCCGGAGGACGCAGAGGGAGCCCGACGGCTCCTCTACGAGGTGGTCCGTAGCCCGGTCCTCTCTCAGATGCTCTGCGAGCGTGACCCGACGCTCCACGCGTGGGAGCTCGTGGCGGCTGGTCGTATTGCGGTCATCTCCGGGGATGCGTCGGCCGTCGGAGAGTCGGTCGCCCGTTACCTGTTGGCCGTCTACCTAGCCCTTGTGTGGTCGGAGCTGCTCGCGCGACCGTCCAACCCGAAAACGTTCGTCGTCCTCGACGAGTCGCAGTGGTTTTCGCACGAGAGCCTCGCGGAGATGCTCCGCTTCGCCCGCCGAAGGAATGTCCACGTCGTCCTGGCGACCCAGACCGTGGGTTCCCTACCCGAAGCCGTCGCCGATGCCGTGTGGACGAACGTCTCGGACTTCATCGCCTTCCGTGGCTCTCCCGACGAGGCGAGAGAGCTTTCCCGGGCGACGCGCGGTCTCTCCGTGGAGGAAATTCTCTCCCTCCCCCGAGGTCAGGCGGCCGTGCTCCTGGGGAAAGGGAACTCCGTGGATTGGGTGCGTACCATCGGCCGCCCGCCGGGTTCCGGTGTGGGTGCCCTCGACGAGGAGGATTCCTGGCCCGGTCACGCCGCCAGAACCGCGGACCCCGGGTCGCCGGCGCCGGACTCCCCCGCGACGGTCGGCAGCGTTTTGGGGTGGATCCACGAGCGTGCGAGCGAGCTGACGCCGGGGCAACCGCTTCGAGTGGAGCTCTCCGAGCTCCGGAGGGCGGTCGACCCGGAGGGCTCGGCCGTCCGTGAAGCGGGAGCGAGGCTGGGTCGAACCGGTGCACTCGTCTCCACCCTTCGCTCGGCCGGGGGTTCGGTCTGGGTCCTCGACCCCGAGAAGATTCCCGCCATGACCGAGGAGCCGCCCCCCTCCCCCTCCTCGGAGGGTTCTCACGGTCCACAACCCTCTTAGGGATGGAACGGCTCGTTCAACCGATGGAACTTCCACCCGCCCCGCCGCCGGCGCCTCCCACGGTGACCCCGGCGGCAGACGGGCTGCTGCCCCCGGCGGTTGTCCTCGAACGGTGCGAGACCGGAATTGGAGGGCTTGACAGCATCCTGGAAGGGGGGATTCCCCGCGGGAACATGGTCCTCGTGGCCGGTAGCGTCGGCACGGGAAAGACCACCCTTTGCCTCGAGTTCCTCGTCCGCGGAGCGGAGCGGGGGGAGCGGTCGCTCTTCCTGTCGGTCACCGAGGCCTCTCGGAAGCTGATGCAGAACCTCTCCACCTTCGAGTTCTTCCACAAAGACCTCGTCGAGCAGGGCTCGCTCGTGTTTGTCGACCTCCCGAAGGCGTACGACCGCCTGGGACTGGGACGGGAGGAGCTCACCAGCGAGGAGATCGGGATCGTGCTTCGTACGATCCGGGACCTCGTCCGGTCGCTGGGCATCCGTCGTCTCGTGCTGGACAGTCTCACCTCGGTTTGCTACCGGATCCGTCGGGAAGAGCAGATCCGGGACTTCATGCTCCGCCTCGGACAGGAGCTCAACGAGGCGGGTTGCACGTCGCTCCTCGTGTCGGAGATCGGTCCGACCCCGGGGCGATACTCCTTGCACGGCGTCGAGGAAGCGATCGTGGACGGCGTCATCCTGCTCTCCAACTCCCACCGCATGGGGGACATCCTTCGGGTGTTGCAAATCATCAAAATGCGGGGGACCTCGCACTCGCACGCTCAGTTCGTCATCCAGCTTACCCCGATCGGGATGCTGATGGCCCCGCACCTGAAGGGTGGGCGAGAAGGAGGCGCGTAGACCGTGACCCCGGAGGTGGACCTCGGAGAGCGGCTCCGGGCGTTACCGAGCGGCAGCGCCGTGGCCCTGAAGCTCGACCCCCGCGAGTACGCGGACCATTACTTCGCGGTGCTCAACGCCACGCTCCGGGACGTCGGGAGCGAGACCGACGCCCACACGATATACCTCACCGTCACGAACCCGGCCGCGTTCGTCTGGACGCTCGCCCAGGCGCTCGACGTTCCAGCGGACCGGATCTCCTTCGTCGATGCGATCAGCCACATCATGATGAACTACGCCAACCCGCTCCCGAACGCCACGTACGTCGAGAGCCCCCGGGCGCTCGAGGAGATCATGCTCCGGATCGAGTACCTGCTCCGGAAGTTCCCGCATCCCCGAGAGATCGTCGTGATCGACAGCGTAAACTCCCTCGCGATCCACAACCCGCCCGAGCTCCTGTCCGAGTTCTTCCACATCCTCTTGAACAACCTGAAATCTCGCCAGGTGCTCACGCTCGTCCTCGAGACCTCGGAAGAGGAGACCACCGGGATCGAGCAGATGCTGAACCTGGTGGTCGACGAGACGATCGACGTCGGGCGGGTGGGACGATAGCCATGGCCGACCCCGACCGCATCTTTGGAATCCCCGAGATCGACCAACCGACCTGGACCGCGCTGCCGCCGGGCTGGCTTGCGGTCCTGTCGGGGACCTCGGGGTCCGGGGCCCCTCTCCTTGCGAAGCAGTTCGCCCACGCGGGCGCGGGGCCGGTCCCCGTCCTCTTCTACACCACCTACGAGCGCACCGAGGACGTCAAGAAGGCGTTCGATGACTTCGGCTGGGACCCGGAGGAGATCCGGATCGTCAACCTGGCCGACGAATACTTCGAGCGCGTTCTTGTCCGAGGACTCGAAATCGCGAAAGCGCGGGAGGGCGGTATCACGCTGGGCGAGCTCGTCGACGTCCGACCCCAGGACCGGGCGTTGACCCCGTTCAGCCTCACGAACCGGATGCTCACCGACCTCGCCAACATCGACTCCCCCTTCCGGCTCGTCGTCGATTCGGTCGACTTCTTCCTCGAGGTGATGGAACCCCACGAGCTGACGACCGTCGCCCGGCAGATCCGACATCGCTGCCAGACGATCGGGGGCCATGCCCTCCTCACGGCCCACTCGTTCGCCCACGAGCGAGCGGGCTTCGGGCTTCTCCAGGACCTCGCGGACCTGGTCTTCGACCTTTCGGCCGAGGCGCGCGGGGACCACTTCGAGCACACGCTCTCGCTCCAGAAGGTAGCGAACCGCCCCGACCTCACGCACATCTGGAACGCGGAGCTCGGCGAGTACGGCTGGCACGTCAACCAGCGCGCGGCCGCCCCGCGATAGCGGCCTACCGAACGGTAAGCTAACCTTTATCGGGCTTCCCCGGCTCCTTTGGCCGAGGTCGAACCCCCGTGGAGGACGTCGTCATCCGTACGCTCGAACAGGTGCAGCTTCGTGACCCGATCCTCATCGAAGGACTTCCCGGGGTCGGGAACGTCGGGAAGCTGGCGGCCGACTACCTCCGCGAGCAGCTTCCCGCGAAGCCGCTCGCCACGATCTATTCGAAGTTCTTCCCCCCGCAGGTCTACGTCAGCGAGGAGGGGATCATCCGCCTCGTCTCGAACGACCTCCACTACTGGAAAGGTCCATCGACCGCGACCCGGGACATCCTCGTGCTCGGAGGGGACTACCAGGGGATCTCCCCCGAGGGCCAGTACGAGATCACGCAGCGGGTCCTCGACTACTGCCACGGCCTCGGCGTCCGCGAGGTGTTCACGCTCGCCGGGTTCGCCCAGGGCCGTGTCGTGGACGACCCGCGCGTCCTCGGCGCGGCGACCAACGCCGAGCACGTCGAGGCGATGAAGAAGTTCGGCGTCGTCTTCTCGCGGAACGACCCGGGCGGCGGTCTGATCGGGGCGAGCGGGCTCTTCCTCGGTCTCGGCCGCCTCTTCGGGATGGAAGGGGTCTGCCTCATGGGCGAGACGAGCGGTTACTTCGTCGACCCCCGCAGCGCCCAGGCGGTCCTAAAGGTCCTCGCGAAGATCCTCAACGTCACGATCGATTTCACGGCGCTCGAGGCGAAGGCGCACGAGATCGACCGGATCGCCCAGAAGATCCACGAAGCCGAGGCTCGGCCGGTCGAAGGGCCGTCGCCGTCCGGACCGGCTCCGCGGGACGACCTCGGGTACATCGGCTAGAACGACCGGTCGATGACCGAACTGGCCGACCGACACTCGTCGGCGGAGGATCCCTCCCGATACGAGCGGGTCCAGGACCTCCTCCGACGATCGGCCGACCCCGACGGTTTCGTCCCGTTCGACCGGTTCATGGAAATCGCCCTGTACGGGGAGGGTGTCGGGTTCTACTCGCGCGCCGATTCCCCGTTCGGTCCCGACGGAGACTACTACACCGCGGCGCACGCGAGCCCGCTCTTCGGGCGCGCGATCGCGCAACGGGTGCGGTCCGTCGTATCGGCAACCCCTCCAGGTGTTCCGTTCCGCGTCCTCGAGGTCGGGCCGGGCGACGGCGCTCTGGGGGAGAGCGTGCTCCGCGGGCTCGCCGAGGACCCCGCGGTGAGGGGACGGGTGGAGTATGTTCTCGTGGACCGGTCGCCCTCCCTCTCCGTACGGGCGTACGAACGGGTCTCAGCCGTAGGCCAATCCGTGGGGGTCCCCGTTCGGGCCGCCGGGAGCGTCGGGGCGGAGGGACCGTTCACCGGAATGGTGCTGGCGAACGAGGTGCTTGACGCGCAACCGGCACGCCGCCTCCTTTGGGACGGCGAACTCTGGCAGGACGTCGGGGTCCGGCTCACGCGCGACGGGTTCGTCCCGGCCACCGCCCCTCGCGACCGGCCCGTGCCGGCGCCCGAGCTCCCTCCGGCCCCCGCCTTCGGGACGATCGTTGAGGTTTGCCCCATGGCCGAGGCGCTCCTGCGGGAAGTGGCGGACCACCTCGTCTCGGGGGTGTTCCTGGTTCTGGACTATGGGATGGAGGAGTCGGAGCTCGTCGTGGCCCACCCCTCGGGAACTCTAGCCGCCGTGCGACGGCACCGCTTCGTCGACGACCCGTTCGAGGAGCCCGGGACGTGCGACCTGTCGGTCTTCGTCAACTTCACCCGGATACGAGCTGCCGGGGCCTCCGCCGGTCTGCGGGAGCTGTCATTCCGGCGCCAAGCGGAAGCGCTGGGCGATTGGGGATTCCCGCGGTTGCTCGAAGAGGCCATCCGCTCCGCACCCTCGACGGAGGCCGAGGTCCGTATCCGCCTCGCGGCGAAGAACCTCCTGTTCGGTTTCGAGCGGTTCCACGCCCTCGAGCTCGCCCCACCGGAGAGGAGAGGTAGCTTCCCGACCGTTACGTGACCGCTCGGTTCGGCGAGCTTTCGAGCATCTCCACCACCTTCGCCTCGAACAGCAGCCGGGCGGTCTCGGGTGGGAGGGAGAGAACGTCGTCGGCCTTCAGGTCCACGGTCTCTGAACCGACCTCGACCGGTCGCGAGTCCTTGAGCACCCGGACATAGACCATAGGAGGGCGCGCCCGGGCCCCCACCGACGTTACGGGGTTTCGAGCGGGAGGAGCCGGGACCGGAGGCACCGCCGGAACCTCGGGCGAGGGTCGGGACGGGGCTGTAGCCGGGATCGCGGTGGGCTCGATGTAGGCGGCCGCCGAGCGGCGATGCTCGAGGAGAACGGAGAGAATCTGGTCGAACATCGCGCGTTCCTCGGGAAGGGCGTTCACGATGTCGCGGCTTCCCCCGATGCTCGCCTGGAACGCCGCGTTGAGGGCCTTCTGGGCCCGGCCCTCGACGATGTCTCGAGCGACCTGGATCGCCCTCTGGTACGTTTGTCGGGAGATGTCTCCCTTCCGGCCCGAGGGGTTCTCCCGAAGCTCGGCCTCGTACGACCGGCGGAGCTCGGCGAGGTACGTCGAGGTCGCCGCGTAGAACTCGGGGGGGAGCTTCGCGAGCCCGCGGACGGCGAGCTCATTGCGACGCCATTCGAGCAGTTGGGTGAAGTGGTCGGGCATCGACTCTCGCGGGACGGGCGGACACCCGAAGGACTATACGAGATGTGCGGTCTCGTTCGCATCTCCGTCCGCCGCTCGGTTGGCGGGGAGGGGCGCCGTTCGATGGTCGTGGTTCGAGACCCGGCCGCGCTGTTCGACGAGTTCTGGGAGCTCTGGGTCCGGCTCCAGACCGACTGTCAGGTCCCCGGCACTGTCGTCGTCGTGGAGGGAGAGCGTGACCGGCGGGCGCTGCGGAGGCTCGGCCTGCGAGGACCGATCATCCTCGTCCACCGCGGGCGGACGATCTCCGAGACGGCCCAGCACCTCGCCGCCTCGGCGCGCCACGTGATCATCCTGACCGACTGGGACACCGAGGGCGGACATCTCGCGCAGCGGCTCAAGGAGTTCCTCGGAGTCGGTCGCTTCGGCGCGGACCTCGAACATCGACGGCGGCTCGCGCGGGTCCTCCGGGGCGAGCTCGCCCACGTCGAGGGGCTCTACGGCTGGGCTCACCGGACGGCGGAGAAGGGAAATCGATCCCTCGGCCAGCTGCTCGAGGCCGCCGAGCGGGACGCCGAACGCCCTACGGAATGACCTTCGTCTGGGTCCGTCGGATCGGGCGGCGGTTGCGGGACCGCGAGGGGCGGAACCGCTCCGCGCCCTTCCCCTTCCAGCGGAGCCCACGGCCTTCGGTGCCGGCGCTGGTGAGGCCGCGGAAGACCCGACCCTTATGGACCGGGTTGGCGATCCAAGCGATCTTGGGGTCGGCGAGGATCTCAGGAGAGGACGGGTCGACCAGGATGACCTCGAAGAACTTCTGCTTCCCGTCCTCGCCCACCCAATAGGAGTTGAGGACCTCGAGGTTGGGATAATGCTTCTGCGCCCGCTCCTCGGCGATGCGACGGAGGCTCTTCGCGAGCGTCATCCGCAGGATCCCCTTGTGCTTCGGGCGCCGACCGGCGATGATTGCCCGCTTGCGCTGCCCGCCCCGGCGGACCCGGACGCGGACGAGAACGTACCCTCCCTTCGCCCGGAACCCGACGGCCCGGGCCCGGTCGAGACGGGTCGGATGCTCGATGCGGGTGACCGTTCCCTCCCGCCTCCAATGAAGAAGACGTTCGTGCCGGAGCGCGGCCCCCTCGTCCCCGAGGGTCTGCTGGAACGATTGGGCCATGTGCCGGTAGGCAGAGCTCGCCATAGGACGCGGCGCGGGGGACCCGGGCCCCAATTATAAAGCTGCCGCCGCGGAAACTCGCTCAGGCGCCGCCGTTCTTCGCGAGGCTCACCCAGGGAAGTCGGGACTCCGCCGGACGGAGGACCTTGGCGGTGGCGTGGCTCTCGGTCGCGATCGCCCGCTCGAGGTGGCTCACGATCTCCCGCACGAGACGGTCCATGCGGGGTAGCTGCTCGGCGGGGACAGCGGTGGGAATTTCCCACACGAGCGCGGCCCCGCCGCTCGTCGGGTAGAAGCGGAATTCGAGGGCGGAAGCGGCGGGGGGTACTGCGGGGTTCATCTTCTCGAGACGGCCTTTGACGCGGCTTTCGCTCGGCTCGGAGGTCTCGGACCTCTCGACCGTGTAGCCGATCGTCCCGAGGAAATCCGCGAGGTAGGTCGCGAACCGCTCACGGCCGATGCCGCGGACCCTCAGCCAATCGCCGTTACCTTCTCCCATGCCCTTTGCGGTCCAACGCGCGCCCGTAGCTCTTGAAGAGCCCGAGCATCATCCGCAACTCCGCCTCGGAAGGCGTAGCGCGGCCGAGTACGCGACGAAACAGGAGGATTAAACCCCGTCGTTTGTGCGCGGGGTAGCCCGTCCGGGTCAGAAGCTCGCCGAGGCGCTCGAGGAACAGCTCCTTTTCGGGCCCGTTCAGCTCGATCACCTCCGGGGCGGGGGTGGTCTCGGGGTCGCTCGGGCCGCGCGCCCGGTGGACCGCGTATAGGACGATCGCCGCCGCGTGAGACAGGTTGAGCGTCGGGAACTCCCGACGTGCGGGAATGTGGACGATGAGGTCGCAGCGCAGGAGCTCCTCTCGGGAGAGGCCGTTGTCCTCGGGGCCGAAGACGATCGCGACCCGTCCCTCCAGGGTCCGGACCATCTCCCCGAGGCGTTCGGGACTGACGGAACGCCGCAGGTACGCGTTCGAGCGGCCGGTGGAGAGGTCGGTCGTGCCGATCACGAAGTCGGCCTCCCGGATGCCCTGGTCGAACGTCCGGACTCGGGTCGCGGCCTGTAGCAGCGGCAGCCCCGCCATCGCCCGCCGGCGCGCGACCGTGCCGACCTTGGCCCGAGCGGCGACCAGCACCAGCCGGTCCGCTCCGAAGTTCCGCGCGAGGCGGGCCACCGCGCCCACGTTGCCGTCCTCTTTCGGTCGCACGAGGACGACGTCAAGCTGTCGCGTCAACTCGCCGCTCCGTCCGTGAAAAGTCGCCGCAGCATCCAATCGGGGTCGAACGGCACGAGGTCCGCATACCCTTGCCCGGTCCCGACGAAGAGGATCGGCTTCTTGGTCACGTAGGTCGCGCTCAGCGCCGCGCCCCCTTTCGCATCGGCATCGAGCTTTGTGAGGACCAAACCGTCGACCCCGACCGCGGCGTCGAACAGCTTCGCCTGCTCGATCACGTCGTTCCCGCTGAGGGCGTCCCCGACGAACAGGGTGAGCGACGGGGAGACCACCCGACGGATCTTCTTCGCTTCCTCGATCAGGTTCTCGTTAGTGTGTTGGCGCCCGGCGGTGTCCACGAGGACGACATCCAACCCTCGTGCCCGCGCGTGCTCGACGGCGTCGTACGCGACGGCGGCGGGGTCGCTCCCTTCCTGTTGGCGGACCACCCGGACCCCGATCCGCTCGCCGTGGACGAGCAGCTGCTCGATCGCGCCGGCGCGGAACGTGTCGCTCGCCGCGATCACGCTCGAGAGGCCCTGGCCCCGGAGCCACCCCGCGAGCTTCGCGATGGTCGTGGTCTTGCCGGTCCCGTTCACTCCGACGAACATGATCACGTACGGCTTCGGCGTGCGCTCCCGGACGGCCTTCGCGAGGTCGATCGGCGGCCGAGCCAGGATCGCCCGACACGAGCGTTCGAGGCAGGTACGGATCGCTTCCTCGGCATCGACTCCGAACCTGAGCTTCTTGCCGGCGAGCTCCTTTCGGAGGTCCCGTCGCAATCGCTCGATGACCGGGACCGCGACGTCCGACTCTAGGAGGACGATCTCGAGGTCGTCCAGCACATCGTCGATCGTCCCCTCCTTCAGGCGGCGTCCGAGGAACCCGTCCGTGAAAATGGTCGACTCGTTGCCTGTCGGGGAGGCAGTGGGACTGCCTGCAGGCGGCGCCGGAGCCGCCGTCGACGGAGCCGGCGTATCGGAGGCGCCGGCGCGGGGAGACGCGGTCTCGCGAGGAGGTTCGGGAGCCGCCGGGGACGCTTCTTCGGAGCGCCTCAGGCGTGCCTTAATCGCTGCCCACATCGGTCGGCGCGCCGCTCTCCCGAGCGATCGAGTCGAGTCGGCTGGAGAGAGCCTGGATCCGTTCGTCGAGCGAAGTCATCTGCCCTTCGAGGTCCCGGAGCGCCTGCTCGATACGGACGGTACGCTCCGCGAGAAGCTCGATGACCTTCGGGCGCTCCATCTCCGCGACGACTCCGGAGCCCACGCCGACGAGGACCGGGGCGGTCCGGTCCACCGACCCCCGCACGAACGTCTCGCCCCCCAGGGGGAGCAGGAGCTCGGCGGCGGCGGGCGCGCGGTCCACGCCTTCGAGGCTCTCCCGCGCGCGGACATGGTCCTGGCGGGACGCGCTCAGGATCTCGTGTTGCTGAAGGAGTGAGTTGAGCTGGTTCCGGTAGGCATCGAGACGCAGGAGGTCCTCCTGGACCTGCTGTTCGGTCACCGGGGGGGGGCTCGCGCTCATGCCGCCGGGACCTCGGCGACCGAACTGATCCGAATGTAGGAACGCTTCACGTGATGGCAGCCTCCGATTTCGGAGAGCGTCCATTCCCGTGCGAGGTCAGCGGACTGGGCCTCATGGGTCTTCGTGAACGTCTGCCAGTAGCCGCGGCGGGCGTAGAACGACCCTTGGACCTGGAACTCGGGCATCGAATGCTCCGGTGTGCGGCGGCGCCACCCGGGGGGGCCTTTTAAACCTAGCCGAGGGCCGGCTCGGTCCGCGGCTCGAGCTCTCGGTGGGAAGCGATGCGAGTCTACCGCTTCCCTTCCTCGCTCGGTCGACAGGCCTCGAACTTCGCGCGTTCCCGATACCATCGGGCCTGACGCTCGAGGAGTCCCCGGTTGCACGGGCCGGCCGGTGCGGCGGCCGCTGGAGGGGAGGACGGCGGGCGGGCCGGAGCGTCGGGAGGCGGGGCCGAAGGGGCTTGGGGAGGCTCGACCTCGAGCTGGCGCTGCGTCACGAGACGAGAGCTACCACGCCCTTCCAACGGTCGTCCACCTCCTCGTCGCTCAACCCCACGGTGGGGGAGAATAAGACCCGGTTCCCCCACTGTGTCGAGAATCCCGAGTACTCTTCGACCGCGATCGGAAGCACGACCCCATCCGCATGTACGTCGTCGGCGAGCGTCGCCAGGACCGGAGCCCACGCTTCCGCCGAAGGCGATGCCGACACCACGCGGACGCTCGGGTCGAAGCGTGCGAGCGTGTCGCGGACGAACGGCCCTCCATCGGGGAGGACGACCACGGCGACCCGGCAGCCCCGTTTCATCATGAAGAACGCTCCCAGGGCACCTCGCGGACCGTCCACGAGGGCAACGAGCCGTCCGGCGACGCCGAGCGGGAGCCCGCCGGGACCCGGGGAACGGTCGAAGGACAGGTATGTCCGGGGCCCGCGCACCTCGACGAACAACTCCACCTCGGGCCGTTCGAGGTTCACGCTGAGGCCGCGGTCGGGGAACCGCTCCAGGACCGCGGCCCCGAGGTCTCCGGCGAGCTGCTGGCTCGTGAAGGGGTGCTGTCCCGTTCGCCGCGCGCGGACCGCGAAGCTCACGCCCGGGCGCAATCGGGGGTCGGCGAGCTCCAGCAGGCGTGCCTGGATGGTGGCGGGGTCGCTCGGAACGTCCTCGACCCGGCTTACCGAGGTGACCCCGAAGACACGACGGACGAGGTTCGCGCCGCGTTCTGCGTCGTCCGTTTCCACGTAGAGGTGCCCGCGGTCGGACCGAATCCGCCCGGGGATGCCCTCTCGAACGAACTGGTCCAGGATGTTGCGCCGAAGCGTGCTCTCGAACTCGCGCCGCACGGGAGGGGACTTGAGCGCAAGCTCCCCGTACCGGACCAGGAGCAGCGCGACCATCGCGAAGGTTAAGACGAGGGGACCGCTAAAGCGCTTCTCGAGCGGGGGTGGGTCAGTGTCGTCGTCCGAATCCCTCCCGTCATCTTCCGTGGACCCGTGGACGCCGTTCCTCGATGCGATCCTTGACGGGACGGTCTCGGCGGCGGCTGCCTGTGGGGTCTCACTCTCGCGGGAAACGCTCGGCCCTCAGCTCAGCCTGGACGAAGGGGTCGAAGGCGAGGTCGCGTTCCCATGTCACCGGTTCGCTCAGACGGCGAAGCGCCCGCCGAACGAGCTCGCCGCCGCCCTCGCCGCGGCCTTCCCCCTCTCCCCGCTCGTCCGGTCGGTTTCCTCGAAAGGAGCGTATGTCAACTTCCGGGTCGACCCCGACGCGCTCATACACGCGACCCTCGACCTCGTGCTCTCCCGGGGGAACCGCTACGGTCACGGCGAGCCCGCGGGTCCGCCGGTGGTCGTCGAGCATACGAGCGCGAACCCGACCGGTCCGTTCCACATTGGGCGGGTCCGCAACGGGATCATCGGAGATACGCTGGCTCGGATCCTCCGGGCGTCCGGGACCCCGGTGACCACCCAGTACTACGTCGACGACATGGGCCGCCAGGCCGCGATGGTCACCTGGATCTGGTCGAAGCCTCGCGAGAGCTGGCCCGAACCGGTCCGAAAAGCGGTCGACGGGGAAGAGGAAGCGAACGAGAAGCCCGACCGGCACTGGGGCAGGCCGTACCCGGCCGTCAGCGCCTACCTCAAGGAGCACGAGGACGCCCGCGAGGAGGTGGCCCAGCTCGTCCAGCAGATCGAATCCGGCGAGGTCCCCACCGAGCACCGGAAACTCGCGGAGGCCATTCTCAAGGGGATGCTCGAATCCCTCTCACGGCTCAGGATAACGTTCGACGAGTTCGTGTGGGAATCCGACCTCGTCCGAGACGGCTCGGTCAACCGGGTCGCCGAGCGTCTGCGGACGTGTCCGCACGCGGTCGAGGAGGCGAACGGGGCCTGGGCGGTCGACGCGAGCTCGTACGGGCTCCCGAAGGAATCTACGCACCTCGTTTTCCAGCGGGGCAATGGAACGAGCCTTTACATCACGCGGGACGTGGCCTATCACCTCGCGAAGTTCGCGCGGTTCGCCCGCGTCATTGACGTGCTCGGCCAGGACCACCAGCTTCACGCGCGTTGCCTGAACGCGTTGCTCCAGGAAATCGCGGAATCCCGGCGGCCCGAGTTCGTGATCTACCAGGACATCACCGTCCCCGAAGGGGGTCGGATGTCGACCCGGGGCGGGTCCGCGGTGTGGCTCGACCACCTCCTCGCCGAGGCGGTCGACCGAGCCCGGGCCGAGGTGCTGGCCCGTCGGGAGGACCTCGCGGACTCGGACGTCGAGCGGATCGCGGAGTCGGTCGCGACCGGCGCGATCCGGTACCACATCGTCCGGGCGGCTCCGGACAAGCCGGTCGTCTTCCGATGGGAGGATGCCCTTTCGTTCGAGGGGCGGAGCGGGCCGTTCCTCCAGTACTCCTACGCGCGTGCCTCGAGCGTGCTTCGAAAGGGGGATGCGACGCAGCCGCCCTACCCCTTCGACGCGAGTCGGCTCTCCCACACCGAGGAGCGAGCGCTCGTCCGGATCATCTCTCGCTTCCCCCGGACCATCGCCTACGCGGCCCGAACGGGTCACGTTCACTCGGTCGCCGGGTTCGCCCACGAGCTCGCGGACCAGTTCAATCGCTTCTATCACGCGGTGCCGGTGCTGCGCTCGACTGAGGAACGGTCGAGCCGAATCGCCCTGGTCGCCGCGGTGCGCCAAACGCTCGGTAACGCCCTCGACCTCCTCGGCATCGTCCCGCTCGACGCGATGTAGTCTGGGATCATCGTCCCTTCACGCCTCGGCGAACAACGCGGGACGAGCTTTGCGAGCGGGTCGCGTGACTGCCTAAGGCGTCTCAGGCGTACGGCGGGGTGCCGCCGTTGCCATCGAACAGCGGATCAGAACCTCGGCCCGACGCAGCGGGATACATTTTTGAGGGGTGATTCGCTCCCCGCTGCCGAGGATGAACCCATGGGAGTCTATGAGGACTTCAAGAAGTTTCTGATCTCGGGGAGCCTTATCATGATGGCCGTCGCCTTTGTCGTCGGTTTGGCGATCGTGGCGCTGATTGGCGCCCTGGTGAGCGACATCATCAACCCGTTGATCGGCGCCGCCGTGCACGTCAACTTCAGTTCTCTCGGAGTGCTGACCATCAACAACAGCCCACTCCTCGGCGGCGCGTTCCTTGGAGCGGTGATCAACTTTGCCATCCTCATGGTGGTCGTCTTCTTCCTCATCGCCTACCCGTACCAGGTCTACCAAAACCGAAAGGCGGCTCGCGCGGCCAAGGCCGCACCAACGACACGGGAATGCCCCGCATGCTGCAACCAGATCCCGATTAAGGCGACGCGGTGCGGGTTCTGCACCTCGACCGTCACGCCGGTCCCGGCGTGAACGGTCGCAGCTAGGCCGGGGCGGGTCGCGCCGGGTCGAGCCGACCGGCTTCGGCGAACCCCTTCTCCCGCAGGCGACATGCATCGCACTTGCCGCAGGGAGTTCGGCCGCCGGCGTAGCAGCTCCAGGTCAGGTTCCAGGGGACTCCCAGACGCTCTCCCAGCCGGACGATTTCGGCCTTGGAACGGTGAAGGAGCGGCGTTTCGATCCGAGCGTACTCGCCCCTCTCGACCCCGGCCTTAGTGGCGAGCCGGGCGAGCCGCTCGAACGCGCGAAAGTACTCCGGTCGGCAGTCCGGGTATCCCGAATAGTCGACCGCGTTGGCCCCCAGATAGACCGTCCCGAGGCGGTGGCTCTCGGCGTATCCGAGCGCGATGGAGAGCAGGATCGTGTTCCGGGCCGGAACGTAGGTCGACGGGATTCGGCGGCTCGGTCGGCGTCGATCCGGGATTCGGCGACCCGGGTCGGTGAGGGCGGAGGAGAGGAGAGGCGCCAGCGGAATGTGGAGGACGGTATGTCGGGCGACCCGGTAGTGCCGGGCGAGCGCGCGCGCGGAACGCGCCTCGCGTGCATGCCGTTGCCCATAGAGGACCGTGAGCGCGTGCACCGGTGAGTTCCGTCGGGTCGCGATGGCGAGACAGGTCGCCGAATCCATCCCCCCGGACAGGAGGACGACACTACCCGCAGGGCGCTTCCCTCCCCGCCTCACAACGCCACTCCGGAAACGGTCACGACCGCGGCCGCGATAGCTACGGCGCTGAGCATTCCGAGGAAGTTGATCGCTCCCTTCGAGAGCAGGCCTCGGTTCTCGAACAGCTCGCCGAGAACCGAGTCGACCTGACAGGCGAGGAAGCCGACCGCGGTAACCACGACCCCGAACAGGATCAGGTTGGGCAGCGGCGTCCCGAATACCCAGAAGAGCCCGATACCCACGAGCGCGGTGGTCACCGACGCGGCGAGTGCGGCGAGCTGACCGTTGCGTGAGACCCCCCCATTGGTGCCGGGAGGCACCGGCTTGCCCGAGAGGATGCTCGTCGCGTGCCCGGCGAGGACCCCCACCTCGCTCGCGAAGGTGTCCGCGGCGCCGAACGAGATCGCGCTCGCGAACAGGAGCGCGGTGGTCGCGGAATCGAAATGAGAGGGGAGCACACCACCCGCGACCGCGAGGGCCGTCGGTATGACGATGTGCGCGACTACGTTCGACACGCCTCGCTCGCCGGCGCGTCCCTCCTGCACGTGCTGGCGCTGCTTCTCCGCGAACCGGTACCGCGTGGCCAGTGCGCTCGCCGCCACGAACAGCGCGAGGAGTGCGAGAAATGGGAAGCCGGCGAAGATGACGATCACGATGCCGAACACGGCGGCCACAGCGCCCGCGCGCGCCGTCAGCGCCCGGCCCAGGACCGCGGCGAACGCGAGCAGGAGGGTCGCCACGACCCCGATGAGAGCGTCTGTTCCGAGCAGCAAGTGGGGTCTCCCGCGGGCGGCAGTGGGTATGGGCTATAACCCCTTCGAGGAAAAGGCCGGACCCACTCGGGGGTCAACCTCGGGCCAAGATCCGGAGGACCGCGTTCGAGAACGATCCGGCATTCAGGTCGACAGCTCCGCTTTCCCGCAGCCGACGATAGGTGGGTTCTCCTTCGTGGCCGGGTGTGGCCACGACGGCGGTCAGCAGGCCCATCTCTCTACCGGCCTCGATGTCCAGGTCCCGGTCGCCCACGATGGCGCTCGTGGCCATGTCGATATTCCATTCATCCCGTGCCTGACGGAACAGAAGGGTCCCGGGCTTGCGGCACCCGCAATGGGTCTCGGGAGCGTGAGGGCAGTAATAGAAGGCGTCCACCCGAGCTCGATGGGGACGCAAGAGCTCGTTCAGCCGCGCGTGGATCTGCTCGACATCCGCTCGGCTGTAGAACCCCCGCTCGACCCCGGACTGGTTCGTCACGCAGACGACAAGAAACCCATGGTCGTGAGCGAGGGACAGCGCGTCACCGACGCCGCGGAACAGCTCGAGCCGCTCCGCCTTTCGAAGGTAGTGGAGGTCGGGGTTCAGCGTCCCATCGCGGTCGACGAAGAGCGCCCGTCGGACGGGGCGAGCGCTCGACGCCTCCGGTCCGGTTCCGGCCATCGGTCCGTCGAGCCTCGGGATAGGATAAGGGTTCATCCTCGGGCGTCGTTCGCCGACCGATGGCACCCGGCCCCGCGAGCGTCCGAAGCCTGCGAGAGAAACTGAGCTGGGCGCTCGACCGGGCCATCGGGCCCACCCGTGCCGCTCCCGGGCCGATCGGCGTCCTCTTCTCGGGCGGCGTGGACTCCGCGTTGCTCGCCTGGGAACTTCGAGACCGTCCCCAGCTCTGGCTGTGCACCCTCGGACGAGAAGGAAGTCCGGACCTCCTCGCTGGACGGGCCGGAGCGAAGGCGCTGGGGCTACCGTGGGAAGGCCTTCGTGTCGGGGAGGACGAGGTGCGGGAGACCGAGGTCCGGTTCCGAGAGGAGCTTGCGGGGATCTCTCCGGTCTCCCGGATCGTGCTCCTTTCGCTCGCGATCGCTATCGGTCAGGCCTCACCGCCCCGGCTGGTCTGCGGTCAGGGCGCGGACGAGCTCTTCCTGGGTTATGCCCACTACCGGAACCTTGGCGGCGCGGAAGCCGAGAGGCGTTCGCGCGAGGACCTGCTGCGGCTCCGTGTCACCGACTGGCCCCGGACCCAAAGGATCGCCGCGAAGTCCGGCAAGGAGGTCGTTGCGCCGTATCTCTCGCCGGAGTTCGAGGAGAGCGCTCGACGGGTGCCGGTCGACCTACGACTACCCGGGGACCTCCCGAAGAGGTTCTTCCGGGAGTGGGCCATCGAACGCGGGCTGCCGCCCGAGCTGGCCGGTCGTCCCAAGAAGGCCGTCCAGTACGGGAGCGGGGTGGATGCGCTCGTCCGGTCGATGCGACGGGTCGAACGCTAGGCCTCTACGCGGGTTCCCGCCTCGCCCCGAAGGGCCCGTGCGAGCGATGGGATGTCGGTGATGACGAACCGTCGCCCGCCTCCGTCCAGGAACTCGAGGCCCGCCGCGACCTTGGGGCCCATCGAGCCCTCTCCAAACTCGCCCCGCTTGAGGTGGTCGGCCAGCTCTCGGCGCGACACCTGGGAGAGCCATCGCTCGCCTCGCTTACCGAACGAGACGGCAGCACCGGGGACGTCCGTCACGATCGCGAGAGTGTGGATCCCGAGCTCGCGGGCCACGAGAGCCGCGGCGAGGTCCTTGTCGATCACCGCTTCTACGCCTTCGAACGTCCCATCGGGCTTCCGGACCACGGGAATCCCACCACCCCCGGCCACGATCGGGATCCAGCTGGAACCCACGCTCGACTCGAGGAGGGACCGCACGGCCACTCCCTCGATCCACCGCACGGGTCGGGGGGACGGAACGATTCGTCGCCAGCCGCCGCGCGCGCCATCGTACTGCATCGCCCAGCCATACTGCTTCCGAAGGACCCGAGCCTCGTCCTCAGCGTAGTACCGGCCGACCGGTTTGGACGGGTGGGAAAACGCCGGGTCGTCGGCCGAGACCTCGGTCCGACTGATGACGGTGAGCACCGACCGCTCCACTTTCCGCTTCCGCAGCGCGGGCGTCAGCTCGGTCTGGATGAGATAGCCGATCTGCCCCTGGGTCTCCGCCCCTAGGACGTCCATCGGTCGAGGGGGGATCTCCCGAGCCGCGAGCTCGTTCTGACGGAGGAGCGCGCCGACCTGCGGTCCGTTCCCATGCGAGAGGACGAGCGCGTCCCCTCCGGCGGCGATCTCCGCGAGGACCCCGACCGCCTGGCGCATCTGGACGCGAGCCTCGTCCCACGACCCCCGTCCGCCGGCTCGGTGGAGGGCGTTGCCGCCGAGCGCGACCAGGATCCCCGCCATCGGTCCTCGGACCGGGCATTCCGGTCCGGGATGAATAGTTCGACGGTGGAGTCGGCTCCACGGGGGTCCGGCGCGGGGCGCCGGAATATGGCTATATACCCAGCGGCGGGTCTCGGAGCGTGCCGGACGAGGCCGAGTCCCTCTTCTGTCCTCTTGAGTTCCGGTATGGCCGCAACTCCGTCCGTGAGCTCTTCTCTCGGGGCGCTCGACTAAATCGCGCGTTGCGGGTGGAAGCCGCGCTCGCGCTCTCCGAGGCGGAGGTCGGCATGATACCTGCCGATGCCGCGGCCGCAATCGACAAAGCGGCCACCCTCTCCCAGGTCTCGCTCGAGCGCGTAGACACCCTCGAGCGAACGCTCCGCCACGACGTCATGGCCATCACGCGGGCGCTCGCTGAGGCGGCCGGACCGGCAGGTCGATGGGTCCACTTCGGCGCGACGAGCGCCGACATCACCGACACCGCCCTCGCCCTCGAGCTCAAGGAAAGCACTGCCATCTTGCGCGGTGACCTCACGGAGCTCGCGCAAACACTGGTCAAGCTTGCCCGCACCCATCGGGCCACTCCCGAGGTGGGCCGGACGCACGGGCAGCACGGCGTCCCGATCAGCTTCGGCTACAAGGTGGCCGTCGCCGCGGCGGAGGTGTGCCGACATCGGGACCGGCTGGACCAGCTCCTTCCCCGCCTGGCCGTGGGCAAGATGGCGGGCGCGGTCGGCACGGGGGCCGGCTTCGGATCACACGCGGCCGAACTCGAGGTGTCGGTCATGAGCCGCCTCGGGCTTACCGCGGACGAGGCCCCGACTCAGATAGTGGGACGAGACCGCATCGCCGAGTTCACGAACCTTCTCGCGTTGATCGCGTCGACCGCCGAGCGCCTCGCGACCGAGGTCCGGAACCTCCAGCGCACGGAGATCGCCGAGGTGGCGGAGCCGTTTGACGAGGCCCACCAGGTCGGCAGCTCGACCATGGCCCAGAAGCGGAATCCGATGGTCTCGGAGAACGTCACGAGCCTCGCCCGGCTCGTGCGGGCTTTCGCCCTGCCGCCGCTCGAGAACATGGTCCAGTGGCACGAGCGGGACCTCGCGAATTCGGCGAACGAGCGGATCGTTCTGCCGCACGCCATCGTGCTCACCGACGACCTCTTGACGAAGCTCACCGAGGTCTTCCGCGGTCTGCGGGTCGATGTAGAGCGAATGGCTGCCGAGCTCGCACGCTCGGGGGGTGGCGCGATGACCGAGAGCTTGATGCTCGCCCTCACTTCGAAGGGACTCGCCCGGTCCACCGCCCACGAAATGCTACGGACCCTCACCAGCGATGGCGCGAAGGGCCTCCCGCTCGTCGAGCGCGTCAAAGCGCACCCCGCGGTCCGCGCCCACCTCTCGCCCTCCGAGGTCGACGCCCTCCTAGACCCATCGACCTACGTGCTCGCGGCGGCTGCCAAAACCGATCGGATCTTGACGGAGCTCGACCGGCGCCTCGCGCGATGACGGAACCTCCGTTCGCGTGGACCGCTTCTGTGCGGGTGCGTGTGGAGAACCCCAGGGTAGTCGGTTGGCTTGAGCAAGCCCTTCGTCCCGAGGCGTCGCGTGAGGTGCCCCGAGCCCACGCCGAAATCCGTCGTGGGGAGGGGAGTTCGCTCGAGCTCATCATCTCCGCTCGGGATTCCGGAGCGATGCGGGCCGCCCTCAACACCTACCTCGGGTGGATCCACCTCTCCCTGACCACAGCGCGAGCCGCCGACCGGCCGAGCTGACGTGCGCGCGAGGACCGCGCTCCCGAAGCGCTTATGAGAGATAGCCGGTCACCTCGCCCGTGGCCCTACCCGCGAAGCTCCAGAACGACATTCGACAGTTCCAGCGCCTGCAGGCCGAGCTAGGCTCGGTCCAGCAGCAGCGCCTCCAGATCGACCTGAAGCTCCGGGAGGTCTCGCACACTCTCGAGGAGCTCAAGACCCTCCCCGAGGACGCCGTCGTCTACCGACCGATCGGGGGCCTACTGGTCCGCGCGAAGAACCGAAAGGAGGTCGAGGACCTTCTGACCGAGGATAAGGAGACGACCGAGGTCCGCTTGAAGGCGGTCGAACGCCAAGAGAACCACCTCAAGGAGCGGTACACCGCGATGCAGCAGGACCTTTCCCAAGCCCTCCAGGCCGCGGGCGCCGTGCCCCAGCAGGGGCCGAGCTCGCCTTCCGAGTCCTCCGAGAGTTAGTGTAGGCACGCCGCGGGGCGTGCGTCAGGCCTTGCGTCGGACCAGCCGCTCCGCGACTTCCTTCAAGAGCGGCTTTCCTCGGGCCGGAATCGTTCGACTGCGGTCGACGCATCGCAGCGAAGCCCGGGTCAGCTCGTCGATCCGCCTCTCGGAGTAGTCGAGGCTTCCGGTGTCACGGATCACGTTCCGTGCCCGCTCCACGTCCTCGGGCGTCGCCTGGGAGTTCCCGAGGACCCGAGAGAGGCGGGACCGGTCGGCCTCAGAACCACTGGCCCACGCCTTCACGACGAGCAGGGTCCGCTTGCCCTCGACGAGGTCGTTCGAGCTCTTCCCGGACGCCTCCGCGTCGAACCCGGCCCCCAGGACGTCGTCCCGGAGCTGGAATGCGATGCCGATCTTCGTCCCGAACGTTTCGATGTCCCGCAGTCGGGGCAGCGAGCTGCCCCCCAGAAGAGCGCCGATCTTGAGCGGGGAGACTACGGTGTAGATCGCGGACTTGAACCGGTGGACCGCGAGGACGTCCTCCTCCCGGACCGAGCCCGGGTCCAGGACGCCACTACGGATGTCCAAGAGCTGACCGAACGCCGTGAGCCGGGTCATCCGCACGTATTCGGACAACGCGGCGAGACGAGCGGCTGGGGAAGCGGGGGTCGACAGGATCGCCTCGACCGTGAACGGCTCCTCTAGGTCGCCGAGCGTGATGCCGATGCCGACCCCGTAATCCTCGCTCGACCCCTCCCGGCGCTCGCGTCCGTGCGCCTGCGCCATCGCCCGATGGACGGTCGGTCCACCTCTCCGTTCCTCCGCGTGGTCGATGATGTCGTCGTGGATCAGCATCCAGCTCTGAAAGTGCTCGACCCCGGCGGCCGCCGACAGCACGGGGCGAGGGTTCCGTCCGGTGGCCAGGTAGTACCCGGCGAGCACCAGGATGGCTCGGAACCGTTTTCCTCCCCGCAGGGTGAACTCCTGGTTCACCTCGAGATACGGTCGGATATCGTGGGGGGACTGACGGATCGTCCGTCGATATGACGAGGTCAGCTCGCGTTCCAGAGGAGGGAGGAATCGATAGAGTGCGGCGAGGTCCACGGCATCTGCATCTGGACGTCCATCCTATTTAACGGACCGGGCATTCGCGGACACGATGGCGTCCACTCCGTTCGTGACTCTCGCCGGCGCGCTCGTGGAAGCGATGGGACAACGGCTCGACGCGGCGAAGCCGACTCCCGAGGGCCTTACGCTCCGCACGAGCGATGGATTCCTCTACTCGTTCCTCGAGGACCCCAATACCGTCTCGCTCGAGACCATCCGCCAGCTGTTGGGGGGCGAGGGTAACGTCCTCGTGCGGCTCGTCGTCCTCACTCCCGGTCATCTCCCGCTCGCGTTCTCCCAGGAGATCACGAACCACGGAGGAACGCTCGTCGAAGGGGCCCGCTTCGCCGAACTGGCCCGTCAACTCGGACTGGAGACGTACCTCGGCCAGGAGCCCCGCCCTCCTCCGAAGGAGGCACGGCGCCTCCTCCCGAGCGCCCAACAACTGGACGGGATCATGCACCGCGCCCGGACCTGGCTCGACTGGGGCGTCCCGGCGCTTTCCCTACGGTTCTATCGTCAGGCCGCGGAGCTGAAGCCGGGGTTCCTGCCCGCCCGCGTCGGGGTCGGCCGTTGCCTCCTGGGGCTTGGACTGATCGATGACGCCGACCGAGCGTTCGATGAGGTCCTCGACATACGGCCCGAGGACGTCGAGGCACGACTGGGGAAGGCCGCCGTCCTGGGGGCGCGCGCCCGGCCCAAAGAGGAGGTCGCGGCGTACCGGAAGCTGCTCGCGGAGGATGGCACGCGGACCGAGGTGCATGCCCATCTCCTCGCCGCGCTCATCGACCTCGGCGATTGGGCGGGAGCGAAGACCGAGATCGAAGTTCTCCTTGCCAAGACCCCCGAAGAACCCCAGCTGAGGTTCCTCCACTCCGAGGCGCTCTCGCGAACGGGAGATAAGGCGAAGGGTCAGGAAGAGCGTCTCGAGGCGCGACGACTCGGCCTGACGTACGAGCGGGAAGCCGCGCTCTGTAAGCATCTCGGCCTGCCGGTTCCCGAGCCGCCCGCACCCCCGGCAGCGGTCGTGTCGCCCTCGGTCGCCCCCGCTCCGAAGAAACGTTCCTCCCCGAGGAAAGCGCGACGCCCCCCAAAGAAGACGCTCGCACGCGCTCCCGCATCGGCTCCAGAGCCGAGCCCGACCCCCCCGGCCGCCCCCCGCAAACGTAAGTAGGCCGAACCCGACTCGGAACCCCGCCGGAGGCTGGATGCGGGTCATCTCGGTGCTGCCGAGCGCGACGGAGATCGTCGATGCGCTTGGCCACGGTTCGGAACTGGTCGGCCGGAGCTCCGAGTGCGACTTCCCCCCGGAGATCCGAAACCTCCCGGTCGTCATGCGTCCTCGCACCTGGGACGCGGACCGTCCCTCGAGAGAGATCGACGAACGGGTACGAGGCGCCCGTGCCCGAAACGAGAGTCTCTACGAGCTCGACCTCGACCTCCTTCGGGAGCTGAGACCCGACCTCCTGCTGACCCAGAACCTCTGCGGCGTCTGCTCCGTCACGGAGGACGAAGTCGCCGTCGCGTGCGCCCGCGCCGGGGTTCGCCCCCGGGTCGTCTCCCTCGCGCCCACCAATCTCGCTCAGGTCTGGGACTCTATCGAAACGGTCGGCGAGGCGGTGGGAGACCCCGAGGCGGGAACGAAGCTTGCCCGTTCGTTGCGGACTCGTACACAACTCGGCCCTTCGACTGGGCCGACCGTGGCCGTCGTCGAATGGCTCGACCCGCCGATTCTCGCGGGCCTTTGGACTCCCGACCTCATCCGCGCTGCCGGAGGGATGCCGGTGGGTCCGACCTCCTCCGAACCGGGGACCCGGACCTCATGGCCGGATCTCGCGCGAGTAGCCCCGGATCTTGTCGTGGTGAGCCCCTGCAGCTTCTCGGTTGCGAGGTCGAAACACGAGCTAGCTAACGACCCTACGCTCCTTGCCGCGGTCCACTCGGTCCGTCCCCGCTTAGGGGTCTTCGTCGCGGACGAAGCGTACTTCAGTCGTCCCGGCCCAAGGCTCGCCGCGGGTGTCGACCTGATCCGAACGCTACTCGAGGGCGGAAGACTGCAGGGACCCATGCCGGTCGAATCGCTTCCGGCGGAAACCTCCGAGGCGTCGGCATGAGCGACGGACCGTACTTCCCCACCGTCTGGACGCCCGCGACTCCCCCACCGACCTCTCACCCGACCTCACGGACCGAACTCATCCACGTCACCGTCGCGTTCCTGGTGCTGACGGCGGACCTGATGATCATCTTGAGCGGGCGCGGCCTCCTCGAGGGAGGCACCCTCCCCGGCCTCTTCGCCCCGATTGCCCCCTTCTATCTCCTCCTCGCCGTCGCCGCGGCCCTGACCGGCTTCATCGCCCACGAGATGGCCCACAAGCTGGTCGCGCGCCGACTGGGGTATTGGGCCGAGTTTCGGATGTGGCCGACGGGTCTGCTCCTCTCGATCGTCAGCTCGGCCGCCGGTTTCTTGTTCGCCGCGCCGGGGGCGACGATGGTGGACGGCATGGACCCGAGGGACCGCCGGGGTTGGGGCCAGACAGGGGTCGCGGGCCCGGTGTCGAACCTCCTGTTCGCCGTCGGCTTCTATGGGGCATCCCTCGCCACGTTCGGCTTCGACGCGGACGCGTCGGGCGCGCTATTGTTCCTCGCGATGATCAACACCCTCTTTGCGACGTTCAACCTCCTCCCGATCGGTCCGCTGGACGGAGCCAAGGTCTTCCGATGGGGCGCGGGCCGCTGGGCGCTTTCGTTCGCCGTGGCCGCTGCCTTCCTGGCCGTGAGCTACACGGCGCTCTACTCCTACGGAACGCCCTTCCTGACGTGGTGATCACTGTCCGATGACCTCTCCTCGCGTACGGGAACTGGGTCAAGGGCGACTGCTCCTCGACCTCGATTTCCGGGACACCGAGGGTCTCGTTGCGGCGTACCTATTGCCCGAGGGCGAAGGTTGGAGCCTCGTGGAGACCGGTCCGTCGACCTGCCGGGAGGCATTGCTCGCAGGCGTCGCGCGGGCCGGGGTCTCCCCCGAGGAGGTCCGCCACGTCTTCGTGACCCACGTCCATTTGGACCACGCCGGGGGCATGGGAGCCGTCGTCGACGCCTTTCCGAAAGCGACCTTCTATGCACACGAGCTCGGGGTGCCACATATGGTGGACCCGACGCGGCTCATTGCGAGCGCCCGTCGAGCCTGGGGGACCGCTGCCTCCGACCGGCTCTGGGGCGCGATCGCCCCCGTGCCGGTCCAGCGAATCGTGGCGCTGCGCGGAGGCGAGCGCTTCCCTATCGACCACGGCGAACTTCAGGTCCTCGCGACGCCGGGGCATGCGCGACATCACCTCGCGTTCTTCGACACCGCACTACGCGGCGTCTTCACGGGGGACGGAGCCGGAGTCCGGCTCGAGCACTCATCGCACCTACGACCCGCGGTTCCGCCCCCCGACCTCGACCTCGAGCAGCTGTTCGGGAGCCTGGACGTGATGCGCCGGACCGACCCGAAGTTGGTCCTGTTCAGTCACTTCGGCCCGAGCCCCGACGGAGCGTCCGACCTCATGCGCTACCGCACGATCGTGGAACAGTGGCGGGACGTCGCGCTGGCGGCCGCTCGGGAGAAAGCGGACCCCGAGCACATCTCTGCACGTCTGAAGGCCTTTGACATGAACGCGCCCGCTGGCGCCGCACCCACCGAGGGAGAATCGATCATCTCCAGCTACGGCCTCGCCGCCCAAGGGTTCCTCCGGTACTTCGAGACGCGAGGTCTCCTAGGACGGGAACCGAAGTGACCGACCTCGACCCGGCGGAACGACGCGCGGCGGCGACCGTGCTCGTCCTCGCCCGTATCGTGTATGCGTTCAGCTGGTACAACATCGGTGCCGTGCTTCCTCTCGTCGGGAAGGGGCTCGACGCGAACACCGAGCAACTCGGCATCGTTCTCGGCGCGTTCCTAGTAGGGGCCGGGATCTTCCAGGTCCCCGCGGGGTTCTGGGCGATGCGTCGGGGGTATCGTAGCACCTCGATCTTCGCGCTGGCGCTCATGGGAACGTTCTGCCTCGCTTCCGCGTTCTCTCCTGACTGGGTGGTGCTCGCCCTCCTCCGCTTCGGCGCCGGGGCCGGTGCGGCCTTCTTCTTTGCACCGGCGCTCGGTCTGGTCTCCTCGTACTACCCGGTGGGGTCTCGGGGACCGGTGATCGGTCTCTACAATTCGGGGTTCGCGATCGGTTCGGCCACCGGGCTCCTCGGCGGCGCCCTCATCGGTGCGTTCGCGGGATGGCAATGGGCACTTGCGGTCGGAGGACTCGGGCTCTTGGTCCTCTGCGCCGGCGCGGCCGCCTCGCTACCTCCTCTCCGCTTGACCGGGCTCCCGCCGGACTGGAAGGCCGCCTGGAAGGCCGGGAAACCCATCCTCTCCTCGCGAAATCTCTGGGCCCTGGCGCTCGGACTGTGCGGCGCGTGGGCGGCGTTCTACATCGCGGCCCAGTACTTCGTGCAGTTCGCCAAATCGGTCCATCCGGGCTGGCCCATCGCTCTCGCCGCGGGCCTCCCAACCGTGTTGATCCTGATGGAAGTGCTCGGAGGGCCCATTGGGGGGTGGTTCGCGGAACGACGGGCCGACATGCGACGGATGCTCGTCGTCTGGGGGGTCGCCTCCGGCGCGGGATTGGTGCTGATCCCGTTCCTCCCACTGGCGGCCCTGTGGCCGCTGTTCATCTTCCTCGGCTTCGCCGATGGAGTACTGTTCGCCGTCCTCTACCTCGTGCCCACATACCTGCCCGAGGGTCGTGGAGAGAACACGGCGCTCGCAATCGGGTTCGTGAACGCGATCCAGCTCTTTGCGGGGAGCCTGTTTGCCGTCGTCTTCGGCGTGCTCGTCGGGACGATCGGCTACGAGGCCAGTTGGGTGTTCGCCGCCGCCCTCACCGTCGGCTTCCTTCCGATACTATTCTTCCTGAAGGTCCCGAGGTCCGGCTCGGAAGACCCGGTCGCCGAACCCGCCCTACCGTGACCGGGGGCCCTCGGCCTCGACCACGGTGACGAGGTTGGTCGGGCGCCCGGCAATCGGATAGCCGGCGGTGAGGACCATCGGACCGTTCGGCGAAAGCCCCGGGGAGTCGAAGAGCTCGAGCGAGCGCTTACGCAACGACTGGAGGTCGCTCTCGGCGGTCGCGGGAAACGACCGAACGGCCCGGATGAGCGACAGGTGTCTTCGGACCGATTCGGAGCTCGAGATCGCGAGGACCGGACATGTGGGCCGGAGGGCCGCGATGAGACGGGCGGTGCGGCCCGAGTGGGTGGGAGTCACTATCGCGCGAGCGTGGACGTTCTCGGCGAGGTTCACCGCGGCGCGCGCGACCGGCAGCTCGGCCCCACCGGGTTCCCGAGCGCGGACCATCGCCCGCCCTGGCAGTGGGTCGAACGCTACCTCCGTGGCCCGGGCGATCCGGTCGAGCCACCGAACCGCCTCGAAGGGGTACTGGCCGACCGCGCTCTCCTCGCTGAGCATGACGGCGTCGGCGCCGTCCAGGACTGCGTTCGCGACGTCCGTCGCCTCGGCCCGGGTCGGGCGAGGAGAGGTGAGCATGCTGAGGAGCATCTGGGTGGCAACGATCGAGAACCGGCCCGCGGCGTTGGCTTTCCGGACGAGCATCTTCTGTTCGAGGGCCAACCGCGCAAGCGGCACCTCGATACCGAGGTCCCCTCGGGCCACCATGATCCCGTCCGCAGAACGAAGGATGCCGTCGATCGCCCCGAGTGCTTCGGCCCGTTCGATCTTGGCGATGATTCCGACCGTTCGGCCCCCGGGTCGGGCGTCGAGCCACCGCCGGGCGGTGAGTACGTCCTGCTCGTCCCGCACGAACGAGAGCGCGAGATAGTCGAACCCTTCCTCAAGGGCGAGGGACGTATCCGCCCGGTCCTTCGGGCCGAACGCCGCGGTCCGGAGACGGGCCCGCGGCAGAGAAATCCCGAGATGCGACCGAACCACCCCTCCGCTCACAACACGGGTCTTGATCGTCCCGGCCCCCGTGCTTTCGACCGATAGCTCCACGTCCCCATCCCCGAGGAACACGGGGTCTCCCCTCCGGGCCGCGCTCTCGAACGAGGGAATCTCGACGTACGTACGCTGTTCGTTTCCCGGGGTGGGGTCCCGGTCAAGGGTCCAACTTCCCCCGCGGTCTAGCCGCACACTGCCCCCGACGAGCTCCCCAATCCGGAGCTTAGGTCCTTGAACGTCGAGCACGACGGCAGCTTCCCGACGCGCGCGACGACACACTTGGTGCAACCGTCGCAGCGTGGCACGGTGCTCCCCGCTCGTCCCGTGGGAGACGTTGATCCGGAACGCGTCGACCCCCGATTCCAGCAGCTTGTGCAATCGGTCAGCGCGGTCTGTTGCAGGACCGACCGTGGCCAAGATCTTGGTGCGGCGCATCGAACCCCTATTCGGAGCCCCCGTAAAACCGTCCGGGGCGGAGCGGCAATGCGCCGCTCATTCTTTTGTAGAGGGCCCCGGATGTCTGAGCAGCCCCGTGGTGTAGTGGCCAAGCATGCTGGCCTTTGGAGCCGGCGACAGCGGTTCGAATCCGCTCGGGGCTACTCTTCGGACGATTGTGACCCTCGGTTGACGGCGGCCGCGCTTGTCATCCACCACCTACCGACAGCTGAGTACACCTACGCGAACTGCCAGACGCCGCCCGTCTCGCACCCGCCGACGGTCTCGCCCGCGTCCCACCCGGTGAAGATGGAGCGGCGCGCGGTTGCCCAGCGGCCCGTGCTCCCTATCGACAGGCCGAATCAGGTCGGGGCGCGGTTCCAGTCGTGCCGGGCCGCCCATTCGCGAAACCGTTGCCAGCCCACCTGAGGATACTCCCGACGCAGCCCTTCGATATCGGCCGTATAGCTTGCGCGCTCGAACCATTCGAACATTTTGGCATAGTCGGCGTTCTGGGCGCGAAGTGCGTCGAGTGGGAGCTGTTGGAATTCTACCTTCCGCCCGCTCAACTCGGAGAGGATCCGTGCGGTCTCCACCCCCGTGAGGGCGTCCGACGCCACGTTGGTCCGCTTTCGTTCGACCTGGGAGGGGGACTCCAGAAGGTAGGTCACGAACGCGCTGAGGTCATCGAGGGCCACCGACTGAAGCGGTCGGCCGGGCGAGAGCGCGAGGAGATACTTCCCCTGCCGAATCGAGGCGAGCTGGAACGGAGCGAGGAGGTTTTCCATGAACGAGGTCGGAGCACTTACAGCATAGGGTACCCCCGATCGAGCGAGATGTTCTTCAACCGCGAACTTGCTGTCGAAATGGGGGATTCCGGTCCGGCGGTTCGCGTCGCTGACCGAGGAGTAGACCAGCCACGGTACTCCCACGGCTTTCGCAGCGTCGATGGCAGTCATCCCCTGCCGCTTCTCCACCTCAACTCCTGCTTGAAGGGCCGTGCCCATCAAGAACATCGCATCGACACCCCGTGCTGCCCTCTCGATGGAGGCCTGGTCATCGAAGTTGCCTTGCACGATGTCGACCCTCTTCGACCGGAATGTTTCCAGCTTCGGGTTCTTGGGGTCCCGAACGAGGGCGCGGATACGATGGCCCCGCATCAGGAGCTGTTGGGTCAAGTGGCCCCCCTGCTGCCCTGTAATGCCAGTAACGAGCACGAGCACGGATTTCGATGCCGGGCGGACGGTCGGTCGGTTGGAATCTCGCATGGATATCTGGCCTGCCACCCCATTTGGGCTTGTCTATCTTCGCTAACCTGCGGGTAACCGGGGAGACGCCCGTACGCTAGACCACCCGGGCGCGGGTTCCGGGTGCGATGTGCGTTGCACGTGGTTCGTTGCGGAAACCCTGTCCTGCCGCTCGCCCGAGGCCGGGCGGCCCTTAGCTGGTTACTTCGAAGGCAACGATTGTGAGCTGGGTGAGTGTGCCCGGCCCACCAGCTACCGACTCGACGATCCGGACATCGTCTAACCTCAGAGGAGCGTTGCTCGCAATCGTGATCTCGACCACGATGCTCGAGTATCCTGTAATGGTCACGGTACCCACCGAGATCTCCGACGTAGCGTCCCCGAAGGTCACCGTCATATCGGACCAAGTCGGGGAGACGGTGAATCCTCCCAGGACAACATAGAGCGTTTCCCCTCGCGACCCGCTCGTCGGGCTCATGGTCACAGCGAACGCGGTCACATGGAAGTCGCCAAACCGGAGGGTGTGGTGCACCTGGAACCCGGCAGTGTTAGTCGTCATCCACCACACCGACACCCCGTCGGCCTGGATCGTGGCATGGCGGGTGATCGTGACCTGGACGGTGATGCTCGAGAGTCCGGTGATTGCGTAGGAGTCTACCCGGACGCCGTACTTGTAGGCGCCGATCTCAACGTGCAGGGTGGCGGTCGGGGGGGTAAACCCTCCGAGCACCACGTCTAGTGTCTCGTCCTGCGATCCGCTGGCAGGGCTCACCGTCAGCGCCAGGGAGGTCACGTAGAAGCTCCCGAACTGGAAGCTATGGTAACTCAGCGAAGGGCTCGTTCCGGTCACCCACGATACCGAGACCAAGTCCGCTCGGACCGTTGCATGGAGGTCGATCGTAATCTGGACCGCGATGCTCGAGGGTCCCGCAATCGTCACGGAATCCACAGTGATTCCGCTCCCCCCGGAGGTGGTACCGGTGGGCTTGAAATGGACATGCAAGGTGGACGACGACGGGGGCGTGAACCCCCCCAGGATGACATCCAGGGTTTCATCCTGTGATCCCGAGTTCGGGCTTATGGTTAGGTCGAGTCCGGTGACGACCAGGAGCGCCGTTCCGACGCCCGAGGTGTAGTTCTCGTCCCCACTGTACGTTGCCGTCACTGTGAGGTGCCCTACATGGGTGGGCTGCAGGTCGCAGCTTCCGAATCCGAATGTGTCCAGCACGTTGATCACACAGCTGTCGCTCGTTTTCGAGAGTCCATCCGAGATGCTCACCGAACCGGTGGGAGTGGGGCCCGTTCCGCTGACCGTTACTGACACGGTCGTGCTCTCTTGGAGCGAGATTTCGCTGGGGCCGAGTGACACGGCCACGGTCGGAATGAGCGTCGCCAGGTAGAACGTAGCGAAGGCGTAGTCCCCGTACGTATCGCTCGATTGGACGTTGAGTCCGCCATCATCCCCCGCGGGAAGGCCCGCCGGGACCTCGAACGTGCAGGCCGTCCCACTTGTGCCGGGGAAGTTCCCCGTGGAGTCGGTAAGACACGATGAGGGGTCGGCGACCGATACTCCATCGATGCTGAACGCGACCGCGGTGTCCGCCGCAAAGCCCGTCCCGTTCGCGGTCACGGTCACGTACTCCGGCCCTCCCGTTGGCGTAATCGTCAGTCCCGGCGTGACGGTAATCGAGTTCGGTGAGATCACGTAGACATCGGCTGTGTCCAGGGCATACACCGCATACGACCCCCCGGAAGGCAGCGGCGGAATCGGGAAATTGCACGTGAAGTCCTCACTCGAGTCCGCCACCGGCGTCCCACCTGAGCACGCCACGGGGCCCTGGTTAAACGGGGAGGTTGTCTCCTGTAGATCCAGGAAACTGAGCGGCTCTCCGGGCGTGAACCCGGTCCCCGTCACGGTCGTCGGTCCGCCGACCGGTCCGACCGTCGGACCGGTGATGGACAAGGATGGCACCAATACGGTAAATGTCGCGGCCGCCGAGTCCGCGGAAGCATCCGTCGCGATGACGTTGAGCCCACCGTCATCGCCCGCCGGAGTACCTGTCGGCACCATGAACGCGCAGGCCGTCCCGCTAGTGCCGGGGAAGCTTCCCGTGTTGTCCGTGGAGCATGACGAGGGGTAGGCGACAGCCCCCCCGTCGATGGTGAAACTGATCCCAGAATCGAGCGCAAACCCGGTCCCGGTGGCGGTAACGGTCAAACTCACCGGGCCCTCGGAGGGTGCTACGGCCAGGGAGGCAGCTGAGACCGCGGTAAGAGTGAACACCGCTCCGGCGCAGTCGCCCACACCGTCCACTCCCCAGAACAAGTACGTTCCGGGCACGTAGCTTCCTCCGGAGTAGGCCGAGGGGACGTTGACAAAGATCGTGTACGTCGTCTCCCCTAGGTCGTTGCTTCCGACCTCCGTCGGGGATGATCCGGTGAGATTCGCCCACCAGAAATTGGTCGCGCCCTCCGGGTAAAAGCCATTGACAAACAGTGTGACCTCGGTTCCCGCCGGTCCGCTCGCGGAGGAGGGGGACTCCACGGCGATTCTGGCCGAGCCAAACGCAGCGCAGTTCAGAGTTGACGGCGGCACCGCCGTGATGGTGAACGCGGCCGAGGCGCAGTTCGATGCTGAGTCCAAGGCCCAGAATTCGGAAACGCCCAGGGTATCGCTCAAGAAACCATCCGGGACAGGGACCGTCACCTCGAACGGCTCCGCCGTGCCGGAAGCTACGTAGGTGACCTCTTTGTCTACCGTGCCCGAGGGCGGATAGAAATAAATGAAGACGTCTCCGACGGTGGAGAAGCCGGATCCCTCAAGCTCGACCTCGGAGCCAACAATTCCCGAGGCGGAAGCCGGGGAGATGACAGAAATGGTGCCAACCGTGTTCACGGTTGCGCACCCCAGGCCGGTCGCGCCAGACGCGAAGGAAAGTGGGCTCGCTTCGCTTGCGGAGGCCTGGCCATTCGATGGGGGAAGGGTCAACGAGAATCCGGCGAGGATCACCACTAAGACCCCCCCAACGAGGAATGTACGTAGCGCTCGCGAGAAACGGAGGCCGGCTATGATGGAACCGACCCCGGTCCGTGGTTCTCGTCGTCCATGCTGAGTTGATTCGCGTTCGCGACTCGGATACTTTGCGGGCAATGCTTTCCCTTTTCGTCGCTTCACGCGTTCTCGGCGACGGGCGGGAGAAGGTGTCATAGTCCTTAAAGGGGTTATACGTCGGCGGCAAGATTTCGCGCGACCGTGAACGTGCGCCTCCACCTCCAGCTTCTCAGCGAGAGCGCCCAGAGGTCACTACGCGCATCGGTTGAGCGAGGGGCACTTCTTCGAGGTTCGGGACCACCCCGACCTGTCCCTCCCCTGCCCTGACGAATGGGCTGTTTGGGCCATCTTCCGGAACAAAGTTCGATCGCGGAACCGGTACACCCTTCATGTCTCCGAGGTGAATCCGTGCCAGCCGCCAAATTCAAGTCCGAGCGGAGCGACCCGGCGTCACGCGAGATGACGCCTAAGCCGCCGACGGGGCGTGGCATCTCCTTGCACGTACGACACGAGAGCTGGGCCAAGGGCACGGATCAGCTTTCGCTCGGCCTTCCGAACATGCTCCTGGTAGGCGGAGCTACCTTCGCCTCTCGACTGAGCAACCGTCGCGAGCCGCGCCCGTCGAGGGATGGCGTAGTATCCCTGTTCTAGCGCCGCGATCAGCGCGTTGGCCTGCAACGACGTGAGGTCACTGAAGAGTTCGTCCAGAGCGAGCGAGCCAGAGTCAACCTGAGTGGGAATTCGAGGAGCGCTCTTTGCGATGAGTTGCACCTTTCCCCTCCGACCAAGATCTCTCATGAGATTTGGGGCCGCGGCGTTCTTCAGCGCCAGGATGCGATACCACTCCCATCCCCACCGGTAGATGATCGGGTAGAGGATGAGCCCGGACCAGTTGTCGAGGCACTTGGATACGACCGGACGATATTGGGGACTCAGACGAAGGGCGAAACTCTCGAGGTTCGTAGCGGCACTTCGAAGATGGATCAGAGGGCTTCCCCTGAGCTTGATTCGGGAGAGCCGCCGTCCAACATCGCGGACGATCTTCTTGTCGGCCGACTCAAACTCGAGGTACTCCTGCTGGTCATTGGTCCACTCGGCGAAAGTCAATTCGGGAAAGGCCCGAGAAATGCGAGAGAAAGGGCAGTCGTGCTGAAACTTGAGAGTTAGGCGGATCATCGCCGTCGCGTCTCCTGGGGAGTCTCCGAGAGGACGCTCCGAGATTCCCGTGCTTGAGCATCCATATACGGCTATAACCGGCTCACTCTTCGATTACGTGGCACGCCGCGCAGTTAGAATTCCGAGAGTATCGATGGAGGATCGCGGTTCCGTTCGCATTCGTGCCGCGCATGTGCGGGACTTATGCTATGCTCAAGCCGCGGATACCTGTTGCGATGACCCGGCCTCCCGTGCCCTCAGTCGGGCGCGTCCCCGACAGGTCGGCGAGTCTCACGACGAGTGCTCCTCGCGGAACCAGCGGCGGTGACCGTCCCGGCTCGGGGCTTTCTCCCTCCGGCACTCGGGGAAGATGGGTCGCGCCTTCTCCGAGAGCTACTCGAGACCTAGATGAGCAATTGCGCGGCCGCGGAGATGCGCTAGGATGGTTGAGAAGAGCAAACGGGTGTGTCTCACTAGGAAGGCGGACCCCGCTCCTTGAGGTCCTCCGACCTCACCCATGAAAGTCCGGAGATTGCAACCATGGATTTCGAAGAGCTGAGCTACGCCGAAGCACCTAGGGTCATGGGAACCGTTCCGGGGCCTAAGTCGAGAAGGGCTCTGGAGATCCAGCGGAAGTTCGAAAGCAACGTAGTCTCGTATCCGAGAGCGATCCCAATTGCGTTTGAAGAAGGCAAGGGTGCGACGATAAAGGACATGGATGGAAACGTCTATGTGGACTTCTTCAGCGGAGCTGGAGTGCTCAATGTGGGCCACTGCAACCCGGAGGTGCTCCGGGCCGTCCAAGAACAAGAACAGAAACTAATCCATGCGCTCGATTTCCCGACGCGACCGAGACTGGACCTCATCCAGAAGCTCGTATCGATCGCCCCCGGCGAGATGAGAGATCATTCTCGGGTGTTCTTCGGAGGACCCACCGGTTCAGATGCCGTTGAAGCCGCTCTGAAGCTGGCTAAGTTCGATACGAAGAGGAGTAGTGTGATCGCCTTCGAGGGGGGGTATCACGGGATGACCTCCGGGGCACTTTCACTGTCGAGCGGAAAGAAGTTCAAGCGGGATTTCATTCCACTGGTTGCCGAAGTTCACTTCATGCCGTACGCCTACTGCTATAGGTGCCCCTTTGGCAAGAAGGACGCGTTACCGAGCGATCGCTGCCGGCAATGCGCGGACAACGTACGACGTGTGTTGGACGATCCGCACTCGGGGGTCGTGACGCCCGCCGCCCTGGTGGTCGAGTCGGTTCAGGGAGAGGGAGGAAGCATTGTTCCGCCGACGGATTTCGTGTCCGACCTGCGTGAGATATCCACCGATTATGGAGTTGTGTTGGTCGACGATGAGATCCAGGCGGGCATCGGCAGAACCGGGAAGATGTTCGCCTGTGAGCATTCTGGAGTTACACCGGATATCACGACGCTATCGAAGGGCCTTGGGGGAATAGGATACCCACTATCCGCATGTGTGTGCCTCGAGACGTTCGATAGATGGCCGCCAGGAACTCACATCGGGACGTTCCGGGGACAGGCGGTCGCCATGGCCGCCGGATACGCGGCCCTGAATTTCATTGAGAAGCACGGCGTGCTGGAACACGCCACGGCGATTGGCGAACACATGCTGAAGAGACTGAATGCACTCAAGGAGAGCAGCAAGTTCATCGGGGATGTACGCGGAAAGGGACTCATGCTCGGCATCGAGTTTGTTAAAGATGTGACCACGAAGGAACCGGGACCGGAAATCGCGCAGGCCGTCCGAAAGTTGTGTTATCAGAAGGGACTCATTGTGGAGGTAGGAGGGCATTACGATAACGTAGTCAGATTCCTCCCTCCGTTGATCATCACCAAGGAACTCGCGGATCGGGGATTAGAGGTCTTTACCGAGGCGGTCAAGGAGCAGGAGGTGGCGCATGGGTAAGCTACCCACGGCCATACTGGGTGCGAAGGGTTGGGTGGGCCAACACTGCGCTCGGTTGCTGGCCGACCACCCGTACTTCGAGCAGCCCATCTTGGTCGACATCATCGACTCCGGCCGGAAGCTGAAGGAGGTCTGGCAGATCGCCGACCAGGCCTTGCCGGGCGCTCTGGAGGATTCGGTCATCGAAAATCTGTCCGTCCCGGAGATCCTGAAGAGGGGCGTGAAGGTGGTGTTCAGCGCCTTACCCACCAGCGCTGCGTTGTCCTTGGAAGACGAACTTGCCAAGGGCGGGGCCGCGGTATTCACGACCTCGCCTGCCCATAGAGATGATAGAGCGGTCCCATTGCTGGTCCCTGAGATCAATCCGGACCACCTCAAGCTTCTGGATGCCCGACGTGAAAGAGGCTTCATTGTAGGCAAGTCGAACTGCACGGCCTCTCTGCTGGCGATGGCCCTCGCCCCGATCATGGACATGGTCGAGCCGAAGGAGATCTTCATGAGCAGCTACCAGGCTTTGTCGGGAGCCGGGTACGACGGCATTTCCTCGCTCGCCATTACCGACAACGTGATCCCGTTCATTGCGAACGAAGAGGAGAGAGTTCAGGCCGAGATACGGAAGATACTAGGAACGTATTCGGGCGAAGGGATCGTTCCGCGTGAGCTTTCGGTGTTCCCGAATTGTGTGCGAGTTGGCACGAGGGATGGGCATCTAGAGGCGATCACGGTCAGAACGCGCCGGAAGGTCAACAAAGAGGAGATGATTCGGGCATGGAGGGATTTCCGGCCGATGGGGGATAGGGGTCTTCCGACGGCCCCTACGGACCCGATCATATACAGGATGGAGGCAGATAGACCGCAACCTCTCCGAGACAGATGGGCAGGGACGCCCGAGCGTGCGAAAGGCATGGCCCTGAGCATCGGCAGGTTGCGAGTGGATGACGGGGTCATCCGATTCTTTGCCATGGACAATAATTCTGTGAGGGGTGCGGCGGGGGGAAGCCTACTGAATGCAGAGCTCGCGTACAATGAGGGATACCTCGATTCCCGCCGGTGAGGTCGTGGGGCGGGTTTGACCGGTACATCCATTCACGAAACGCGGGCATCATCCGGAGTTCCCGACGTCCCGTAGACCTGCGTGGGCGAGGGAGTTTCCGAAAGAAGAAGGGTACTGAGCGATCCGAGAGCCACCGCCACGGCAATCAAGGCGATCTGAGAATCCCGCCGCATCCTCCATCCAACGCGAATGGGGCAACGTCGCGATTTCCACGGTCCACCTTTCCCTTTGGGATGAAGCCCGCGGGAGGACTCGCCGATGTGGAGACTGTTCGGATCGAGCTCGGGCTTGCCTTAAGAGGCCGCCCGACCCTCCGTCATTCCGTGCGGGGCGGAACCATCCGAAACGTCCTCAAGGGGTCCCTCGAAGGCGGCCCGAGCGAAGGTGGGTCCGTCGATGCCCCTTACCTCGACCGCGCCGTGGGAGGGTGGGTGTCGGCATGAGGTTCCGAGAATCCCTTTCCAAACTGGACTCCCAAGGGCTGCTAACGAGAGTAGCGAGGCCGGTGAGCGCCAAGTACGAGATCGCGGCGCTGCTCAAGAAGTACGAAGGGAAACCGGTCCTCTTTGAGAACGTCGTCGGCGGTTCGGTCCCGGTGGCAGGCAACCTGCTCAGCAGCATGGACCTGCTCTGCGAGAGCATCGGGATCAAGAAAGAGGATTGGATCGAGACGGTGAGTCAGGCGATCCACAATCCCGGAGTGATCACCGAAGCCCGCGGCGAGTTTGAGTACCTCGAGCCCGACCTCGACCTCGTCCCGATTCTGACGCATTACCCGAACGACCAGGGCCCCTACGTCACCTCCGGCATCGTGTTCGCCCAACGGGGAAACCTCCGGAACATGTCGTTCCACCGACTTTCCCGGATCGGCAAGGACCGGTTCGTTGGGCGCCTCGTGGAGAAGCGGGACCTACACACCATGTATCTGGACGCCCGGGAGCACGGCGAGGATCTCGGGGTTTCTATCGCGATCGGTAACCGCTCGGGCGTGCTCCTCGCGGGGGCCACGAGCGTGGAACGGGGGCTCTATGAGCTCGGCATCGCCGCGGCCTTGGAGAACGGAATCGAGGTGACCAAGGCCCGGACCAACGACACCCGGTACCCCACCGACACCGAGATCGTGCTCGAAGGCAAGATCCTGCACGACGAGACCTCGAAAGAGGGACCGTTCGTCGACCTGACGAACACTTACGATGTAGTCCGAGTGCAACCGGTGTTCGTCATCGACAAGATCGTCATGCGCCGGAACGCGGTCTACCATGCGCTCCTTCCGGGCGGGAACGAGCATCGGCTCCTGATGGGGGCGCCGAGGACCCCGACGATCTACAAGGCCCTGAAAGATGCGGGGCTGGACGTCCGAAACGTGTACCTCACGGAAGGCGGCAGCGGCTGGCTGGACGCGGTGGTCTCGATCCAGAAGCGAAGCGACGCCGATGCTAGAGCGGCGATCGATTCTGCGATCCAGGGGCATCGCAGCCTGAAAAGGATCACGATCGTCGACGCGGATGTCGACGTCACCAATCCCGCCGAGGTCACCTATGCGGTGACGATGTACTGGGACGCCGGGAAGGAGGTAGTGATGAAGGGCGTCAAGGGGTCGAGCTTGGACCCAATGGCCACCCCGGAAGGGATCGGGAGCAAGCTGGGCATCGACGCGACCCGACCCCTGGTCGTGCCCCCCGAGAAGGCGCTGAAGATGAAGAAGGCCGAGCTCGCGTTCGAGGTCTGATGAGCGGTTCCATGGAAGAACTCCGGACGTCCCAGCAGATCTCCTGGCTCGACGACGTCGATGAGAACGGCGTCATCATCAACCCTCACCACGAGCTCTACGGCAAAAGCATCGCCGGCGTTGAGCTGCACTTTCCCTCGGCGTCCGGCTCCACCGTCGGTTCGGACCGGATTGTGAACCTAGCGGTCCGTGGGTTCGCTCCGAAAAGGATCGTGCTCGAGAAGACCGACCCGATCACGATGTGGGGGGCCATCCTCGGCAAGATCGACATTGAGGTCCAAGGGACCGTCAAGAAAGCGGTCGACCGAAGCAAGCTCGACGCCCTCGGCATCGATACGGAGATCGTCGGCTTCCTGGTGAGGGCCGGCGAGCTCCTCGGCGCCGACGAGTTCATCCCGGTCGACCACGTCCAGATCGCCGGCGTTTCCTACAAGACGATCACCGAGACAGGGCTGGAACTGAGAAGGTACTTCGGGAGCAAGTACAGGTTCCGTTCCAAGAACGTGACGATCAACCCGGCGGGAATGGACCTCGATGACTGGCGGGCCCTGGGTATCCCGGAAGAGTTCGCACGAAAGCAGGAAGAGGTCATCGAGATCTACCGAAAGATGGGTGCGATCCCGACCATCACCTGCACCCCGTACCTCATCGGGAACATGCCCGAGCCGTTCACCGATTCCTTCCTTTCGGAATCTTCGGTGGTGGGCTATGCGAACTCCGTCCTTGGAGTACGGACGAACCGAGAGTCGGGATTGAGCACCCTGCTCTACGCCATCGCGGGATACGGTCCTCGGTATGGGCTGCACTTACCGGAAAACCGGAACCCGAAGGTCGAGGTACATGTGAACTGCGAACTGAAGGGTATCGTGGACTTCAGTCTCCTGGGATACAAGCTCGGCGAGCTCGCTCGGGGGAGAATCCCCTTCATCACGGGAATCCGGTCCCGGCCCACACTCGAGGAGTTCAAGGTCCTGAGCGCCGCGGGTGCGGCGTCCGGGTCCATCGACCTGTACCACATCGAGGAGATCACTCCCGAAGCCTCCGCCCACCTCATCACGCTCGACCGGATCGAAGAACGGGTCGAGATCACGCGGGAATCGCTCGATGAGGTGAAGAGGAGACTCAACACCGGCCGAGTCGAGGACCTGGACCTGGTCACTTTCGGGTGTCCGCACGCGTCGCTGAACGAGGTGAAGGAGATCGCCTCTCTCCTCGAGGGGAAGAAGGTCCGGGACGGGGTGACGCTCTGGGTCTGCACCTCGAGGACCGTCAAGGAGCTCTCGAAGCGGATGGGCTATGTCACCACGGTGGAAGCCGCGGGCGGCCACGTGGTCGCGGACACCTGCATGGTCGTCGCTCCGATCGAGGCGATGGGTCACACGACTACCGCAACGAATTCCGGAAAGGCGGCGAAGTACCTGCCGAGGTTCTGTCAGCAACACGTGGTCTTCGATTCCGCCGAAGAGATCATTCGTCGGATCACCGCCTGAACGCCGCCGGGCCCCTAGCCTGGGTGAGCGAAGGAACGGCGGAATCGAACCGACGGCGAACGAACACCACTGCGATCACGGCCGCCCGGACGAGTGGTCCGACCAAGCGAAGCAGGGACCCGGTTCCCGCGGACTCGGCAGGCGAGGATCTAGGCAGAAACGGGTAGATCCGGCTCTGAGCTCCAGTCGAGGTAGGCTACAATCGGGTCTAGGATCCGTTCTCGAAGCATCGTCGGGTTCGTCCATCGGAACAACGACGGCTCGAGGTAGCAGGCGAGGGCGCACTTGTTGCACGTTTCGTACGATTCCCACTCGAACGTGTTCCAGAGCTTTCGGACGTCCGCGTCCCAGACATACCCCTCGCCGCCGTACTCCCGAAGCGTGTAGCAGGGGAGGACGATCCGTCCCTGGGGGTCGACGTTCATCGTCATCCAGGGCTTGCAACGCCACGGCGTGCCTCGGAACCACGAGTCGATGACGGTGGTGAAGTACTCTCGGGATTCGATGATCGGCGCCCCGCGCTCCTTCAGGACCAGCAACCGCTCGAGGACCTCCCGAAGCGGTCGCCCCGCGGGGGCCCGATTCTCGGCCGTTGAGTAGTTGTAGGCGACCTGGAACGTGACCCCAACCCCGAGACGTTCCGCGAGCGCGACGATCTTCTCGGCATCGTCGAGGTTGTCGTTCGTGATGGTGGAGTTGATTGCGACTGGGACCCGTCCCCGGGCCGACCGGATCCCCGCCACGGCCCGGTCGAACGAACCCGGAATCCCGCGGAGGCGGTCGTGGAGGTCGCCGATGCCGTCCAGGGAAACGAAGACAATGTCGAGGTGGGGCGCGATGTCACGAATGCGGTTGCTCAGCAGCCAGCCGTTCGTGACCAGGGACGTGTGGAAACGGGGATGAGACTCCGCTAGGATCTCGGGCAGGTCTGGGCGGAGGAGCGGCTCGCCACCTTCGAAGCCCAGGAACGAGACCCCCGCGCGGACCAACGTCTTCATCATCCGAACCTCGTCGTCCACGGAGAGGAGGTCCTCGTCCGCACGTCGCCAGAACGGGCACATCGCGCATTCGAGGTTGCAGCGGTAGAGCAGTTTGTGTCCCGCGATTACCGGGGCCTTGCCGGTGCCGCCGCGCCGGACGGACCGCCACAAGCTTCGGAGGAACACGGAACGGACTAGCCCCATGGGCCGCTCGATATCCGATAGCGCTCCTCCTCCATAATCTTCCCCTATGCGAGGCGGCCCGACCCCCTGGCCGCTTCCCGTTTCCTCGCCCGAACCGGGCGGGGTAATGCTAGTATTCGCCCTGAAGGCGGTCGCTCGTGCTCCGGTTGATCAGGGGTCCGCTGAGCAAGTTCGAGTTGCTGACCGAGGCCAGGCTCCCGTCCTCGAGGCGAAGCCAGGTCGTTACCAACCCGAGGCGGACCACTCTTCCTCGGGTCCCGGCAATCTGGATGTCGTCGTTCAGCCGTAGCACCCGGTCCCGGAGCAGGATGAACCCGGCGATCACATTCCCGATGGTGGTCTGCAGGGCAAGCGTCGCCGCGAGTCCGAGGATGGCAGAGAGCGTAAGGCCCGCCGGGACGGTGAGGGGCCCGAACGCGACAAACAGGACTGCGCCGGCCAGGAGAAACCCGGTAAGCGAGATGCCGAGACGGGCCCAACGGACGGCTCCGGGAGGAGCGTGGTGTTGCCGAAGCCACCGGGCGCTGTGCCCGGACAGGAGGTACCCGCCCACCGCCAGGATGGTCGCCGTCACGATGGGCACGATGGTCGGCAGATAGTCCATCCAACTCACGGGAGGGTCCGGTGGCGTAGCAGGGTCCAAGGTATTTAGGCAAAATGGCACCCCGACCGACCGGGCGGGACCCTCCCCCCGAACGCCGACGAGGAAAGGCTTAGAGCGAGCGCTCGGCTCTGGTTCAGGTCCGAGGTCCCTAGCCCCGAGCCCGAGGTTGCCCGGCGGCTGGAACCTCCAGGGACAGATCCACAAACATGGCCGACTTCATCACCGGGTCGATGCGAGCGTCCGCGGTCTCGACCCGGACTGCGCGGTTCGCCGCGGGTCGAGCCTTGCGGCGACGCGTACCCCGGTCGAGCCATGCGCTCTGGTCCCCGGCCCGGGACCGGCCGGACCCGATCGGAATCCTCGCGGCCACGGACCGGGGCCGCTCGCCGGCGTTACTGCCGATCCGCTACGGGCGAATGTCCCAGTCCCCGTTCGCCTTCCTCCGCGGCGCGGCCGCTGTGATGGCACACGACCTCGCGTCGACACCGGTCACCGGCGTTCGCGTTCAGCTATGCGGGGACGCCCACGTCAGCAACTTCGGCATCTTTGCGACCCCGGAGCGAGACCCGGTCTTTGACGTGAGCGACTTCGATGAGACCCTCCCCGGACCGTGGGAGTGGGATGTGAAACGTCTCGCCACCAGCCTCGTAGTGGCCGGCCGTCAGAGCCATTTCGGTCGGTCGGACGTTCGCAAGGCCGCTCGCTCGGCCATCCAGTCGTATCGGGAGATGATGGCGGAGTTCGCGCGGATGCGCTACCTCGACACGTGGTACTTCCACCTCGACCTCGAGGACCCATCGCTGCCGGTGGGACGGGAACCCCGAAGACTGATCGCCAGCGGGGTCCCGAAGGCCCGGCGAAGGACCGGTCTGCACGCTTTCCCCAAGATGGTCCGGGCGGTGAGGGGGCATTACCACATCCGGGACGACCCACCCCTCATCATTCACTACAAGGACCCTGCCGCGTTCGAGGAGTCGAGGTCGTTCTTCGACCGGTACCTCGCTTCCCTTCCGGACGAGCGGCGCATGCTGCTCGACCGGTACCACGTCGTCGACGTCGCACAGAAGGTCGTCGGAGTGGGGAGCGTCGGTCTGGAATGCTCAGTCCTTCTCCTCATGGGAGACCCCGACCTCGAGGACCCGCTCTTCCTGCAGCTGAAGCAAGCGACCGCCTCCGCCCTCGAGCCGTTCCTGGGCCGGAGCGCGTACCCGAACCACGCCCAGAGGGTCGTGGTCGGCGAGCACCAGTTCCAGGAGGCGAGCGACATCTTCCTAGGCTGGAGCCGGCTCAGAAACCGAGACTTCTACGTGCGTCAACTGCGGGACATGAAGTTCTCCTACGACCTTTCCTCCCTCGGTCCCCGAGCGTTCGTCAGTCAGGCCAAGCTTTGCGGGACGGCCCTTGCCCGCGGCCATGCCCGGAGCGGAGACCCAGCTCGGATCAGTGGGTACCTCGGGAACAAGGGCCTCTTCGACGAGGCGGTCGCAACCTTCGCGGAAGCGTATGCGAGTCAGACCCAACGCGACTACGAAGCGCTCCTCGACGCCATCAAGAAGGGAAGGGTCGCCGCCGCCGTCGACGTGTAACGAAGACCCCTCGGATCCCGCTCCCGAGCGGGCGGTCACCTCAGGATGAGGAACCAGATCCAAACGGCCGCGAGCACGGCGGCCCAGATGACGAAGAACGTGAGCGGGAGGATCTCGGTCAGGCTCGAAGGGTTCACCCGGTCCATCCACGAGATCGACCGCCGGCGAGAGAACCGTTCCGCGTGGGCCTCGAACGGTCGGAGCAGGTTCAGGTCCAGTCTCGCGCCCGAGCGAAGCGTGATCGGGACGTTCCATGCTCCGTCAACCGGTGGCTCGGCCTGCTCCAGTCGGAGGGCGGCTTCTCTCCACAGGTTCTGGGCATCGTTCGTCCGGTGGAGAAGGACGGCCCAGACGACCGAGATCAGGATGCCGAGCGTGGCGAGGAACGTGACGACCACGACGAGCAGCGTCGGCTGGTTCAGCAGGTCCGCCATCACGACTACGAGTCCGGTGATGAGCACCGTCCCGATCGCAGCGTAGTAGGACGTCCTCACCGAGGAAAGCTGACCTTCCTCGGCGGCGAGCCGTTCGTACTTGTCGTGGAGCCAACGGCGGTCGTCGTAGGTCAGCGCCGGCGGTGGCGCGGGCTGCTCGGGTGATTCCTCGGGCGGAGTCACAGCCGCGGGAACGCTCGTCCATCGTAAGGGTGTCGGTCGACCTAGCGGTCGGCAGGGTTCCGGCGTTCTAGAAACGGTCTCCGGAGAAACATCGAAACCGGGGGTCGCTCGTGCCGAACTCTCGGACAAGTTCGGCGCGGCTTCGTTCGCGTCCGAGCTCGGAAGCCATCAGCCCGAACCACCCAGCGGCAGAGACCACGTAGCCGCGCCGGCGGAGCTCGGGGCCCATGTCGTTCACCACCCCATCCCAGAACGTGAAGGAGCCCGCGGAAGCTCGAGCCTCCACCGAGGCGCACAGCCGGTTCCGGGCCGAGGACGAGCTTGCGACGAGCTCGCCGCACCTCGCCTGACCGCGTCGGTCCCCGACCACGGCATAACCGGACGGTTCGCCGCGGTCGAGGGCGATCAAGACGTCCTCCGCCCGGAAGCCCCCCGTGGCAGCCTCTCGGCGGGCGAATCGCGCGGGGCGTTGCGCGAAGCCCCACCTCCCCTCGCCCGACCGGGCGTGGAGACCTTCGATCGCGCGGAAGTCGGAACGGCGCGCGGTTCGGACCCTCGCCCCTCCGGACCGGTGCCGAGGCAACGGGAGGATTCGGACTGCAAGGGGGGGTGCGTACACGTCCCGGTATCCGATCTTCTCGTAGAGGCGGTGCGCGCCCCAGGACCGGTTCGTCCACAGGATCGAATGACGGATCCCCGCTGCCCGTTCCCGACGGTGGACCTCTTCGAGTAGCTGACGCGCGATCCCCCCACGGGCATGGTCGAGTCGGGTCGTCACTCCCGCGATGCCGCTGACCGTTTCGGTTCCGTGGGGGAATGTGTAGGGAACCCGCTCGACGAACATCTGCCCGACGACCGCGCCCTGGTCGACCGCGAACACGCCAACATATTCCGCGAGCCAAGAAGCCGGACGGCGCGAGAGCTCGACCGCACGGCGGTCGCGGAACTCTCCGAAGGCGGCCAGGCTGACGAGGGCACGCCCGGGGTCGTCCGATATGGAGAGCTCATCGAAGGTGAGAATCTTCATGCAGGTCCTGCGGAACCGGGCCCCGGCCCGGGAAGGCGGAGCGGCGTAATCCGGCACGCCCGGAGGTCGCTCGGCACGGAACGGGGCCCCCGGTACTTACCCGGCGGGGGGCGGCGAGTTTCCGGGCCTCGGCCGCGGTACGTTCGTTCGCGACGGCTTGCGCACGGGTGCCTTTGCCCCGCCGATCTCGAGGTGGCGCTCCGAGTGGCCGATGAAGACCTGGCGGGGTCGGGCGATCTTCTGCTCCGGGTCCTGGATCATCTCGATCCACTGGGCCACCCACCCGGACATCCGGGGGATGGCGAAGAGGACCGGGAACATGTCGGTCGGGAATCCCATCGCCTGGTAGATGATCCCGGAGTAGAAGTCGACGTTCGGGTAGAGCCGGCGTTGGATGAAGTAGTCGTCCGATAGCGCGACGTTCTCGAGGGCGAGGGCGACGTCGATGAGCGGGTTGCGGCCGGTCACTGCGAAGACCTCCTCCGCTACCTGCTGGATGAGGCGGGCCCGCGGGTCGTAGTTCTTGTAGATCCGGTGCCCGAACCCCATCAGGAGCCGCTTGCCTTCTTTCACCTGGCGGATCAGCTGGGGAACGTGGTCCTTCGTCCCGATCTCCTGCAGCATCCGGACGACCTGCTCGTTGGCCCCACCGTGGAGGGGTCCGTAGAGCGCCGCCGCGGCGGCCGCCGAGGATACGTAGGGGTCCGAGTGAGAGCTCCCGACGACCCGCATGGCGTTGCTGCTGCAGTTCTGCTCGTGGTCGGCGTGCAGTATGAAGAGCGTGTCGAGGGCCTTCGCGAGCACCGGGTTCGGGGTGTACCGGGTGGTCCAGGACGGTCGGTACATCATGGCCAGGAAGTTCTCGGTGTAGGACAGGTCGTTGCTCGGGTGGATGTAGGGCAGCCCGACCGAATGTCGGTGCGCGAACGCTGCGACGGTCGGGACCTTCGCGATCAGTCGATACGCCTGTTGGTAGCGGGTGTGCTCGTCGGAGATGTTCTTGGCCTCCGGGTAGAACGTGGAGAGGGCGGCGAGGGTGCTCACCAGCATGCCCATTGGGTGGGCGTCGTGGTGGAACCCATCCATGAACTTCTGGACGTTCTCATGGACCATCGTGTGGAAGGTGATGTTGTGGAGCCACTCCTCGAGCTGGCTCTTGCTCGGGAGGTTCCCGTGGATGATGAGGTAGGCGACCTCGAGGTACGACTTCGAGGCGGCGAGCTCCTCGATGGGATAGCCGCGGTAGCGCAGGATCCCCTTGTCGCCGTCGATGTAGGTGATCGCGCTTCGGCAGGAAGCGGTGTTGGCGAACGACGGGTCGTAGCTCAGGATCCCGAAATCCTCCGGGCCGGTCCGGATCTGGTGAAGGTCCGTCGCCCGGATCGCTCCATCCTGGATCGGGAGCCGGTAGTTGGTTCCCGTCCGCTCGTCGGTGACGGATAGGAAGTTATTCGACCTCACGGCGCTCGATTCAGCCTGGGGGGGATTCGACTTTGATGCGGGCACTGACTCTCTCCTCTGCACCGCGCCCAATACGCAGGGGTTCATGAACCCGTACTGTTCGGTGCGACGGCGGCCCAGGGACTCTCTCCCTCCCTGCGCCGACCTTTCTGACCCTGCCTCCCACATGCCTTCTACTCCGTCCTCGTAGACCCGCCGTGTCGGACCGCGCTCCCGCGCCATCGCCGAAATCTCGGACCTCGTGGAAGGAGGCAGTGCGTACCGGTTGGAACCGGGTCTCGTACCGGTACCGTCCCCGGAAGAGCGCGTCCGACTGCTTCGGACACCTCGAGGACGAGTACCGGACCTGGCTCGACCCGATCCTCCGGACGACCCCCCGCGGCTCCCAGGTCCTCGACCTCGGGTGCGGAACCGGCGTCCCCGCGGCCCGAATCCTCTCTCGTCGATTCCGAGTGACGGGCGTGGACATCTCCGACGTCCAGCTTCGGCGGGCCCGTCGCCTCGTCCCCGGAGCCCGGTTCGTGCGAGCGGACCTATCCGAGGTCGACTTCCCTCCCCGGAGCTTCGCCGCCGTGATCTCGCTCTACTCGATCATCCACGTACCCCGCGAGGAGCACCGGCCAATCTTCCGGAAGGTCGCTCGGTGGCTGACCCCGGGCGGATGGTTCCTCGCCATCCTCGGCGACTCGGCGTATGAGGGAAGCGAGCCGGCGTGGCTCGGCTCGGACGCGCCGATGCTCTGGAGCCAGTACGGAGCCGCGACCTACCGGCGCTGGTTCGGCGCGGAAGGGTTCCGGATCGTTCGGGAGCAGTTCGTCCCCGAAAGTGGCGGAGGTCACCAGCTGTTCTTGGCCCGGACGGGACGGGCCAGGGCCGCCCGACGCCCTAACGCGCGGAAGCCGGGCGAGACGTAGGGAAGACCAGCACCCGGCCCTCCTCGGCCGACCCGAGCTCGTCGACCTCGTGGAGGACACGCACGGCCTCTTTCCCGGTCGCCGTGAGATGGTACGCCTCGGAGGAGTGCGTGATCAATCCCTCCTCCTGAAGCGTCCGGAGGTGGAACGAAAGTTTGGGAGAGTCGTCGATCCCGGCCGCCCGCATCACCTCGGTGAACGAGGTAGGGCCTTCCGAGAGCCGACGCAAGATGTGTCGGCGCAGCGGGTTTGCGAGGGCCCCGAGGGTGCCCTGGACACGGACCGCGGAGATCGCCGCCCGCACCTGGAGGACCGCCGAGTCCGGGAGCACGTTTGCGTCGAAGCCCACCGCGATCGGTCCCTTGCCCTCCGTCCGCTGGACGATCTCGCTCAGAGCGTGAGCGACATCCTCCGTCCGGTGAGTTGCGAACAAGCGTTCGACCCCCGAGACGATCACCGCGGGTCGGGGGTGGCTCTCGATAAACCGAAGGACGGTGTCCTGCAGTCCGGCCGGGGAATCCACCATCGGCAGGTCCACCGCGGTAACTCGGGCGATCGCCTTTCGCGGGACGGCACCAAGGAGCAACACCTCATGGCCTGCCTTGGCCCATTTCTCCGCGAGGCGGACGGGGTCCTTTTCGCCCCCGCTCGGGACCGAGAACGCCCTCTGGTCCTGGATCAGCGCCACGATCCGCTGCACCGCTTCCGACCGGAATGGTTTGCGGACGTAGTCGAACGCTCCCAGCTTCATCGCCTCGACGGCGGCCTCGACCGTTCCGAATCCGGTGATCATGATCACGTAGACCCGCGGCCAGCGCTCGCGCACCTGCCGCAGGAGCTCGATCCCGTTCATGCGGGGCATTCGGACGTCCGAAAAGATCACGTCGAATTCGGTCGCCTCGAGAGCCTCGATCGCCTTCGCGCCCGAGGAGACGGCCTCGACGCTGTGGCCCCAGTCGGAAAGGAGCGTCGATAGCTCCTCGCGGAAGACCGCGTCGTCGTCGACCACGAGCAACCGCATCGGCTACGGAAGCCCTCCTCCCGCCATAACGATGCCTCTGGCCCAAATCCTCAATAGAGGAGCGACGGCGGCCCCTGGGTCAGGGTCGGGGCGCGGCGGGCGGATCGACGCGTGGCTCCGCGGGCGTCTCGGTGGGAACCGCGGTCAGCCGGGGAAGGTGCACGGTGAACGTCGACCCCTTTCCGACCTCCGACTCGACGTCGATCGACCCGCCGTGGGACTCCACGATCCCGATGCAGATGGCCAAGCCTAGGCCCGTTCCTTTCCCCTCGGGCTTCGTGGTGAAGAACGGCTCGAACAGGTGGGCACGCGCGTCGGGGAGGATTCCCCCCCCGTTGTCGGAAACGCTCAGATGGGCCCACGCCGGGTCCGCCGTCAGTCGGACGTCGATCCGCCCTTGACCGTTCAGCGCGTCGTAGGCATTGTTCAACAGGTTCGTGATCACTTGGTTGATCTGGTCACGGTCCCCGCGGACGACCAGGGGCTGCTCCGGGAGCGCGACGACCACTTCGACCGCGGCGGACTGCTTGCCCTTGAGGAAGCCCGCGGCCCCGCGAAGGCACTCGCCGAGGTCGACCTCCCCCACTTTCGCTTCGGGCCGGCGGGCGAAGTCGAGGAGTCCCCGAACGATCCGGGCGGCGGACTCTGTTTGGTGGAGGAGGGAATCGACCCGCCCGCGGGTCCAGGAGTCGGCGGTCCGACGACGGACCGATTCCGCGATGAGCATGATGTTCGCGAGCGGGGTGTTGATTTCGTGGGCGACCCCGGCCGCGAGCTGGCCGAGCGAAACGAGGCGGTCCGAGTGCAACGCCTGGCTCTCGAGCCGGCGCATCTCGGTCAGGTCGACCGCCACCCCGAGGAAGTGGGTGATCACCCCATCGTCCCCGCGGATCGCGGTGATCGTGATCAGCACCGGATGCTCGACACCCCCGCGGTCCCGGTTGACCAGCTCGCCGGACCAGGATCCGACTTTCGGGTCGAGGAGGTCCTTCCACATCTGGGTGTACGTCGCGCGGTCGGTCCTCCCGCTCGCGACCAGGTTCGGCCGTTGGCCGATGACCTCGTCCCGTCGGTACCCGTAGATCCGCTCGAACGCTGGGTTGACATCGATGAGGAAGCCATCCCGGTCGGTGAGCTCCATCGCGTTGGTCGAATGCAGGAACGCCTGGTGGAACAGCCGAGCCGAGGCAGCGGGGTCCTGATGGACGCCGGTCCGGTCGTGAAAGACCATGAGGACGCCGGTGACCTTGCCCGACTCGTTCGACTGCGGATGGAAGTCGACATCGACTACATGCCGTCGCTTGCGGCCGACCGCCTCGAGGACGAACCCGTGCAGCGAGCGCGTCCTCTCATCCCCCTGGACGCGAGAACGGCCCTCTTCCAGCCGCTCGTGGCCCGAGGCCAGAACGTCCACGAGCGTGCGGCCCACTATGTCCACATCGGCCCCGAGGAGCTCCCGGAACGCCGGGTTCGCCCGAGCGATACGTCCGTCCGGGCCTAGGAGCAACGCTCCCATCGTCCCTCGCTCGAACGTTGCGTCGAACCAATCGCGGTCGGGCACCGGTGAGCCGAGCGAGACGGGCTGGAACTTAGGGCTTTCCCCGGCCCGTGAGAGAGGATGTCAAGCCGGTTCCACGGCGAGTCGAATATCTCAACCGTCGTGGTTTTGACAATGGTCCGCCCGCTCCTAGTAGTCGTTCGGGAGACCCCGAGCCTCGCCGACTCGGTCCAGATCCTTCTGGAAACGGTCGGGTTCCGCGTGGTCTCGTTCGGGTCGCCTTCCTCCGCGCTCGACCGGATCCGGGACCGGACCGCGGAGCCGCCGCGGGCGGTCGTCGTCGCCTGCAACCAGGCGTACAGCGAGACCTTGCGCGGCTATCCGGAGTCGTTTCCGCCGGAGGCCCGGAACGTGCCGCTCCTGGTGGTCGGTCAACGCGCGCTCCAGGACGGGAGGAAGTGGCCCGAGAACGTTCGCTCGATCGGGCTCCCCCTCGATTCGGGCGCCCTCGTGAAGGCCCTCGCCCAGCTCACCGGTGTTGAGGCCGCGAGTCCGGCACCCCGCGCTCACTGAGCGCTCCCGCGTCGGTTACTTCGGGACCGTCCGAAGGAACGCTTCGAGGACCTTGGACACGCCCTTCCCGAGGTCGTCGTACTCGTACCGTACCGAGATGATCGGCTGCGGCACTTTGACGAGGCGGGCCAGGTCGACCGGGCTTCCGTCGACGACGAACTCGGCGTTCGACCGACGGATCGTCTCCTCGAGGTCCCGTACCTGGGCTTCCCCGTACCCCATCGCGGGAAGAATCCGCTTGAGGTGAGTGTACTGCTTGTAGACCCCGTCGATGCTCCCGGCCGCGAACGGCCTCGGGTCGATGACCACCGCCCCATGGCGTTCGGCGATCAGTGTGCCCGCGCCGGTGTCGAGCCCGCCGTGGGTGACGGTGGGCCCATCCTCCACGACGATGGTACGGTGACCGCGGAGGCGCTCCGCTTCGGGGGCGACGAGCGTCAGTCCCGCGCGGACGACCTTCGCCTTCGGGTTCACGAGCGCGGCGTTCTGCTCGATCGTCTTGACCCCCTCGGGGGGCGCCGAGTCCGTCTTGCTGACCACGATGACGTCCGCCATTCGGAAGTTCACTTCTCCCGGATAGTAGGCGAGCTCGTGGCCGGCCCGGTAGGGGTCGGCGACGCAGAACGTGAGGTTGGGTGTGTAGAACGAGAAGTCGTTGTTCCCTCCGTCCCAGAGCACGATGTCCGCCTCCTTCTCGGCCTGGCGGAGGATCGCTTCATAGTCCACCCCGGCGAAGACGACCGTGCCGTCCCGGATGTGGGGCTCGTACTCCTCGCGCTCCTCGATCGTGCACTCGGCCTTGGTGAGGTCCTCCATGCTCGCGAACCGCTGGACCGCCTGCGCCATCAGGTCCCCGTACGGCATCGGGTGGCGGACGATCGCGACGCGCTTCCCGTGCTGGCGGAAGTAGCCCGAAACGTAGCGGGTCAGCGGGCTCTTCCCAGCGCCGGTGCGCACGGCGCAGACGGCCACGACGGGTTTCGTCGAGGGCACCATGGTCGCTTTCGGCCCGGCGAACATGAACGCCGCGCCCGCGGCCATCGCAATCGAGGCCTTGTGCATGACCTCGGCGTACGGAAGGTCGGAGTACGAAAGGAGGGCCAGGTCGATCGACTCCCGGCGGATCAGGTCCGTGAGCTCGCTCTCCGGCACGATCGGGATGCCCTTCGGGTAGCCCGGGCCGGCGAGACCGGAGGGGTAGACCCGACCGGAGATGTTGGGGATCTGCGCGGCGGTGAACGCGACGACGTGAACGTCCGACCGCCCGCGGTACATCGTGTTGAAGTTGTGGAAGTCCCGTCCGGCGGCCCCTACGATGACGACCTTCTGAAGCGCCATGCCGGTCCGACCGAGCGGGGCTAGATAAGCCGTTGGTGGGCCCCGGCTAACGGGGGCTAGTCGCCCGCCTCCGGGCTAGGCTCGGCGCCCTGAGGCGTCGAGGAGCCACGGAGGATGGACGGCACGAGAGCGGCGAGGAGCAAGATCGCCGAGATGAGGAAGATCAGGTGGATCGCCGTGAGGAAGCTCGCCGCCCCGGGGAAAGGGAGGGAGGGGTTCGCGACCCCCAGGAAGATCGCCTGGATCGACGAGAGCGGGATTACCGAGCTCATGACGACCAGAGTGATCCCCAAGCTGATCGTCGAGCCGGTGTTGAGCAGCGTCGAGCCGATCGCCGAGGCCACTCCCCGACGTTCGGGCCGGACGGCCGTCATCATAGCCGCCCGGTTCGGGGACGCGAAGAGCCCCATGCCCGCCCCGACCAGGATCAACGCGGGCGTTAGCGAAAAGAACGAATCACTCGGCCCGATGGTCGCGAGCCACACGAATCCGGCCGCCGAGACCGCGAGACCCGCCACGAGGAACGGACGTGGGCCGTAGTGGTCCGAAAGCCAACCGCTGATCGGGCCAAAGACCGCCAACGAGGCGGAGGTGGGAATGAGGAACAGCCCGGCGGTAAGAGGGCTCAGGTACCGGGGTGGTCCCTGGAGATAGAAGACCAGAACGAACGTGAACGCTCCTCGCGCGAGCGCGTTAAGGAACATCCCCACGCCGGATGCCGCGAACTGACGGTTCCGGAAGAGGGCGAGGTCGAGCATCGGATACCGCTCGTGCATCTCGACCCAGAGGAACACCACGAGCACGGTGGCCCCGACGAGGACGGCCACCACCGCCTCGGAGGGCGACACCTGCCCGAGCGCCCCGAGCGTGACGCCGAGGAGGAGGACCGTGAGCCCCGAGGCGAATAGGACGTTCCCCACCCAGTCGATGTGAGGCTTCGCCTCCGGCTTCGCGAGCTCCTTGAGGTCTCGGTAGGCCCTCAGGGTCGCGATGAGCCCGATTGGGACGTTCACGAAGAAGATCCACCTCCATCCGATAGTGGAGGTGATGATCCCTCCGAGAACGAGACCGGAGATGGCCCCGATGACGATGGAAACCTGGTTCACCCCGAGCGCGCGGCCGCGCTCGTTCGGCGGGAAAGCATCGGTGATGATGGCCACGGAGTTCGAGAAGAGGAAACCGGCACCGACCGCCTGCACGAGGCGGAAGACGACGAGCTCGAGGCCGGTGCCCGAGAATCCGCACAGGAGCGAACCCGCGGTGAACACGGCGAAGCCGAGAACGTAGAGGCGCACCCGACCGAACATGTCGGAGAGCCGGCCAAAGTTGACCAGGACCACCGAGGTGAGCAGGGAGTACCCGATGAGGATCCAGAGGAGGAGGGTGGCGTTCGTTCCCGGAAGCTCGCGGCCGATGGTCGGGAGCGAAATGAGGACGATGTTCGAATCGATCGCCGCCATCAGGGTCGCGATTGTCGTATTCGAGAGGACGAGCCACTTGTACTGCATCGCTACGCGACCTCGCGAGGGCTCGACGCTCCCCGCCCGTCGGGGGCCGGCGGTGGCTCACCCTCCATCAGGGACCGCTCCGGACGGGTGGCGTAGGTCTGGCGGACAAGGCTGGTGACGATCACCCGAGGGGGGTCGCGGACGATTGGTACCCGGCGATCTCCGAGCTCAGCTTGTCGATGTATTGACGGAACGTGGAGAGGATGTTCCTCGTGGTGATCACTCCGACCACTTGTTCTCCCGAGCGCACGACGAGTCGGCGGATCCCGAGCTTGGCCATGTCGGTGACGACCTCATCCATCTGCGTATCGGGAGCACAGGAATGGGGGTTTGGCGAGGAGAGCTCCTTCAAGGGTACGCGAGACGGGTCCTTGCCGGCGACCAGGACCTTCTCAAGGAAGTCCCACTCGGTAACGATGCCGGTCACCGTCTTCGGTCCTCCGTGGGTGACGATCGCGTAGCCTTTCCGCTGCGCGACCATGGCCCGGGCACAGGTCAGCGCGTCTGTCTCTTCGTCCATCGCCAGGAAGGTTGCGTCCATGATGTTCTTGGCCAGAAGCACCATGCTCGGGACAACGTCGCGAAGGTTATGAGAATGAGGTCGGGTTGCTCGCCGGTGCCGCGAACGGCGGAGCCCTTTCACCGAGGGACATGACACATGGATCCCGCGATACGGCCCGAGCCAACGATCCCCGAACTCGACGTCTCCCTGCTTTCCGGGTTCGGCTTCTCGTGCCGCCCCGATTGCGGCCTGTGCTGCTTCGCCTCCCCACGTCTCGACCGGGACGATGAGACCCGTCTCCGCGCCGCGGCTCCGAAGGCGCGGATCGTCCTCGAAGCGGGCGAGCGGTGCGTGGCAGCGCGTCCGGATGGCGGAGCGTGCCAGTTCCTCGACCAGCTCCGATGCACGGTGCATGCAGCCCGGCCCGCCCCGTGTCGGGAGTTCCCGGTCTCCGTCCACATCGGGACGCGCCTCCAAGCGACCGTAGTGCTTTCCTGCCCCGGCCTCCGGCTCGAGCCGCTTCTCTCCTACGGCCATGCCCGAGCGTCCGGTTCATCGACGGACCTCACCTCCGAGCTGGTGGCGGTCCGAGGACGGCTCACTCCCGGGGTCGAGCGACGGCGCCGGGAGTCCGAGCGACGGCGGCGACGGCTCGCCCGGGAGCTCGAGGAGCAGGGTCGCTGGGTGGACGAGGAGGAGGTCCGCCGGCAGCTGGGCAACCGTCGGCTGGTTCCGGTGGCAACCGAGTACTTCCCCGAAGAGCCGCCCGCGGTCGAGGACGGACTCGAAAGGCTCCCGATGTACTTCGACGGTCGGCCCGGCCCCGTGGTCCTCGCGCAGGGCCTCGGAGGGTGGGAGGCCCACGAGCTCGCTCCGGGGGGCGGTTCGCGTCCGATTGGGATCGCGGTCCCACCCGACCAGCCCCCTACCCTCGACCCGGACGCCGATACGCTCCTCTCGGGGTACCTTCGCTACTGGCTCGACCGGGACGGTTTCCTCGCAGCGGTCCACCTCGGGATGCTGTCGACCCCGAATGGGACCGTCGTCGATGCGACGCTCGATGACCTGCACGCGATCGGTTCGGACGTCATGGCCCGCGGCGCGGTACGGGCCAAGTTGAAAGGGAACCTTGGAACCCGCCTCACGAGGGCGGACATCGAGGCGGGAATCCGCGGGACCGACCAGGACTGGCTCGACCGGCCCACCTGGGGGAGCCGCCTCTAGGGAGCCGGGAACCGCTCGCCGAGCTTTCCTTCGAGCTCTCCGATCAAGCTCCGCTCATCGTTCTCGGTCCATGGCGATGGTTCGAGCTCGGGGACGTCGGCCCATGTCCGAGGGGCCTCCCGTCCGAACGTGGTGGCGAAATCGTTGCGCCAGGCCGACGGAAGGGGCGCGCGGGCGTCGGGTTCGGGAAGGCCGCCCAGGATAAGCCCCGTGCGAGCAAGCACGCGGCTCACCGACTCGGCACGGTAGCCTCCACCTCCGGTCACCAAAAGACGGCCGTGGGTGAGCTCGCGGGAGAGGGCGAGCACCATCCGGTCGACCTCGGCATACGCCGCTGGGGAGTACTGAAGATGGGCGAGCTCGTCGGCGTAGTGCCCGTCGACGCCGTGCTGGAGGACGATGACCTCCGGGCGGAACCGGTGCAGAAGCGGTGGCACTACGCGACGGAAGACCGGTAACAATGCCTCGTCGCCCGCCCCCGGTGGCAACGGCACGTTCGCTTTCAGGCCCGCGCCGTCACCGCGGCCGACTTCGTGGGGGAACCCGGTGCCGGGGAACAAGGTCCGGCCGTCCTGGTGGAAATCGATGTCGAGGACCTTACCGGAGTCGTAGAAGCCGTACATCACCCCGTCCCCATGATGGGCGTCGATGTCGATGTAGGCGACCCGATGGCCATTCCGGACGGCTCGACCCACCGCGATCGCCACGTCGTTGAATATGCAAAAGCCGCTCGCCCGTTCGGGGTGGGCATGGTGAAGGCCTCCTCCCGGGTGGAACGCGGGGCGCCGGTGCTCGAGCGTGTAATCGAGCGCGTCCACGGCCCCTTGGACGATCCGCGCGGACGCCTGGTAACATCCCCGGAAGGATGGCGTGTCGCCCCCGTCCAGGAACGCCTCGTGCCCGAGGCCGCTGGCCCTCTCCACGAACGCAAGGTAGTCGGGGCGGTGGAACGATTCCAGGGTCGGTCGGCTCGCCACCTCGACCGAGTGGGACCACCCGAGGACGCTCGGTTGGATTTCCGACGTCACCGTCTCGAGGAGGTGGGCCGCGAGCCCCCGGCTCCGCTCGGAGAACGGATGGTACGGCCCGAAATCGTAGTCGAGGAACCGGTCCGTCCAGACGACATGCGCGCGCGTGGTCGGCAACGATCACCACCGCCCTGTCGCACGCCGGCGGCCGTCGCACGGCACGAGCGCGGGCGAACCAACCCCCCGGGCGTCTCCCTGCCGAGCGGTGTGACGACCGGGGTCCCTCATCGGTGTTTCCCAGAGCGGACTGGCGAAATAAGTCATCGGGGGCGGAGCAACGCGCGCCCGCCATCATTAATAGCGTGCCGCGGTCGGCGGGGGTGAGGCGCTCCCATGGGTATCGAGGATGAGGTTTCTCCCAACGCGGTGAAGGTCTACAAGGCGATGAAGGAGCTCGCATTCCTTTCCGAAGAGAAGATGGGGACCGCGGAGCGGGTCACGCAGGTCGCGCGGCTGCCGAAGACGATGGTGATGAACGCCCTGCAAGAACTCCAGACGAAGGGCTGGGCCCGACGCAAGGTCCGCGAGAAGGCCGCGGGCTACTACCTTTTGAAGTAAGGGGCTACGGTGGCTGGCGCGCGGCGCCGGCTCGACCCCAGACCTTCTCCACGAGGCGGCTCGTCGATCGCAGCGTGACCTCGGTCACGGTGCTCACGCGGGCGACCTGAGCGCGGGAGCGGTGCTCCCCATTCTGCTCCGCGGCGATGTAGATCAGCGCCGCCACGAGACCGTGCGGGCTGAGCCCCGAGAGCTCGGGGTCCTCCCGGGCCTGGTCAAGCATCACCTCGACCGTCGACCGCACACGGGGCGATAGCGCGAGCTCTTCCGCGTAGCGCGTGAGGAACGCCTTGGTCCCGACCCCGGGGATCGGAAGCCCGGAACCGCGCTGAACGACCTTGAACGTCCGGCCGACGTCCGAGCGTCGGGCCCCGACGGCCTGCGCAACTTCACCCAACGTCCGAGGGATCGAGAACCGTCGGCAGGCCGCGTAGAGGCACGCTCCGACGCTCGCGGGTAAACTCCGGCCGCGGAAGAGGCCGCGGACCTTGGACTCTCGGTAGACGTGCTCGGCCTCGGCCAGAACGACGGAAGGCAACCCCATCGATTCCCCCGCGGCTTGGATCTCGCCGCGAGCGGCAGTCCGGTCGAGAGGCCCGTCGACGGCCCGCGAGGTCTGCCGTTGCATCACCCGCTTGAGATGCTGGAACTCGTATCGTCGGTGCCAGCCGAGCCGCTTCCCCTGCCCGTCCCGCGCGAGCGACAGTGTGGAACCGAGGGCCCGCTTGGTCCCCCCGGGGCGGACGAACGGGCCAATCCCGCGGCCGCTCCCCTCGGAACCCGACACTTCGGCGATCGGCGGCGCTGTCGCGACGATCGGGGTGCCGTCGAAGACAAGACCACACTCCGCGCAGTGCGTCTCCGCCAGAACCGTGTCGACGGTCCGGTGCGTGCTCCCGCACATCGGGCACACGGGCGGAACCTCCCTCCGGGAGGGTTGCCCTTCCCCGGCCTCTGTCACGGCATCGCACGTACGGGTTCGGAGTATATACGCCTCTCACCGGCCCCGCCGGGCGGTCCGGAGCCCCGCAAGGGTATTGGGAGGCCTTCCCTCCCGGCGTCCGTGCGAACCGGGCTGGTCGTGATCGGAGCCGCCATCGCGGTGCTCGGAGCGGGATTGATCGTCACCTTGTTCTTCCTCTCCGGAGGTCCGGTGAACAGCAGCAACATCAGTTTCGAAGCCCCGAGTCTCGCCGGCCATTCGAACCAGACCTGGGTCATCTCGGGACCGAGTCCGGGCACCGGCTCGGTCACGCTATCCTGGTCGACCGGGACGGTGGCCAACGTCTCTCTGACGCCCGCGGCGGCATGCGTCGGTCCGATGGGGTCCTGCCCGACCGGCCCGCCCGACCTCGGCTGGGTGCTGGCGACTTCGGGCAAGGAGACCGTCTCCCCCTCCGACGCCTCCCTCTACATCCTTCTCGTCACGAACCCCGGGAACAACGCGCTGAGGTTCTCGGCGGTGGTCTCGGTGACCTCCAGTTCCCCCAGCCCCCTCACCGTGTGGAGCTGGGGGTTGATCGCCACGGGTGGCGTCGCGCTCCTCGCGATCGGGGGGATCTCCCTATTCCTCGGGCTGTTCCTGCCGAGCGGGGTCTACCGAGACCCGGACGGCGAGCTCGAGGCGGTGCGCCACCCGAGCCTTCCTCCCGAGGAGTTCGACCTCGACCCGGACAAGCCGGACCGTTGAACGTCGGCGGGCCGCAAGGAGAGCGACTACTGTCCCCAGAACGGCTGGGTGGCCCGATGGAGACGGACCACCTCGTCGAGGATTCCCTGTTCGGAGGGGGAGAGCGGCTGGCCCCTCAGCGCCCGCGCTGCGCTCTCCGATAGCGACACGAGGAGCACGTCCCCTTCCTTCAGGTTCCGGCCGATGACCGCGCCGTCGATCGACGCGGCAAGTTCGGAGTTCTCCTCCGCCTCGGTGACCGACTCCCCCTCCTTCTGGAGCGACTTGAGCACGCCGACCTCCGTGCCATCGGGGTGCATGAGCCGCACCCCTGGCCGCAGGGTCCCGCCGCGCACCTTGATGCCGACGATCGCCGGTTTCGAGGCGCGGAAGACGAACCCGGGCAGCACTTCGAGCTTCGCCGGATGGACGTGCTCGAGCCGTCGCTGGACCTCGAGCTCCCGCTTCCGCTCGGTCCTCCACGCGTCGTACTCCTCGATGAGTCGGTACATCACATCGGCGCGGAAGACCCGTACCGACGCGGCTTCGCCCTCGGGGATCGCGTCGGGAAGGATCGGGACCGCGAAGGCGAGCACCGCCCGATGTGTCGGGTCCTTCACGATCGCCATCCGCATGACGGTCGGCCGCCCCACCGGCCCCACCCCCGCCTCATGGATGGGGATGTTCCGTTCTCGACATTCGAAGGCTAGCGCCTCCAGGCCTCCGAGCGTGTCGGCGTAGATCGCGACGCCGCTCAGGGCGACCTCCGCGACCGGCTGGCTTTCCCGCGTGAGCTCCTCGATGACGCGCGCCTTCTCCTCGTCGTTCCGTACGACCTTCAAGAGACCGCCCGGCATCGCGTCCTCGATTCCCGTCGCCGATAGGTACACCCCCGCGGCCGCCTGCACGTCCGTTAGGGATGCAAGCCGGACCTGCTTCGACGCGCGACCCTCCTTCAGCGGTACCGGCCGATAGATCCCCCGGATCCGGGTCGCGAACGGCTGCTCGCGGCCCGTAGCGACGATCTCGTCACCGACCTTGAGCCGTCCGCGGTAGATGATCACGTTGCCGACCGGGCCGACCCCCTTCTGGTCGCTTCGCTCGAGGATGGTAGCCTCCCCGCCCTCGGTGATCAGCTCGAGCTCCCCTTCGAGGAACCGCTGGGAGAGACCGACCAGGAGCGCGATCAGCTCGGGGACTCCCACGCCGGTCTTCGCCGACACCGGAATGATCCCGACGTTGTGGGTGAAATCGCTCACCCGGTCGAACCGTTCCGCGCTGAACCCTAGGTGGTCGAGCTCCTCGGCGACGGAGTAGACGCGCTGGTCAAGAAGCTTCTGGAAATCGGCGCCCGACCGCTGGATCGCGTCGAGGAGCGGGACGGGCCCCGTCGGCTTCCGCCAACCTCCGAGGAGGTCGATCTTCGTCAGCGCGACCGCGAAGGGGGTCTTCTCGCGTCGAAGGATCTGGACCGACTCGCGGGTCTGGGGCATGACCCCCTCCCGGACGTCGATCACGAGGATCGCGAGGTCGGCGAGAGCCCCTCCACGTCGCCGGAGGGTTTCGAACGAGCGGTGACCTGGGGTATCGACGAAGAGCAGACCGGGGAGGCGTAGCTGCTCGTTCCGAAGAACTCCTTCGCAGAGACGTCGGACGGTCGTCCCCGGCACCTCGATGGCGCCGATATGCTGGGTGATCCCTCCGGGCTCCTTGGACGCCCGGACGCTTCCCGCGATCCGGTCGAGCAGCGTCGTCTTGCCGTGGTCGACGTGCCCGAGCAGCGAGACGATCGGCTCCCTCAGGTCGGCCACGAGCGCTCCGACCGTCCGTCGGCCATTAGCGTTTTGCGCCCAGCTCGGTCCGGAGCGCCACGGCCGCATCCTCGGGGGTCACCGTGTTCACGGGTAACCCCGAGCCGATGTCGAACCCGTCGGGGCGGACGAGACGGGGGTACAGGTCGAGGTGCCAATGGTACCGGGCGTACGTGGGGGAAGGACCGACCGGGGTGCGCACGACGAGGTTGTACGAGGCTCCCGGCACGAGCGCGAGGAGCGCGCGAAGGAGCGCGGGAAGGCGGTCTGCCAGCGCGTCGACCTCGTCATCGGTCGCATCCCCGAACGACGGCGAGTGGCGGGAGGGGAGGACGCGGACCTCGAAGGGGTACGCGGAGGCGAACGGCGCGAAGGCCACGAACCCTCCGGAGTCGAACAGCAGCCGAGAACCGTCGCGGACCTCGGCGTGCCGGACTTCGTCAAAGGCGCAGTCCCCCCCCGAACGCAGGCGGTACCGTTCCGCCCCCTCGACCTCTTCCTGGAGGGACGGAGTGAGCCCGGGGACGGTGACCAACTGGGCATGAGGGTGCCAAAGCGACCCACCGGACTCCGGCCCGGCGTTCTCGAAGAGCGTGACCGATCCCACATGGGAGCGTTCCGAAAGGGCCCGAACGCGGGCACGGCATGCGCGAATGACTCGCGCGACCTGCTCACCGGGGAGGAACGGGAGCAGTGGGGCATGGGTCGGACTCTCGATGACGACCTCATGGTAGCCGAACGCTGGACGGCTCTCGAACCCCGTGGCTGCCCGGCGCGGCTCGGTTTCCGGAAGCTCCGCGGCGACGGTCGGGAACCGGTTCGGGATCGTTCGCACGTACCAGCCCCGCTCGTTCGGCTGTCGACCCGGCGGCGCAACGACGGCGACCTCGGGCGGGGTCCGTGCCTCGTTGCCCTCGCAGAACGGACAGTTCGGGTCAGCCGATGTGGACGGCGCGTCCACGGCATGCTCGTTCGGCCGTGCGCTTCGGCCGGGAACCACGATCACGCAGCGCCCGGTGATCGGGTCTCGACGGAACTCGGTCATGGCCCTTCCCTCGAGGGAGGGGTCTGGCGTAGATGAGAGGTCCCGGAGGAGTTCGAAGAGTCGGACGCCAGCTCGGCGAGCGTGCCGTGGACCAGCGGCACGAGGAACTCCGCGGCCTCGAGGCCTCCATGGGCCCCCCGCATCGGGTGGCGTCGGGGCCGAGCGCCCGGGAGCGTGTAGCTCATGCCCCCGGGGCTGGGCAGCAGTAGGAGCAGGTCGCCGAGCCGCTCGGCGAGTTCGGGATGGAATGGAGGAGGGCCGTAGAGGCCGGCTTCCACCGCAGCGGGCATCTCGATCAGATGGCCCCCCGGGGGAACGCGCGGCTCGAGCTCGTCCCGCAGGGCGGCGAGATGCCCCGGTCGGGCCGCGAAGTACGCCGCGCGGCGGTCGCCGGCCGGCGGCCGCGAGAGATGAGCGAGAAGCGCCGGCTCTCGGTCCACGACGAACTGGCGCTCCGTCTCCATAGGGACTTGGCCATGGTCCCCGGTCATCCATACGGTCGTCCGTCGGGCGAGGCTCGGTTCGATGCGCCGTGTGACGGAGGCGAGAAGGGCGTCGACCCGCTCGAGCTCGAGGTCGATGAGCCGGGGGCGGGGGCCTCTCAGGTGCTGGGCAAGGTCGAGGTCGTCCCAATAGGCGAAGATGAGCGGAGGCGGCACCGGTCGGGAGAGCACTTCCACGAGGGAATGCGCCAGGTCGCCCCCCGTGAAGTAACCGACGAACGTCGCGCCGTCGTAGATGAGGCGCGTGAACCCCGTCCCCTCGAACTGGTCCCGCGAGATCGCCACGCCCGGGACCCCGCGGCGGAAGAGGCTCGGGACCGCGGAGAGGAACGAGGGGGACCAGTCGGGACCGACCAGCGTCTCGGCGGCGGGTTCGCCGAGCGGGGACATCCGGAGGACCTCGACGACCGTCCCGTATCGTGGCAGATAGACCCGGTGGCCCACGACCCCGTGCTGGCCGGGAGCCGCGCCGGTCGATAGGCTCGTGAGCGCGATCGTGGTCGTGGTCGGGAATACCGACGTTAGGGGCCGGGCCCGGCGGAGCCAGCGTGAGGCTGTGCCGTCCGGAACGCGGCCGGCCGACCCCAAGAGCGCCGACCAGCCGAGGCCATCGACCAGGAGGACCACGACGGGTCCTTCCGGTCGGCGACCTTGGAACGGGTCGAGGTCGGGATCCAGAGGCGGCAGCGGCGGCAGCTCGGCCGCTCCCCGCCCGAACGCGGCCCCGAGCGAGGTCGCGAGGTTCGCGAGCGACCGACCCCGATACGCCGGTAGCGGCACTCCGAGACGGGGGTGAGAGGCCATCAGCTCCGCACCCTCACCGAGCGGACTTCCGGTCCGAGGGGTTTGGCCAGGTTCGGTCACGAACGCTCCACCGCCGGCGGTCGAAGTCGGCCGGGCGTACTTAACTCCCTCCGGCCGATCTCACCGGAAGTCGTCCAGGAAGACCTGCCGCTGGGTCCGCGGCACGAACCGCTCCGTTCGCACCGATACCGTGCGGACCGGCCGGTGTCGGGACGACCGTTCGGAGTCCCAGAGCTCGCGTGCGAGGCGGACCGCGGCTTCGGCGAGAGGGAGGGACCCCTCTCGGGCGGCCCCCAGGGAACGGCTCCGCTGGGAACGCGAGAAGTCGGCCCATCGGTACGCGACCCCCACGGTACCGTACCGTAGGTTCTCGCGGTCGAGCGCCGCGGCAAGCTCGCCGGCGAGGGTCCGCACCGTTCCCTCGATCTCCTCCCAGCGGTCCACGTCGCGGGCGAAGGTGTGGTCGGTCGACCGGGAGCGGGGTTCCTCCGACACTTCGGGCTCCTCCCGCGGCTCGCCGCGCGCGAGGGCGACGAGCTCTCCGGCGAACGAGCCGAGGGCACGCGTGAGCTCGGAGGGCTTGCGACCCGCCAGGTCCCCGATCGTGAGGATCCCCAGGCCATGGAGGACCTCCTCGGTCTTCGGACCGACTCCCGGGATGGCGCGAACGGGAAGCGGCGCGAGGAAGGCCGCCGCGTCCTCGGGTAGGACGACTCGGATGCCGGCCGGCTTCGCTCGGTCGGTGGCGATCTTCGCGATTGCGCGGGAGCGCGCTACCCCGATCGAGGCGGGAAGGGTCAACTCGTCCCGCAGCTCCTCCTGGATCGAGAGCGCGATCCGCCGCGCCTCTTCCGCGTCGACCCCGCCCACGACGACCGCGGCCTCGTCGATGCTGAACGGAATCACCGTCGACGAATGACGTCGTAGGACGGTGCGAACATCGTGCGAGATGCGCTCGTACTTCGCGAAGTCCGGAGCGATCCAGACCGCGTCGGGGCACAGGCGCGCGGCCACGGCCACCGGCATGGCGCTCCGCACGCCGGACGGCCTCGCCTCGTAGCTCGCCGAGAGCACGACCCCGCGGGTGGGCCCTTCGGTCGGAGGGGGTCCCACGATCACGGGCCGGCCTTTCAGCTCGGGACGGTCGCGGACCTCGCACGACACGTAGTAGGCATCGAGGTCGACGTAGAGCACCCACGGGGGCGGCGAACGCTCCCGCGGAGGAATCCCCGGGAGTGTCGCCCGTTCGGGAGGGTCTCGGGGATGCTCCGTGGAGGTCATCGAATGGCGGCCCGGCGTGCGATGGCGAAGCCGTACTAAGAGACGTGGCCGGGCCGCGTTGCGGGGTCGGTGGGCCTACGGGCCGCCGAAGTCGACGGCCTTTGCGTCGACCGCGATCCCGTTGGGGCCGATCGAGTACGGCTGGACGGTGCGGACATGGGCGGTCCGCCGCATCTTGAGCACGCGGAGGGAGAGCCCGACCCGGTGCCCGTCGGGACCGGTGCGGTACCCGAGCAGCAGGACCCCGTCCGCGACATACTCGCTGAGCCCGTCGCGGCTGACCTCGGGATGAAGCGGGTCGGCCTCTGCGGTCAGGACCGTCGTCGCGCCCGCCTCGCGGCACGCGGCCGCGAGGGCGAAGAGGGTCGAACGGCGGCCGGACTCGTCATCGCTCAACATGTTGAGGAGAGATACCGAATCAACGACGATACGACGGGCGCCGAGACCCGTGAGCTCCTTTCCGAGCTCCCCCTGGATCCGGTGGAGGCTCTGCCGGGTCTCCTTCGGGTCGATCCGGAGGATCTTCATCGTCCCGGCCTTGATCGCGGAGTCCACCGGCCAGTGGAACTGCCGGGCGCTCTCGAGGAGCGGGGCGACGTCCTCTTCGAGCGATAGGAACACCCCCTTCTCGCCGACGGTCGTCCCCGCCATCAGGAACTGGAGACCGAAGCACGTCTTCCCAGTGCCGGGAAGGCCGGTGACGAGCACCACGTGGCCGCTCGGGAACCCGCCTCCGATCATCTCGTCGAGGCCACTGACCCCGGTCGGGACTCGGACCCGGCCTGCCTCAGACCCGCTCATATTGTGTGGTCACCAGCCCACTCGCCGCGTTCACCCGGATGACGAACCGACCCAGGTACTCGACCGGGAGGCGCGCCAGGATCGGCATGAACTTGTCGATCACCATCGCACGCTGCCGGTGGGACTGGCTTGGGCTCGCGACCCAGCTGAAATGGAGAACCCCGTCGACCGAATCGATCACAGCTTGCTCGACCGCGGGCGGGGCGACCCCCTTGGATAGCAGGAGGTAGACGACGCCGTCCCATTCCTTCGCGCGTCGGCGCAACCCCTTCAAAAGGGTCACCAGGTCCGCCGGCTCGAGGCCGCGCCGGACGAGCAGGTCGGTCAGCGAATCCACGATCACGAGGTTCTTGCGTCCGTCCTGGTCGACCGCGTCGGCCAGGGCACGCAAAGGCCCGCCATCGTCGGGCGCGGCGGTCACGGGGGCGCCCGAGAGGAGGGGGCTCGCGAGGGATGCCCACGAGGAGGGCACGACCGTGTCCTGGAAGTAGGCAGGCGAGAGGTCGTGGAAGTTGATGTGACGGGACAGCACCTCCGAGTAGGTCACGTCGAAGGCGCCGTGCAACTCCGCGATCACCTGCTCGCGCGAGCGACTGGTGCTGACGTATACGACCCCGTGGGGGTAGACGAACGGACCCTTGGCGCTCCCGAGGTAGAAATGGTGCATCCGCGGGTCGTCGTAATGGAGCATCAGGTGGACGGCCGAGGTGAGCGCGAACTCCTGGTGGCCCGACCCGGCTTCCCCGAAGAGGAGTACCACCGAACCGGTCGGGAATCCCCCGGTAAGGGAGTCGAAGTCCGGGACCCCGGTCGGAACTCGGGTCGCCCCCTCCGGAACGTCGGGGACCGGAGTGGGTCCCGGGGTCCGCAACGGGACCAGGAAGGCACGAGGAGAGGAACCGGACATAGGCTCGCGTTACGGCGGTCGGACCACCCGGGTGTCCACTATTAGTAGACTCGTTTCGAGGAGCGGGGGGTCCCGCTACTCGGCCCCGGTCTTGAGGAACTCTCGCAGCAACACGGTGGCGTATGCACCCTTCGGGAGCGCGAAACGGAACCAGACGCCGGAAGCTTCCGCCGTTAGTCCGATCGGAGGAACCGGGAGGACCGCCGGACGCCACGCGCCCTTGCTCGCGATCTCAGGCGTTGCGGGCAAGCGGAACATCGCCCGGTCCACCCCCTCCTCCATGAGCAACTCCTCCAGGATCGCGCCGGCGGGGCCATCGGTGGACGGTGTCTCGTAGCCGACGAGCGGTCCCGCGAGCAGGGCTCCCCGGCGCTCGACGAGGTCCGCGCACTCTGCCACGTTGTCGGCCGCGACCGGGATCCCCTCCTGGCTGCGGACCGTCCCGTCTCGCCCGAGCCGCAGGACGTGGTCCCCCGGGACGGGCCGGTCCAACGGCAACCCCGCTCGGTAGCGGCGGCTCAGCCAGCGGTTGAAAAGGAGCGCCTGGTAGGCGTGGACGAACAGGAGGCGGAGCTCTCGCGCCAGCGCTCGGAAAGCGCGCTCGGCCGGGTCTCCCTTCGCGAGGCGCTCGAGCAGAGATCGTTCGAAGCGGTAGTGGCTCGGGAACTCCCTCAGAGCACGGGTCGCGTCGTGGGTCTCGGCGTACGTCCTCCGGGCCGTATCGCCGAGACCGTCGGGGGTCCCGGGAGGAAGCGCGACAAGGTAGGTCTCGACGGCGGCCCCGAGGTCCCCTCGTACGACCTGCCGTCCGACCTCGTGGGTGACCGGCCGCACCTCGCCGAACCGCTGGGGCCCGAAGAAGTTCGGCCAGTATCCAGCGGCTCTGAGCTCCTGCTCGGTCGCATGGAACGCCTCGCGAGCCTCCGTCGGGGGCAGGGCGAGCTCGTCGACCCGGACCTCGAACGCGTTGCCAAAGTGGTGGCCGAGGACGAGCCCGTCCCGGGCCGTGTACGCCTCGAGCACGACGACCCGGGGCAGCCCCAGCTCCCCGCTCGGGAGCGGGCCTCGGTAGGAGAGTAGACGCTCGGCGACCGCCCGGCGGTCCTTGGTCCCGGCCCACTGGACCGAGGCCGACGGGAGCCCGAGGCGCCGTGCGATCGCCTGGCCGAGCTCGTGCTGCTCCCAGTCCCGGCTCTGGACCCGGAGGACGGAGAAGGTCCCGAGAGGGTCGGGCACCGGGTAGTTCGAGATCTCGGTCACCCGGAAGTCGTCCGGCGAGCCCTTCGTCCGACCCACGACCCCAGGCGTTCGGGACGAGTAGAACTCCATACCGAACGCCCGGTCCTGCGGCGGCGGTCGTGGGGCGGGGGTCGTCACGCGTCACCGACCGGTGTCGCCATTAATACATAATGGCCGGGTACTCCTTCGAGCGGTCGATGATCCGGGCGACGGCTCGCGTATTGAAGAACGTCATCGAGGTCGAGGTGGGCCCCGAGACATGGATGGGCCGACCCGTCGAGTCCGAAAACCCGGGCCTCGGCCCGAAGATCGCCGCCCTGTTCTCGACCGAATACTTCCTGGACCGACCGCGCGCCGGCACGGACGGGCGTTCGCGCATCACCTACCGAGCAAAGGCGGACGAGATCCGGATCCAGGTCGGCGAGGACACTTGGAAGACGAAGGCGACGACGTTCGGCCCGATGACCGTCCTGTACGGGGGGGTCGAGTACACCATCAACGAACGGCTCACGGGAAAGTTCGCCGTGCTCCGGGGGACCGAGCCTGTGGGGGTCGGTCACTTAGGGTTCCGTTCCTGTGTCATCGAGGAGTACCCGCCTTCGCTCGAGGTGTTCTTCGCCCATCTCGCGTTGGGGTACGTGGTGCGCACCCTCACCTGGGAGATGTTCGGCTAACCGTGCGCTAACGGCGGAAGGGACCCCGCCGCCGGGGGGGACGGGCAAGGGCACGGGAGTTGCGTCCCAGGTGGCGACGGCGGGTCAGGGCGTGCGAGAACTGGAACATGTGGTATGGGATCGGGAGGAGAAGCGCGGCGCCGATCACGACCGTGACAGCCGCGATCGAGTAGGCGAAGTGAACGCCGAACGAGGCGTAGAGCCAGCCTCCGAGCAACGTGCCGATGAGGCTGCCCGCCCCCGCGATCGCGTTGTAGAGGCCGAGCGCGCGGCCCCGGGCGGACCGACCGACCAGCCGGACGAGGAAGAGGGTGCTCGCCGTGCTGATGAACGCCCAGGTGACCCCGAGCAACGCGTTGAGGAGCGTGATCCAGGCGAGGAGCGCGGGGGTGCCGAGACCGAATAGGATGTAGAGCGGGCCCCAGAGGAACAGCAGCATCAGGAGGACCCGGCCGCCGAGCGATTCGAGGAAGACGGTCTTCGGGGAGTGAGTGTCCACGGCCTTCCCCGAGTGGAAGAAGAGCGCAGTGGACGCCGCCGACGAGCCGAGATAGACGATGAACACCCCGGCGTCCGAGAACTTCGCGTCCTGCCAGAGGAACACCGGGAACGGGCCGTAGAAGATGTCGAAACCGACGCTCATCACCCCGAGGGCGGCCAAGAAGAGATACTCGCGCCCGGGCAGGCGTTCAGCCGTTGACCGGGTGAGGTCGACGAGCCCGGAGATCCGGGCCCGGACATGGCGGAACCGTTCGACCACGCCCCGGTTGAGATTCAGGAGACCGGAGACCGTCCTTCGCTCCACTCGGGCAGCGGGCTCCTCGATCCAGGCCCACGCGACCACCGCGGAGACCAGCGCGAGGGCTCCCGAGACGATCAGGAGCGCGGTCATCGCCTGGATCGCCGGCTGGGAGTAACCGATCACGAACAGCCAGAGGAACCCGATCGCGAGCCCCGCGGTCGTGCCCAGGCCGGAGATGAGGCCGAACAGCCCGATGTCGGTCGGCCACCAGCGCTTGTGGCGCGTCTCGAGCAGGAGCATCGTCCCGATCGGCGCGCTCGCGGCGGAGGCAAGCCCTTCGACCACGTTGAGCCAGAAGAACGCGATGAGATTCGTCGCGAGAGCGATGAGGACGATGCTCACGCCGGTCGCGAGGAAGGAGCCGACGAGGAAGTACTTCCGGTGCGCGACCCGGTCGGAGAGGTTCCCCCAGAGGATCGTGAACGGGACCTGGCTCATCGCGCTCGCCGCGATGATGATCGTGACCACGAACGCGCTCGCGCCGAAGTGCTGGAGCGCGAGCAGCGGGATCAACGGCGTCGCGATCCCATCCGACACCGCGAGCGGCAGATACGCTAGGAACCACAGGTCGTTGGTCGAGGGACGAAGTATCGGGCGGGCCTTGATGTCGATCGACGTGTGGCGCGCCCCCGGTAGGCAGTTCGATTCGGGGTTCAGGGGGATAAAGAATCGGTTCTTTGCGCATCGGCCTCGGCGAGCGTCCGGGCTGCGGACCTCGGCCGAGTCTTGGGCCGACTACCCCGGGGGAACCTCGAGGCTCTCGAGTAGCTCCCGGTGCTCGTCCTTGCTGATCCACTCGACCCGCAGGTACTCCCGGAGGAACTCGTCGGAGACGCCGAGCATTCGCGCTTCGGCCACAACGAACCGGTACGCCTCGACCTCGGTCCACCGCTTCACGTAGCTCACCCCGGGGGCGAACAGGTTCGCGCCCCCGTGTCGCTGGATGACGTGGCAGAGCTCGTGGAAGATGTCCAGATAGAGGACGAGCGCGGGACTCTCGGAAAGGTGGCTCTTCCCGATCACGATGCAGTCGGAGCCGGGCGAGAGCACCGGGCGCCACTCGCGTCGGGCGCCGGGCGGCATGTCCCAGGGAGCGACATACATCCAAAGGTCCTGGTCGACGACCTGCACGCACGTCTCCTCGAACAGCTTGGCGCGTTCGGCGCGGTCGGGCTGGAGGCGGACGGCGAGAGGCAACTGGTCCGCCCCGGGGAACGCCGCGAGCAGCGGATGCCGTCCGACCGGCAGGTCACGCGATATCCGGAAGGCCTTGGGGGGGTCTGGGTCCGTTCGGGACTTTCGCCGGGACGAGACCATGTTGATGCGGGGCACCTACGCTGAATACAAGAACCCATCGCGCGGACACGGCGGAATCCCCGCCTTCGCCGGACGCTGAACCGGACGCTTAGGCGCTCGGGCTCCGACGGAGGGAGGTCCCCCGGAGCCCCCGGATGACGTCTGCCTTGGTGACGATCCCTTGCAGGTCCCCATGGTGGGCCACCAGGATCGCGGGGTATCGGCCTAGGAGAGGAGGGAGGAGGTCCGCGGGAAACCCCTCGTCGAGGACGGGGTACGGAGGCTCGAGGACCTCGCGGACCCGCGTACGGTGGGCGTTCGGCCGCGCCAACGCCCGGAGCAGGGCGGATTCGGACAACGACCCAACGACTCGACCCTGGTCCACGACGGGCAGCTGGGAGTAGGCTCCGCTCTCCATCCGCTGGGCCGCCGTCGCTAAGGTGGCGGTCGGCTCGACGGTGACGAGCGGTCGGTGCATCAGCTCCCCCACCGTGACCCGAGGCGCGGTGAGCCCCTCCTGGGTCTCGAGGTACGAGAGGATGCGCTGGACGAGCTCGTACGACGGCCGGATCTGCCCCCGTTCGATGCGCGACAGGGTCGCATCGCTCCGTCCGATGGCACGAGCGAGCTCGCCGAGCGAGATCCCCAGGGCGACCCGTCGGCGACGGATCTCGGTGAACGTATCCACGTCGCGGTCGACGGTCCGACCAGTTTAAGGGTCTTTGCGGGGGGGCGCTCGGCCCGGCAGGGGGTCTTTCCGAAAGGTAAAGGCCCTCCTCCGCCTACTCGATGGGGAGGCCCGATGGAGCCCGCCCCCCGGCGTATCTCCTGGATCAGCGCGCCCCCCGAGATCTGCTGTCTCTGCAAGGAGCCGTTGGGGGACCCCGAGGAGACCAGCTCGTGGAACGGGAACCCCGCTCACCGCGACTGCGTTCGGGTCCATCTGATCCAGCGGGACCCAGCGTTCCATGAATCCGAGGACGGTGAGGAAGCTCCCGAGGAGGCCGGTGATTCCCTCGATGGCGTCCTCCCCCGCGACGACGACGAAACCGATTTCGGATAGCCCCTTCCGGGGCGGGCGCGCCGACTCTAGAGCGCACGGACTGTCGCTTCTGGGGCTTCGATAGCCATAAGAGGGGGTTCCTCGTGCTCGGCCTGTCCCGCCCATCGGGGCGAGGTCGAACATGCCGGAAGTTGTCATCACCTGCGACTGGACGATGATGAGCAACCACCATGGGAAGGAATTCCTCGGATTTGGCACCACGACCCCCGCGTACATCCTTCCGGAGGGGGTCTACAAGCGGCTCTTCTTCCCCGACATGCCCGTGGACGAGAACGGGTACCCCCGCCAGGCCCCCTACGGGATGCGGAAGATCGAGGCGTCCCTCATGGACGCCGGCTTCGATGCTCGGATCGTCCACCCGAGCCACCTCGACAAGTACATGCCGGGTCAGGCGAAGCTCCTCCTGATCTCCGGCCACGATTACTTCGGCCTCAACCCTCCGAGCTCCACGTTCGCCGGCGTGATGAAGAAGGAGCCGATGAACTGCGTCAATTTCAAGCGGATGCTCACGCAGCCGGCCGTGGTCGAGGCCCGCAAGCAGGGCATGAAGATCATCGCGGGTGGGCCGTGCGCCTGGCAGCTCGCGCCCGCGACCCGGATGAAGCTCCCGTGGATCCAGGAGTTCGTGGACTCCTTCGGCGGCATCGACAGCGTCATCGAGGGAGAGGCGGACCTGTTCGTCAAGGATATTGTCGGAAAGGCGCTCCGCGACGAGTTCCTACCTCCGCACGTCGTGCTCGGCGCGAAGGAGGCACCGAAGGTCGAACAGATCCCTTCCATCCGATTCCCGAGCGTCAACGGCCTCGTCGAGATCGGCCGCGGGTGCTGCCGCGGTTGCTCGTTCTGCTCCGTCACGACGCGACCGACGCGCTGGTACCCCCTCGAGAAGATCGAGGAGGAGCTCAAGATCAACGCCGCGATCGGGGTCCGCAAGGGGATCCTGCACTCGGACGACGTGCTGTTCTACGGAAGCCCGAACATCATGCCGCACGAGGAGAAGCTGATCCCTCTCCTGAAGCTCGCGAAACGCTACTACCAGCAGGTCGGCTGGAGCCACGTCGCCGTGGCCACCCTGATGACCAAGCCGAAGCTCCTCTCGAAGTGCGCCGAGGTCCTGATCGACGACAAGCAGGACTGGTGGGGGGTCGAGGTGGGCGTCGAGACGGGGTCTCCCCGCATGATCACCGCCGCGATGCCGGGGAAGGTCGCTCCGTTCAAGGCGTCCCAATGGCCCGAGCTGGTCGTGCAGGCGGCCGGCCTGATGAACGACAACCACGTCTTCCCGGCGTGCACGTTCATCGTCGGGCTCCCCCAGGAGACCGAGGACGACGTTCAACGCACGATCGACCTCATCGACGACCTCTGGAACTTCAAGGCGATACTGGTGCCGATGTTCTTCGTCCCGCTCGGGCACCTCCAGTCCCGGGACTGGTTCCGGCGGGACCGACTGAGCCCCCTCCAGCAGGTGCTGCTGAAGCGCGCGCTCACGCATGGGCTGCGCCAGTCGAAGCAGATGCTGAACGACTTCTTCGACTGGGAGGGTCACAACACGAAGCTCGTCCGCGGCTCTTTCCGCGGCTTCATTGGATTCCTTGACCTGCTCGCCGGGATGCACGGGCTCACGAGCGAGCCCCAGCGTCCGAGTCGAGCGATCGTCGACCCGACCCGCACGCCGGACCGGCTTCCCGTTCCGACGATCCCGGTTCGCGAATAGACACCGAGATTCCGGGGGCCTACGCCTCGTCCTCAGGGAATTCCACGGGACCGCTGGGGAGCGGCCGGTGCACGGCCCGAGGTCGATACTCGGGCAGCTCATCGGTCGGGACGGGCTCCATCGCCGTTTCGCGCACTTCGAGGCGTGTCTCCTCCCCGTTGCCGTCGTACGCTCGCCATGAGCCCGGCCCGAAAGGAGTCCCGAGGATGATGTGGCGCCGGCCCCAGCTACGGAACAATCGGAGGTCAGCGTCGGACGGGTGGAGGGCGCCCGACGGGTGCGAGTGGACCGTCCCTACGACCGTGAGGTCGGCGGGGAGCATGTACAGCTGGAAGTTCGCGTGCCGCCGACCCGCGGTCGTGCCCGGGAGGAGAAGCAGCTCGCTGATGACCCCCGGGGGGTCGGCGCGGAGAACCCCTCCGAACTCGTTCGGGTAGGCGGACCGGGCGCTCGCGAGCGCGCTCGAAAGGGCGCGTCGGGTGATCGTTCGCGGGGTCTCGCCGAGGCGAGGGGACCCGGGGAGTCGCTTACGGGCGGGGCGGAAGATCGGCAAGCGACGGTCCTCCTCCCGACCCGTTCTCGGTCCACGGCAAGATCCGCTTTCCCCGCAGGCGTTGGAAGAACCGGGAACCGAAGCGGACGAGCGTCGCGCGCCGAGGGGATCGGTAGACCGTCAGGGCGGAGTCGATGGCGAGCGGGTACTCGTCCTGCCCGTCCGCGATGACCAAGGCGCCGTGTCCCGGAACGATAGGCCGGAGCCGAATGCTCCTCAGCGGCTCGATGACGAGCGCGCGTGCCTCGACCCGGAACGGGGCGATCGACGTGAGCACGATGGCGTCCAGGCCCGGGTCCACGATGGGCCCGAGGGAGCTCAGGGAGTAGGCGGTCGAGCCGGTCGGGCTCGCGACGATGAGCCCATCGGCCCGGATCTGCCCCGCGACATGGCCGTCGAACGCGATCTCGAAGAGTCCCATCTTCCCGACTTGGGCAGAGTGGAGGACGAAGTCGTTGATCGCGTCCGGCACGGGGGTTGTCCCCACGCGCGCGGCGAGCTTCATCCGCTCCTCGAGGAAATAGTATCCCTTCAGCAGCCGCTCGATTGCCCCTTCGAACTCGTTCGGTCGGCTCGCCTCGACCTCGGCGAGGACCCCGACCGTCCCGGCGTTGATCGGAAGGAGCGGGGCGTCCGAGCGTCGCAGAGCGTAGAGGAACGAGCCGTCCCCTCCGATCGCGATGAGGACGTCGGGGTCGAGCTCCTCGATCGGCCGGTGGGCGGCCTCGGGAGCGATGCTCGCGACCTGGTCGCTGACGACCACTTCCGCCCGGTCCCCGATCAGCTGGACCGCCTTCCGCCCGAGCTCGATCGCCGCCGGCTTGCGGGGGTTCGCGGTGATGCCGATCCTCACAGGTACCCCTCTTCCGACGCGCGCGCGCGGAGCGCGGGGTCCCCCCAGGCGAAGATGCTCGTCCGACGGTCGACCGTGAGCGGGAACGGCTCGACCGTCTGGCCTTTGGCGTCGCTCATGCCGCCGCCGGCCTCGAGCAGTATGCGGTACGCGGCGGCGACGTCGGTGGTGCGGAGGTTCCGCGTCTCGGGGGTGTTCTCAAAGAAGTACCCGTCCGCGCTTCCCTGGGCGACCATGAGGATCTCGAGCGACGCGCATCCCAGCGACCGGATCCGACGCGACTTCACGGCGAGCCGCGCCGCACGCTCGCTCGCGGGTCGGCCGAGGTTCACGAAGAAGACCTCGCTGCGGGGTGTCCAAGGGCGCGTGCGGATCCGCCGCCCGTCACGGAACGCACCCTGGCCGCGAGCGGCCCAATAGGTCGTCCCGCGGTGAAGGTCCCGGACGAGGCCCACTTCGATACCGGCGAGGTCGCGACGGCCGAGGGCCAGCGAGACCGTAGAGAACGGGAGGCCTCGAAGCGCGTTCGACGTCCCGTCGATCGGGTCCACCACCAGGGTGCTCTGACCACCGCGGGAGACGTACCCGATCTCCTCCGAGAGCAGGTTCCAATCCACCCCCTCGGCGTCGAGGACCTTCAGGATCTCGGTCTCGGCGAGCCGGTCGAGCTCCTCGGTCGGAGTCCCGTCCGCGCCCATCGCCACGACGTCCGCCCGGTGCGGTGACCCTTCCGCGTCGCGGACGACCTGCTGGACCGCGACGCTGATCCGGTAGAGGACCTCCAGCTCGGCCCGTGCCGGTCCGGCCACGTCTCCCGCACGGGGGGGCTGTTAAAGTGGCTTCCCTGCCGGGCCGCCCACCGTACGTTAAGAGGGGAAACCCCTCGGCCCGCCGATGGAACTCCAATTCCTCGGCGGTGCATCCGAGATCGGCTCCCTGGGGCTGGTCGTCCGGGACCAGGGCCGGACCTTGCTCTTCGACTACGGGCTGACGCCGACCGACCCCCCGTCGTACCCCCGCCCGGCTCCAACGAACGTGGACATCGCGTTCCTCTCGCATGCCCACTTGGACCACTCGGGGATGACGCCGCTCTTGAGCCGCCTTCCCAAGGCCCGTCTGATCGCGACCCCGGTGACGATCGCGGTCGCGGACCTCCTCACGAAGGATGCGCTCAAGATCGCCCGCCTCGAGGGGTACCTCGCGCCTTACACCCCCTCCGACATCCACTCGCTCCACGCGCGGTTCACCGCGGTCGACCGTCACGGTACCTTCCGTCACCACGGCATCGAGGTCGAGTTCACCCCGGCAGGCCACATCCCCGGGGCCTCGATGATCCTCTACCGCGGAGAGAAGGACGTCCTGTTCACCGGCGACCTCCAGACCACCCCCACCCACCTCGTGGGCGGTGCGGAGCCGCTCGAATGCGATGTCCTCGTCATGGAGTCGACCTACTCGGGCCGGGAGCATCCCGACCGTCGGGAGACCGAGCGGAAGTTCCGCGACAAGATCGAGGAGACGCTCGACCGGGGCGGAAAGGCGATCGTGCCCGCGTTCGCCGTCGGCCGGGCCCAGGAAGTGATCATGGCGCTCGCTTCCGCCGGGTTCGAGACATACCTCGACGGGATGGCGCGCGCGGTGAACGAGATCTATGAGGCCGCTCCGGAGTACCTTGCGGACGCGCGCCGCTACCGTCGGGCGCTCGACGGCATCCACGTGGTCGAACACCCAGGGGACCGTCGGAAGGCTCTCCGCGAGGCCGAGGTTATCGTCACCACCGGAGGCATGCTGGACGGGGGGCCGGTGCTCTACTACATCGGTGAACAGTACCGGGACCCGAAGAGCTCGATCCTCCTCACCGGTTTCCAGGTGGAAGGGTCGAACGGCCGTCAGCTCCTCGACCAAGGGACTCTCACGGTTGACGAGACCGTGATCCACCCGTTGTGCGAGGTCATGCAGTTCGACTTCTCGGCCCATGCCGGGCACTCCGAGCTGGTGCGCGTCGCAAAGGAATCCCGTGCCGAGACCGTCGTGCTCATGCACGGCGACCAACGAGACCCGCTGCGGGAGGCCCTCGAGTCCACCTGCCGCGTCATTCTCCCCGAGAACGGGAAGCTCTTCAGCATCTGAGCCGCCCCGGCCTCCGAGTCGCTCGACCCGACCGCTACTCGGGGCGTAGCGGAGCGGTTCAGGATTCGTGCTCTCGAGAGCCTGCGCGGCGGGAGGAGGACCGGCGGGCGGGGCGTTCCTCGTACTCGGGCTCGGCAACCAGGTCTTCGACGACGGCCTCCTGAATCGGGGGAAGCTCTCCGCGGGGCCGGACGAGCGCACGTACCTGCGACTCGAGGGTTTCGAGACCCTCCCCCGTGGTCGCGGAGACCCGGAGGCGGTCGGTGGGCCGTCGCACGAGGTCACACTTCGTCTCGACCGCGATGATCGGTAGATGGGGGAACTCTTCCTTCCAGCGAGCGAGGAGCTTCTCCTGCTCCTCGACCGGATACCCGCACTTTCCCGAGGGGTCGATGACAAACACAACGACCGTTGCGACACCCCCCACGGCGGTGCGGGCCTCCGTCTCGGCGGGGTTCGAGCGGCCGGCGCGTCCGAGGACCCCCGGAGTGTCGAGTACTTGGAGCCGATCGAATCCAAGGTCCGCGTGGCCGACGGCGATCGAGAGCGTGGTGAACGGGTAGTCCGCTACCTTCGGATGCGCGCTCGAAAGGCGTGCCACGAGCGATGACTTTCCGACGTTGGGGAACCCGGCGACGACGAGTGTCGGTGCGGCGGGGTCGAGATGGGGCCGGTCATCGAGGAACCTCGCCATCTCGCGGAGGAGCTCGAGGTCCGGGTCGACCTCTCGGACGAAGCTCGAAAGCCGGCCGTAGAACGCCCGGATCTGGTCGCCGAGCTCCTCCGACCCCGAGGCACCCTTCGTCGACCGCTCGGCCGCCTGCGCGAGACCGCGGATCCGCTCCTCAGCGCGTCGCACCCGGGTGAGGGCATGCTCGAGGCTGCCGGAACCGAACGTCTGCGCGAGCAACGTCGCTTCGAACGTAGTGGGAGGGCTCCGCACGAAACGCCGGGTTTCGAGTCTCAGGTGCCGGAGGACGGTCGCCGAGCTCCGCACGATCTTAAGCTCGGCCCGAAGGCGGTCGCGGGCGGCCTTGTTCTCGCCCCGCGGCGTCGCGAGGGAGGCCCGGTGGAACGCGATGTCGAGGATCCCGACGGAGGGCGGAGGCGCGGGCGCGGGGCGCCGCGTACCTCCCCGTCGTCCTCGGTCCTGCGGCATAGCGGTCCCGAACGGAACGTGTCGTCCCGAATACCTTTGCCCTGCTGCCGGCGCGTCGAGTTCGCCGCCGGTCCCCGCCCGAGTTCGTCCGACGAGACGAGAATGATTTATGGCCACCGCCATTCCCAAATCTCGGTGAGCCTCCGTGCCGCGTTGGATTTCCGATGAGCCGGGTGAGGAGGCGGCGCTACTCGAAGCGCTGGGGATCAGTTCGACGGACGCGCTGTTCACCGACGTTCCGAAGCGGGCTCGCATCGGACGAATGGGTGTGGGTCCGGCCCGTGAGGAACCCGAAGTCGTGGCCGAGGTCGACCGGCTTCTCGAGCGGAACCGACCGCTCTCCAAGTTCTCGAGCTTCCTAGGGGGTCGGATCGCGACCCGCTACTCTCCCGCGGCGGTCGATGCCATCCTCTCCCGCAGCGAGTTCTACTCGGCCTACACGCCGTACCAGGCCGAGGCCAGCCAGGGGATGCTGAGGTCCCTGTTCGAGTTCCAGAGCCTCTGGGTCGAGATGACCGGGCTCGACGTCGCGAACGCATCTCTCTACGACGGAGCGACCGCCGCCGGCGAGGCGCTCCTGTTCTGCCGGAGGCTCCACGAGGGGGCTCGCTTCCTAGTCCCGGCCAGCCTCCCGTGGGAGGAGCGAAGCGTCCTTGAGAACTATGCGAGCGGGCCCGGGCTCCAGGTCGAGGGGATCCCGTACGACGACCGTACCGGGCGGCTCGACCTCGAGTTCGTCCGCGCCGCCGTGGCGAAGAAGGACGTGTTCGGGGTTCTCGCCGATGTGCCGAACGGGTTCGGTCACGTGGACGAGGGGGTCCCCGAGCTCAAGCCGATACTCGGCGACGTTCCGCTCGTGGTCGCCGCGGACCCGCTTTCGCTCTCCGTCCTCGAGGCACCGGGGAATTACGGGGCCGATGTGGTGGTCGGGGAGGGCCAGGGGTTCGGAATTTCGCCGTCGTTCGGCGGACCCCTCCTTGGACTGTTCGCGTGCCGCAAGGAACACGTCCGGTCCGCCCCGGGAAGGATCGTGGGCGCGACCCTCGACACCGAAGGACGCCGCGCGTTCGCGCTGACACTCGTCACCCGGGAACAGCACATTCGACGGTCGAAGGCGACCTCGAACATCTGCACGAACGAGTCGCTGATGGCCCTCGCGTTCGTGGTGTACGCGACGGTCGTCGGTCCGCGGGGCCTCGCCCGCCTCCAGGCCTCCCTCGCCGAGAAAGCACGCACGTTGGCGAGCGGACTCGGCAGCATCGAAGGCCTCCAAGCGCCGCGGTTCGATGCTCCGTACCTCGGTGATTTCACGGTCGAGCTCCGCCGCGGCACCGCCGAGGAGTTCCTCGACCGCTTGCGGCGCCGAAAGGTGCTCGGTGGGCACTCGCTCAAGGACCCGAGACCCGGCGCCACCTCCGAGCCCGAGCGGGTTCTCGTCGGGGTCCCCGAGGGCGCGAGCGAGAAGGACATCCAGAAGTACATCCGGGCCGCCCAGGCCGCGATCGGTGCGGTCGGGAGGACCGCATGACGTTCCGTCAGGCCCGCTGGGACGAACCGGCGGTCTGGGACCTTACTCCCCCTCAGAATGCGGAGGCCTCCCCGGAGATCTCGGGTATCCCCGAGAAGCTACGACGCAAGCAGGCGGTGCGGTGGCCTGAGCTCTCGGAGCTAGAGGTCGTTCGGCATTACACCCGTTTGTCCCAGATGAACTTCGGGATCGACACAGCCCCCTATCCGCTAGGGTCGTGCACGATGAAGTACAACCCGAAGGTCTCCGAGCTCCTCGCCCGTCGCAAGGGTGCCTCCGAGGTCCACCCGTACCAACCCGAGGCGACCGTCCAGGGCTCTCTCGAGGTGCTCTGGCGCCTGGAACGGCTCCTTTCCCGCATCACCGGCCTTCCCGAGGTATCGCTCCAACCGGCGGCGGGAGCGCACGGCGAGTACGCGGCGATGCTGATGGTGCGTGCGTACTTCCGCGACCAGGGCGAGCTCGCGGAACGGACCGAGGTCCTTCTGCCCGACACCGCCCACGGCACCAACCCGGCTTCGGCCAGTATGGCCGGATTCACGACCCGGGAGATCCGAGACAAGGACGGCAGCGTCGACGTCGCCGAGCTCCGCCGGGCGCTATCGAAGAAGACGGCGGCGTTCATGCTCACGAACCCGAACACGGCCGGACTGTTCGAGAGCGAGATCCTCGAGATCGCCGAGGCGGTGCACAGCGTCGGTGCCCTCCTCTACTACGACGGGGCGAACCTGAACGCCATCCTCGGCGTGACCCACCCGGGGCGGATGGGGTTCGACATTGCCCACCTCAACCTCCACAAGACATTCGGCACGCCGCACGGCGGCGGCGGACCCGGCGCCGGCGTGCTGGCGGCCGGCGAGAAACTCGGCCCGTACCTGCCCGTTCCCCGCACCGTGAAGGAAGGACGGAAGTTCCGGCTCGACTACGACCGGCCGAAGTCGATCGGTAAGATCAAGACCGCCTACGGGAACTTCGGGCTGGACCTACGGGCATACGCGTTCATCCTTTCCCACGGCGAGGAGGGGCTGAAGCACATCTCGCGTCGCGCGGTCCTCAACTCGAACTACGCCGCATCCCGCCTGGGGAAGTTCCTTCCTCGCCCGTTCCGCACCCTCGTCAAGCACGAGTTCGTCCTCTCAGGTGCGCCGCTCAAGGAGCGGGGCGTCCGCACGCTCGACCTCGCGAAGCGCCTCCTTGACGAGGGGGTCCACGCTCCGACGATCTACTTCCCGGCGCTCGTGGACGAATCGCTGATGATCGAGCTCCCCGAGACCGAAAGCAAGCGGGAACTGGACGGCTACATCGCGGCGTTCGAGCGGGCCATCTCGGATACAGCGGAGAACCTCCACGCAGCTCCTCGATCACTCGCTGTCACCCGGGTCGACGAGGTTCGCGCCGCGCGCGAGCCGCTCCTCTCGTGGAAGGACCTGCGCGCCGCGGGCGCAAAAGCTGAAACCCCCTAACGGATAGGCCGGGCCATGAAGGCCCGAGTCCAGAAAGTATTCGCTCGCCTCGACCCAAAGCCGGATGCTCTCCTCCTCGCGAACGCGGTCGACCCGCACCTCGACCAGTCGTTCTTCTACTTGTTCGATGTGCCCGCGGGCCTCTTCGAAGGCTCGGTCGCGATCGCGCACCCCGATGGGGAGCTGGACGTCGTCAGCTCGCCGCTCGAGGCGGAGACGGCGTTCGAGGCCGCGAAACTCGACCCCCACGTCCACGTGGAGGTCGTGAACCGGGACGAGACCGACCCGTTCATCCAGAAGAGGCTCCAAGGGGTCGGATCCGTCGGTCTCAACAACCGGGAGCTCACGCACGACTGGTACGTCCGCCTCTCGAAGGTCCTCCCACAGGTCCATTGGGTCGACGCATCGGACGCCTTCCGCAACGCGAGGGTGACCAAGGAGCCTCAGGAGATCGAGCGCCTTCGTAAGGCGGCCCAGATCGGTTCCGAGGTAGGGCGCGAGATCCCGTCGCTCCTCAAGGCGGGTATGACCGAGCTCGAGCTTTCGGCCCAGATGGAGTACCGAATGAACCTGCACGGCGCGAGCGGTCGGTCGTTCGCTACGATCGTGGCGTTCGGCCCGCACGGCGCCGAGCCGCATTACCAGCCCGGGGACTACCGGCTCAAGCCCGGGCAATCGATCGTCTGCGACTTTGGCGCAATCCACCGGCGCTACGTGAGCGACATCACGCGGTCGTTCCACTTCGGCCCGCGGGACGAGGAAATGAAGGCGGTCCACGACACGGTCGAAGCCTCTCAGAACGCCGCGCTCGCCGCTATCCGTCCGGGTGTCCCGGCGAAGGAGGTGCACCTCGCGGCCGAGGCCGTCATCAATGCGTCCCGCTGGAAAGGTCGGCTCACCCACGGCGTGGGACACTCGATCGGTCTCGCCGTCCACGATGGCTGGGGCTACGGGCCCAAGGCGGAGGACCTGATCGAAGAGGGGATGGCGTTCACGGTCGAGCCGGGGATCTATCTTCCCGGGAAGGGAGGAGTGCGGATCGAGGACGACATCGTGGTCACCAAGAGCGGCTACGAGTTCCTCACGACCGCGCCCCGGTCCTACCTCGAGGTCCCGGCGTGAAGTTCGGAGTCCTGACGGGCGGCGGAGACTGCCCGGGTCTCAACCCGGCCATCCGCGCCGTCGTCCGTCGCGCGGCCAAGTTCGGCCACGAGACCGTCGGCTTCCTTGACGGCTGGAAGGGGGTCCGGGACGACACGAGCCGAGCGCTCACCGTCCCGGACGTGACGGACCTCCTCGGGAAAGGGGGCACGATCCTCGGAAGCTCGCGGACCAACCCGTTCGCGAAGGAAGACGATGCGAGGAAGGTCCTCGATACCCTGGCGCGGCACCGGGTGGACGCGCTGATCGCGATCGGCGGGGACGATACGCTCTCCGCCGCCCGCGAGCTGTACCGCAGGGGCGGCCATGTCGTCGGCGTCCCCAAGACGATGGACAACGACGTCGGGGGCACCGATTGGACGTTCGGGTTCCATTCGGCGACGGCGGTCGCGGTGGACGCTCTCGAGCGTCTTCGCGACACCGCCGGGAGTCACCATCGCGCGATCGTCCTCGAGGTCATGGGCCGGCACGCGGGCTGGGTCGCGCTCGCGACCGGGCTCGCCGGCGGAGCGGACGTAACGCTGGTCCCCGAGGAGAAGTACGACGAGGCGGCGCTGCTCGCTCACGTGCGCGCGGCCGTCCAGGCCCGCGGGTGCGCGCTCGTCGTGGCGAGCGAGGGGATCGACCTCGGACCTCGCCGAGGGTCGGCCGGAGCGAAGGACGAGTTCGGCCACGAGCTGCTTCGGGAGAGAGAGGTAGGCTCGGAGCTCGCACGGAGAATCCAAGAGGGGACCGGGGTCGAGACCCGGAGCGCCCAGATCGGGCACATCCAGCGCGGCGGCCCCCCCGTACTATTCGACCGGATCCTCGCGACGCGACTCGGAGCCTGCGCTGTCGACCTCGCGATCGCGGGTCGATACGGAGAGGTCGCCGTCCTGCGGGGCCCGAACGTTACCGGTATCCCGCTCGACGAGGCCCTCGGCCACCCGAAGACGGTGACCCCGGACTGGCTCGACCTCCTCCACACGTTCGACGCCTAGGGGCGACCGATGCCGGTTCGTGCGCTCTGGTATCGCGGTGGAGCCCTCCACCTCATCGACCAACGGGAGCTTCCCGCGCGGACCGTCGTCCGCCACCTCCACCATGTTCGCGAGGTGGCCGATGCGATCCGTTCGATGACCGTGCGCGGAGCGCCGGCGATCGGGGTCACCGCGGCGTACGGAATGGCCCTCGCGCACCGCGAAGGGGGCTACACGCCCGAACGTGCCGCGAAGCTGCTTCGGTCCACTCGCCCCACCGCGGTCGACCTCGCGGTCGGAGTGGAAGCGGTCCAGAGCGCTTGGGTCGCCGGTGAAGATTCTCTGGCCCGCGCGAACCGCTACCGAGCCGATATCGTCGAGGAGTGCCGCCGGATCGGCGTCGCCGGGGCGCCCCTCCTTCGTCGGGTCCACCGGGTCCTGACGCACTGCAACGCGGGCGCGCTCGCCACCGTGGAGTGGGGAACAGCGCTCGCCCCGATCCGGGTCGCGAGGGAAGACGGCGCGGCCCTGTTCGTCTGGGTCGATGAGACACGGCCGCTCCTGCAGGGCGCTCGGCTTACGGCGTGGGAGCTCGCCCGTGAGAAGATCCCTCATGCCGTGATCGTCGACAACGCCGCGGGCGCATTCATGAGGGCGGGTCAGGTCGACGCGGTCATCGTCGGCGCCGACCGCATCGCCCGTAACGGGGACTTCGCGAACAAGATCGGCACGTACGAGAAAGCGGTCGTCGCCCGGGAGAATGGGATCCCGTTCTACGTCGCGGCCCCGTGGAGCACGTTCGATGCCCGACGCCCGAGCGGGAAGGCGATCCCGGTCGAGGAACGAGGGGAGGAAGAGGTCCTCGAGCTCGCCGGCATCAGGATAGCGCCCCGGACCAGCCACGCACGGAACCCGGCGTTCGACGTGACGCCCGCGAAATTCGTCACGGCGTTCGTCACCCCGCGGGGGGTCGTGCGCCCGCGCGAGCTCGCCGCGCTTCTCGCTCGACGTACGGCAGCGTAACCCCGACCGTCGAGGGCCTCCTCGCCACCGGGCGGTCAGAGGGGCTGCGCCAGGAAGTGTTCGGTCCCGCGTAGTAGCGAGCCCAAACTGGCGGTCACGTCCACCCCGAGCTGATGCAAGAACAGGACCAGGCACAGGATCCCGAGGACCGTAAGTGCCCAGCTCGTCACGGCGGTCATTGTCGTCGCCTCGTGGTAGACGGAAAAATGAGGGCGTGCGCTACATAAACCGAACCCTCGACTCGCAATGCGGGTGCCGCCGAACGGTCGGAATCTCGCCGCCGAACGCGCGCGTGCGCTCGCTCCCGCGGGCGCGATTCACGCCTCCGAAGGGCGCCCCCGGACCCTGCTGTGCCCGCTCCACGCGAGGGAGCTGGGCCGCGAGTAACATTCATAGCAGGGAACGGTTAGCGCCTCGGGGTTGCCCTGGTAGTCTAGTGGTCTAGGATGTAGGTCTGTCGAGCCTGCGACTCGGGTTCGAAGGAACCGGGGGTCCCAAGCCCCCGGACCGGAACTCCCGACCAGGGCGCTCCCCGCCCCGGGCCGACCACGGGCCCGGGGCCCCCCGCCCCGTTGCTCCCGCCCCCTTATCCTTCGTCGTGGTCTCGCTTTCGCGTGGCCGACCCCGACCGCTCGAAACGCGACCGCGCGGCCCCTTCGCTCTCCCACGCGGTCGGTGACGCGCTCCGGGACCTGACCGAGAAACGCCTCCTCGAGCTCGTCCGCTCCGAGCCCGTCCCCAACCACCTGGCCATCATCATGGACGGGAACCGTCGGTTCGCCGCCGCCCAGGGCCTCGAGATCTCGAAAGGGCACGCGAAAGGGCGCGACACGGCGGAACTGCTGCTCGATTGGTGCCTCGAGGTCGGCGTCAACATCCTGACCATCTACGCCCTTTCCACCGAGAACCTCTCCCGATCGCCCGAGGAGCTCGAATCGCTCATGGACCTCTATGAGCGAGCGCTTCGGGACATCGCGGTCGACGAGCGGGTGCACCGACATCAGATCCGGGTACAGGTGATCGGGAACCGGTCCCTCCTCCCGGCGCGGGTACAGGAGGCCGTCGACATCGCCGAAAAGGCCACCGCGGGATACTCCCGGTACCGCTTCAACGTGGCCCTGGCCTATGGGGGCCGTGACGAGATCGTGGAAGCGATTCGAGCGCTCGCGCGCGAGGTTCGGGACGGCCGCATCACCCCGGAGCAGATCGATTCCGAGGCGGTATCCCGCCACCTCTACACCGCGGACCTCCCCGACCCGGACCTGATCTTCCGGACGAGCGGGGAGGAGCGGATCTCGAACTTCCTGCTCTGGCAGGCCGCGTACAGCGAGCTCTACTTTTCGGACGTGCTCTGGCCCGGGCTCACGCGGCTCGACTTCCTCCGGGCGATCCGCTCGTACCAGGTTCGTCGCCGCCGTTTTGGGGAGTGACCGTCGAGACCCCTGGCGGGGGATAACCGAGGGTAGCGAGGGCGGTAGGGAATAGGAAGACGACCCCGACGAGCACCCAGAGGATGCCGGTCCCGAGGTACGTCCATTGGATGCCATACGCTGCGATCAGGAGGGCCCCACCGATCTGCGCTGCTGGGATGATGGCGATGCTGCCGAGGGCGTCGATCCCGAAGTAGCGGCCTTGCATCTCGGTAGGTATCAGGAGCTGAGCCGCGGTCAACCACGCGGTACCCGCGTAGCCTCCGAAGAACCCGAGCAGGAAGAGGCACGCCGAGGCGACCGCCAGGGATGGGAAGAGCGCGAGAACGATAGCCACGGCTCCCGAGGCGACGCCCGCGCCTACGGTCCATGACCTCCCCGCTCGCCGGACCCCACCCGTGCGACTGACGAGGAGCGACCCGAGGCCCGTCCCCGCGACCTCGAGCGCCAGGAGCAGGGCAAAGACGAGCGCGGACCCGTGCAACAGGAGGGTCGCGAAGACGACGATGAACGTCCCGACCAGGCCGCCGCAGAAGTTGAAGAACGTCGCCGAGAGCGTGAGCTCGAGGAAACCTCGTGCCTTGACGAGCCAGCGGAACCCGTCACGGACATCGGCGAGATACCCCGGCTTGACCCGTTGGCTGACCTCGACCAGGGGACGGACGGTCATGCCGAACAGCAGCAGCGCCGACACGACGAAGGTCGCGGCGTTCGCGGCGATCCCCATGACTGGGCCCAGGGTGACGATCAGGAGCCCACCCACCGAAGCCCCCACGAACTGGGCGGCGGAGCGGCTCGACCGCACAAGCCCGTTGGCGTCCGCGACCAGCGGGGCGTCCACCAGCGCCGGGATGAGCGCCTGCTCGGCCGGATTGAAGACGGTAGAGAACGCGCCGACCACGAAATACGCGACCAGGATAGTGACGAGCTCGAAACCGTGGAGCTCGAGGACGACCACGACCGCGGTCATCGCGAGCGCCCGGGCCACGTCGGCGCCAATCATCAGCCGTCGCCGGTCGTACCGGTCCACGAGGGCGCCGCCGAACACGCTGAACAGGATCCCACCGACGAGCCAGGCCGTCCCGAGGAACGCCACATCGAGCGCGGACCCGGTCGAGGTGAACACGATCCAGACGAGGCATATCGCCGCGACCGCTTGGCCCAGAGTCGACCCGAGGCCCGCAGAGAAGACCCGCGTGTAGGCCGGGGTGGCGAGCAGCCGAGAGTACGAGCTGCGCGGGGGCGAGGGCTCCATGTCCGAGTGAGGGCCGGAGCCGCGAGCCCTGCATAACGGCGCGGCCCATCGGCGGGCAGCGGTTCCCCGGGCTATCGGGGGCAATGGATTGTTTTAAATACAACCGCTTTTCTACCCAAACCGACAGCCGAGAGTAATCTCGGAGGGAAGAACGATGTTAACCGGACAGACACCGATCCTGGTGCTCAGGGAAGGGACGAAGCGGGAAAAGGGCCGAAGCGCGTTGGGGAACAACATCGCGGCCGCGAAAGCGATCGCGGACGCTGTACGCTCCACGCTCGGACCGCGCGGACTTGACAAGATGCTGGTCGATTCGATGGGGGACGTTGTCGTCACGAACGACGGGGTCACGATCCTCAAGGAGATGGACGTCGACCACCCCGCGGCGAAGATGCTGGTCGAGGTCGCGAAGACCCAGGACCAGGAAGCCGGGGACGGGACGACCACCGCGGTCGTGCTCGCTGGCGAGCTTCTGAAGCGCGCCGAGGGCCTCATCGAGCAGAACATCCACCCGACGATCATCTCGCAGGGGTTCCGACTGGCGTCCCAGAAGGCGCTTGAGGTGCTCCACGAGGTCAGCCAGCCGATCACCATCAACGACCATGACCTGCTCACGCGCATCGCCGTGACGTCCATGGCCTCGAAGTCGGTCTCGTTCGACCGCGACCACATGGGCGAGATCGCGGTGAAGGCCGTGACCGCCGTGGCCCAGCCGAAGGCGGGGGGCGGCTACGACGTCGACCTCGACAACATCCAGCTGATCAAGAAGCAGGGCGGCTCGATGGCCGACACCCAGCTCATCGAGGGCGTTATCGTCGACAAGGAGAAGGTTCACTCGGGGATGCCGACCCGAGTCGAGAACCCCAAGATCGCTCTCCTCGACGCCGCGCTCGAGATCAAGAAGACCGAGATCGACGCGAAGATCGAGATCAACGACCCATCGCAGCTGAACGCGTTCCTCCAAGAGGAGGAGAACATGCTCCGCCGGATGGTCGACCAGGTCAAGAAGTCCGGCGCGAACGTCGTGCTCTGCCAGAAGGGGATCGACGACCTCGCCCAGCACCTCCTCGCGAAGGAAGGCATCTACGCCGTCCGCCGCGTGAAGAAGTCCGACATGGAGAAGCTCGCGAAGGCGACCGGGGCGAACATCGTCTCGAAGGTCAGCGAGCTCGCCCCCGAGGACGTCGGGCATGCGGGCATGGTCGAGGAGCGGAAGATCGGAGAGGACTCGCTCACGTTCGTCACGGGCGCGAAGAAGGCCAAGGCCGTCTCCATCCTGATTCGCGGAGGCACCGAGCACGTCATCGATGAGATCGAGCGGTCGCTCGACGACGCCCTCAACGTGGTCGCCGTCGCGGTCGAGGACGGACGGTACGTCTTCGGCGGCGGGGCCACGGCCGAGGAGCTCGCTATGCGCCTGCGCGACCACGCCGCCAAGATCGGTGGCCGCGAGCAGATCGCGTTCGAGAGCTTCGCTGACGCGCTCGAGACCATCCCGAGGACCCTCGCCGAGAACGCCGGGCTCGACCCGATCGACATGCTGATCGAGCTCCGCAAGGCCCACAAGGGCGGCCAGCAGCGGGCGGGCGTCAATCTCGCGACCGGCAAAACCGTCGACATGGGAGAACTCCACGTCATCGAGCCGATCCGGGTCGGGCGCCAAGCGATCGAGAGCGCGACCGATGCCGCGGTGATGATCCTGAGGATCGACGACGTCATCGCGTCCAAGTCGAGCCCACCCCCCTCCGGCGGCCCGGGCGGCCCCGGCGGCGGAATGGGTGGCATGGGCGGGATGGGCGGCGGCGACTTCGGGGAAGACTGAACTCGTCCCCCTCCCCTCGGACCAACCCCTTCTCCCGGTCCCCGGGCATTCCCGGGGACCCGAGCGTTTTCACCACTCGGCTCGTCGTTTTCGAGCTCGTAACCACGAGCTCGGACGCCTCGGTCTACCGACCGCGCGCGCGGAGGAGCTCTCCCACCTGACGAATGGCGAGGGCGCGATGGGAGAGCTCGTTCTTCTCCGCGGCGGGCAGTTCCCCGAATGTCAGGAACCCGCCCTCGGGAATGAATATCGGGTCGTAGCCGAAACCCTGACGCCCGCGAGGCCGCTCGGCGATACGACCTTGGACCTCTCCTACGAACGTCCACTTTCGACGGCCCCGCATCAGGCCGGCCACGGTCCGGAAGTAGGCCCGACGGTCCCGTCGTTCGAGCAGCTCGAGGAGGGGGCCGAACTTCCACGTCTTCAGGAAGTGTGCCGAATAGACCCCAGGGAATCCCCGGAGGGAGGGGATGAACAGGCCCGAATCCTCGACGAGGACGTACCCCGGAAGGTCCCGGACGGCGGCCAGCTTCGAGACGACCACCTCCTCAAGCGTCTCGGCCTGTGGCTCGGGGAGGGTACGGCGGCGCCAACGCGTTCGAACTCCGAACGGGGTGAGGAGGTTCTGAACCTCCCGGAACTTCCCGGGGTTGGTAGTGACGAAGGTAACGTCGGTCACGCCTACCAGGGGTACTCGTTGTAGGCGATGATCTCGTCCGGACTCTTCCGCCCGTCCCCGTTCGGCCGCGCCGCGCCGTTCCCCTCGAGGGGGAACCCGATCGGGATGACCGCGATGGGATGGATCCCCTCGGGTACGTGGAGCACGGAGCGGACCTTCTCGTCGTTGAACTCGATGATCCAGTTGGTGCCGAGGCCTTCCGACGTTGCCGCGAGCTGCAGGTGGGTCACGGCGACCGCCACATCGAGGGGATACGCCGAGATGTACCCGCCGATCGTGATGGGGATGTCCTCTTCCACGGCGAAGGCGACGATGACCGCGGGTGCTTCCGCGATGAGCTTCCCTCGGTTCGAGGCCTGGGCCAATAGGCGCTTGCGCTCGTCGTCCTGAACGACCACGAAACGCCACGGCTGTTGGTTCTGCTGGCTCGGCGCCAGGCGGGCGGCCGCGAGCACCGCCTTCAACTTCTCCGGCGGGACCGGGCGAGAGTTGTACTGGGTGCAGGGTCGGAAGGAACGAATTGCGTCGAGGACGTCCATGACGGTTGACCGAAAACGAATCAGGCTCTGAGGGTCAAAGGAGGTCTACGCCCCCGACGGAAAGCAAGGCATTCGACCCTACGAGGTGAGTACCTGTTAAAAGGGTTTTCGAGGGGGGTCCGAAGCCCAACACGGTCCGGCGGGTGGGGTCTGCCACGGTGTCACGGTGGGGGAGCGGGAGAGGGCGGTGGCCCCTCGGGGGAGAACTGCCGTTCGAGATTGGCCCATTCGACCGTTCGGCGGAACCCAAGCTTCTCGTTGATGGACCATATCGGCAGGTTGAGCGAGTCGTTGAACGTCCGCAGGTAGCGGAAACCCCGGCGGCGGGCGTACTCCAGGGCCCGCCGCTTGAGTTCCGAGGCGATCCCACGACCGCGGTACGGCCCCCGGGTTCCTGAGTACCCGACCACGAGGGAGTCGTCCCGGGCGAGGTCCCGTTCGAGGTCGCTCGACGCGACATACGCCTCCCCGTAGCGGGCCAGGAAGTGCGCTTCCGGGATCGATGCGGGACCTTCGAGCTGGGCGACAAACTGGTCCAAAGTAAGCGGAGCGTGCTCCCCCATCCGGGGAACGTCCTTTTCGGTCTCGGAGATCAGTTCGTAGAGGCGTTGGCGGACCTCCGGGCGCGCGGGCCCTTCCTCGGCAAGGGTGGTGATGCGTATGCCCTCCTGCACCAACGCCGCCACGCCCTCCGAAGGGGGCGGGACCTCGACCGCGGAGAGGTCGAGGGTGCTCATCCACATGGTCCGCAGCTGGACGAAACCCTGCTTACGGGCGAACTCGAGGCTGCGGGGGTCGTCCTTCCGCACGTTCGTCCAGTAGCAGACCGCGTGGTGCGAGACCGCTTCCGAGTCGAGGAGGTCCGATAGCGCTCGACCGATCCCCCGGCGAGCGTGGGCGGGGTCGACGGTCACCGACACCCAGAACTTGTGCGGGTGATAGCCATAGAGCGAGTGGGCGATCCCCCCGGCGGCGACCACCGTACGGGTCCCCCGCTCTTCCACGACCCACCGCTCGTTGACGAAGTGCGGGACCGCCATCATTCGGTCATAGTGACGTTCCTCCTCGGCGGTCGACGGGAACTCGGGGTTGATCACCGAATAGAGGTGGCACACCGCTTCATGGTCCGCGTCCATGAACGGCCGCACGAATTACGCCTTTCGGTCCATCCGAGGTCTCGCCGGGCCCACATCCGGGCCCCGCTTAGTTGCTTTGGGGGTGTCGTCCCGCCAGGTTCCTTAGGCGTGGAGGTTCGACTTCCCCGCGCGGCCCATCGCCGTGCGGTAGTTTGGATGGACGAACGCGGGATCGTCGTCGCTCGATTCCACGTCAAAGACTTAGCGGGGGAATTCCGTGCGAACGCTCGTGACTTCGCGCTTCCGACCGACGACCGTCGTGAGCTTGGTCTACGCATCCACGGCCGTGGTCTGGGGAGCGTACTCGCTCCTGATCGTCGCGCTGCCGTTCCGGTTCCAGTCGCTCGGGCTATCGGTGGTCCAATACGGGGTCGCCATCGCGGTCTTCGCCCTCGGGATGCTGGTGACCGAGAGCGTCTGGGGGGTGCTGGCCTTCCGGATCGGGAACCTCCGGACGATCGTTGCGTTGGGGCTCGTGGTCGCGGTCGTGTATCTTGTCGTGGGGTTCTCCACCACATTCCTCACACTGACGGTTTCGCTGGGGCTCCTCGGCGCCCTGGCGATCTTCCCGGTCCCGCTCTTCCGCTGGATGGCCATGATCGCGGGGGGACCCGGCACGGGCGGCGCCGGAACGGGCCGCTATGGGCTGTTCTTCGGTGGCGGGATGGCGGTCGGTGCGGCACTCGGCCCACTGCTCTACGTCGACTTCGGGTTCCAGTCGTTGACCCTCATCGTCGTGGCGACCTACGCGGTCGGTCTCGGCCTCATGGCATGGCTCCCCTGGCACGAGACCCGACTCCCCCGTGCCGAACCGGGCTCGCTTTCCCAGGTCCGCCGTGTGCTGACCGCCCCCTTCGTCTTTGTCGCGACGCTCGTGGTCCTATCCTTCCTGGCGTACACCCTGATCACCAGCTTCCTGCAGATCTACTCGGTCACCACGTTCCAGGGAACTCCGACCGATTCCGGGTATGTGATCGGAGTCGCCCGAGCGACCATCCTGCTCGCCGGCTTTCTCCTGGGGGGCGTGGCCGACCGGTTCGGCCCGCTTCGCACCGTGCCGTTTGGTTTCCTGCTCCTCACGCTGGGCGCGATCGGGACCCTGTTCTCATCGTCCTATGCCGAGATGGTCGGCGCCACGATCGTCTTCGCGGTCGGGTTTGGATGGCTGTCCGCGAGTCTCCTGCCACTGGCGCTTGGGCCGGTTCCGCTCTCATTTCAGGGGACGGCGGTGGGGGTCTTCGGGTCGTTCGAGGACCTCGGGCTCCTCATCGGTCCTATCCTCATCAGCGCGGTCTACTCGGCGTACGGCGTCCGCTCCATCTTCCTCGTAGTGGGCGCAGTCGCGCTCTTCGGAACACTCCTCGCCATCGTCTTGCGCTATGTGGGCCGGAAAAGCACCCCTGGGTCGCGCCCCGCGAGGCCCGCCCAGAATTAGGGAAGCGGCGGTCGCCACCGGCCGCTACTCCGGTGGTGTGGTGGTGTCCTCACCCCCAGACAGTACCCGAGCAAGCCAATAGTTAAATATGGCTGACAGGGCTCGGAGAGCGCTGCTGACATCCGTCCGACAAACGGGTGGATTTCGGCGACGATGGCGGCGGGTCAACGGATCGGAGGAAGCACCCGATGCATCTGAAACGAGTCAAAGTACGGAACTTCAAGTCGTTCGCCGGTGCGACCGAGATCCCCTTCCAGCCCGGGTTCACGGGCGTGGCTGGCCCGAACGGGATGGGTAAGTCGAACATCTCGGACGCGATCCTGTTCGTCCTCGGTCCGACCAGTTCGAAGGCGCTGCGGGCGGAACGGCTCACCCACCTCTTCTTCAACGGGGGCTCCTCGAAAAAGCCCGCGACCGAGTGCGAGGTCTCCCTCGTCTTCGACAATGCCGACAAGCTCCTCCCGGTCGAGACCCCCGAGGTCGAGATCACGCGGTACGTGAAGCTCGCCCCGAGCGACCCGGACGGCTACTACTCGTACTTCTACGTCAACGGAAAGAGGACGACCCAGACCGAGATCGACTCCCTTCTCTCGCACGCGAGGCTGTCGGGCGATGGCTACAACCTCGTCCAGCAAGGCGACATCAACAAGATCGTCACGATGGGCCCCGTCCCCCGCCGGGGGCTGGTGGAACGCCTTGCGGGCATCAGCCAGTTCGACGAGGAGCTCGAGCGAGCCGCGACCAAGCGGGTCGACCTTGACGGTAACCTCGACCGGATCCAGACCCTGCTGACCGACATCAAATCCCGTCTCGCGGGACTTGAGGGTCAGCGACTCCTCGCGATCCAGTACAAGCAGCTCCAGGACGACAAGAAACACTCCGAAGCCCGCCTCGCGCGGGCGGGCCACCGCCTCGCGGAGCACGAGCTCGCGACATGTCGAAAGCAGGTGGACGCGGTCCGTGCCGAGATCGAGCAGCTCGACACGACGCGGGCCGAGCTCTCCGGCCAGCAGGAGAAGCTCGCGGCCGCGATCGAAGCGATCGACCGGGAGATCGCCGAGGCGGGAGGCGCGGCCGCCGTCAAGTTCAAACAGGAGGTCGACGAGAAGAAGATGGCCTACGCCCGGCTCGACCAGAGCCTCGGGCACTTGCGCGAGGCGCTCGTCGCCATCTCCACTCAGGCCGACGAGCTCGTGAAGTCGGTCAAGACGGATGAGACCCAGGAATCCTCCCTCACCACCCAAGAGTCGAAGCTCGCGGACCGTCTCGCGGCACTCGAGAAGACCGCGGACGAGAACGCCCGGGAGATCCAGACAGCCACGGGAACCCCGGGAAAGAGCCGTGACAAGCTCGCGGCCGCTCGCAAGCAGCAGCTCGAGCTCGCCCGCCAGACCGAGACGAAGCAGACGGCGTGGACGGAGGCCGTACAATCCCGGGAGACGGCCAGCGCCGCGCTCCGGACGGCCGAGCGCTCCGAGGCGCAGGCCGAGGATGACCTCCGAGAGCGCGAGGTCGAGGTCAAGGACCTCGAGCTCCGCATCAAAGAGACGACCCCGGGCAAGAACGGCTCGGGCCCGACCACCGGCGACCTCCAGAAGGAGCTCGTCACCCTCAAAACCAAGGAGAAGAACCTCTCCGCGGAGTGCGACCGACTCGCCCAAGAGGTCCTCGAGCTCAACCGACGCTACCTCGGGCTCGATGCGCGGCTCAAGGCCCGGACCGAGGGGAGCGGGCGGCCCACCGCCCTGGCGGCCGTTGATTACCTCCTTTCTCAGCGCAACCTCGGGAAGATCCCCGGTATCCGAGGCACCGTGGAAGAGCTCGCTGACTTCGACCCGAAGCTGAAGACCGCGCTCCAGGTCGCCGGGGGAAGCCGCTTCCAAGCCCTCGTCGTCGAGTCCGACCAGGTCGCGGAGGAGTGCATCAAGCTCCTGCGCGAGGAGAAGCGCGGCCGCGCGACGTTCCTTCCGCTCAACAAGATGCTCCCCGGCCGGGCGCACGGGAAATCGCTTGTCGTGGCCAAGGCCGCGGGCGCGACCGGCTTCGCGATCGACCTCGTGAAGTTCGACGAATCATTGCGACCGGCGTTCTGGTACGTTTTCGGAGAGACGGTCGTCATGGACGACCTCGCTCGGGCCCGGACTCAGATGGGCGGCGTGCGCCTGGTCACATTGACCGGGGACCTCATCGAGGCCACGGGCGCGATCTCGGGCGGATACGTCGACCCCACGAACCAGGGTCGCGGCAGCGACTCCGCGGTCGAGCTGAAGCGGCTCGGTGACGAGCTCCGCGCAAAGGGCGCGGCCGAGACTGCCGGCCGAGCCGAGCTCGCCAAGGTGACCGAGCGGATCCGCGCGGTCGCCGAGGAGCTTTCCACACGTTCCATCCAGGACCAGGCCCACCAGTCCGCACGACAGGTCTTCGACAAGGACCTGGAAGCGGCCCGGGAGCGGCTATCGGCCGCTCGGGCTCGCATCGAAGCGGCCCGTGTCGACCAGAAAAAGGCCGAGACGGCCCTCGCGGCGGCCGAGGCCGACGTCGGCCGCCTCACCACAGAAATCACGGCGCTGAAGGACCAGGCCCAGAAGGCTCAGGAACAGTACCTAAGCCAGTTGCCCGAAGCGGTCTCGGTCCACCTGCGTGCCCTCCAGGAGACCGCGCAGAAGACCTCCGAGGAACGCGTCCAGGTAAACGGGGAACTCGAATCGGTCCGAGCCTCGCTCGCGGCACTCTCGACCAACCTCGAGTCCCGACGGTCGGAGCTTCAGAAAGCGCAGAAGGAGATCTCCGCGAAGAAGAAGGAGATCACGCAGGCCGAACGCACGCTCAAAGAGTCCCGTGCCGCGCTCGAGGCACTCAAGGGCGTCGAGTCCCAGCAGAGCGAGTCGGCCCGCGCCCAGAGCGAGAAGAAGCGGAAGCTCGACACGGACCAGCTCACGATCACGGCGAAGCTCGCCCAGACACAAGCGAACCTCGAGACGCGGCGGGGCATGCTCACTCAGGAGGAGACGCGCCTCGCCCAGGCGGAAGCGCACGTCCAGGAGCTCGACGAGGCCCTGAAGCAGTTCCCCGAACCCGAGCCGGACGAGAAGCCGGTCTCCGTCGAGGAGCTGAAGCGGAAGATCGCCGCACTGGACCAGCAGCTCCAGTCGATGGGCGATGTCAACCTGCGTGCCGTGGAGGAGTACGACCAGGAAAAGGCCCGGTCGGAGGAGTTCCAGTCGGAGGTCCAGCGCCTCACGAACGAGAAGAACGAACTCCTGGCGCTCGTCGGCGAGATCGAGAAGAAGAAGCGGGAGAAGATCACCGAGGTCGTCGCCCAGGTCGGCATCCACTTCAAGGAGATCTACGGCGAGCTTTCGGCGGGCGGCGAGGGCGAGATCGCCCTCGAGAACCCCGACGACCCGCTCGCCGGAGGGCTCCTGATCAAGGCCCGGCCCCCGGGAAAGACCGTGCTCCGGCTGGAGCAACTGTCGGGCGGGGAGAAGTCCCTCGCAAGCCTGGCGTTCATCTTCTCGATGCAGCGCTACGACCCGAGCCCGCTCTACGTCTTCGACGAGGTCGACATGTCGCTCGACGGCCTCAACGCGGAGTTCGTCGGACGGATGCTTCGGCGGAACTCCGAGCGGGCCCAGTTCGTGGTGATCTCGCTGCGCAAGGTGACCCTCAAGTTCGCCCACCACCTCTTGGGCGTGACGATGCGGGGCGACGGATGCTCCCGCGTCGTCGGGATCGACCTCGACGACATCCACGATGTCGAGGGTCGTGAGAACGCCCGTGCCCCGGAGGCGGCGGCGCCGCTCGAAGCGCGATGACGATCTCCGAGACGGAAGCCGCCGAGCTCGTTCCGCCGACGGCCGTCCCACGGGAGGCGGCCGAGAAGGTCCTCCGGTACCTCGTGTTCCACCGCTCGCTCATCGGCGAGAACGACTCGTCGGAGCCGCTCCTCGAACGATACCTCTCGCTCGTCGAGAACCTGAAGGAGGGGGTCCACATCGTGATCCCCGACCCGTTCCAGAAAGCGATCGCTCTCCTCTTCGAGCTCGTGATGGAGGAGGAGTTCGACCCGTGGGAGATCGACCTCGTGAAGTTCACGGAGTCGTACCTCGAACGGGTCCGGGAGGACGGCGCCGTCAACTTCGCGATCGCCGGCCGACTCGTGTACATGGCCTGGAACATCCTCTACCTCCAGTCCGAGGAGATCCTCCGCATCCGTACCGTCCCCGACGCCCCCGCCGACGGGGGCACGGGCTTCCCCGGAGCGGTCGACGACGGTTACTTACCGACCCTCGAGACCCCGGAAGCCGTCGACGTGACCACCGCCGTCCTGAGCACGACGGACCCGCCGCCGCTTCTCGGCATGGTCCGACACCCCGAAACGCGGCCGGTGTCGCTCCTCGAGCTGGTCCGCGCGTTCGGCGACGCCGAGGCCGATGCCCGCCGCGCGCTCCGAATCGAGGAGCTGCGCGACCGGCTGCGGGAGGAGCAGCGGGCTCCCCCCGAGGTCCTCGTCCACGGCGAGATCCCCGAGCGGGACCTCGAGGACGCGTGGGCCGCGACCCTTCACCACCCCGTGGGAAAGCCATTCCCGCTCCTCGAGCTGTGGAACCCGCTCACCGGACGCGACCGGCTGGTCGCGATCTTCCTCGCGCTCCTATTCCTCGCCCGAGAGAGCTCGGTGGAGCTGCTCCAGGAGGTGCTGGGGGCGTCCCCGGTCCTCGTGGTGCGGACCGCGGAGACGCGAAAGGCGGTGGCGGAGGAGGCGTAAGGGGGTTCCATGCCGTCGAAGCTCGATGACCTCGTCTTCCAGGTCGAAGCGGTCCTGTTCGCCAGCGGAAAGCCTCTCGCCGTGAAGGAGATCGCCGACGCGCTCGGCCTCGACGATTACCGTCCGGTCCAGCGCGCGGTCCGCACGCTCGAACAGACGTACGGCAACCGCCAGTCCGCGCTCGAGGTCCGCCGGGTGGGAGACCGGTACGCCCTCCAGCTCCAGGAGAAGTACGTTCCTACGGTCCACTCCGTCACGCCGGTCGAGATGACGCCGCGCACGCTGCGCGCGCTGACCCTGATCGCCTACCACCAGCCGGTGCTTCAGAGCAACCTCGTCCGAATGATCGGGGACGTGGCCTACGAAGAGGTACAGCGCCTGCGGGGCATCGGCCTCGTGCACACGGAACCGAAGGGGTCCACCCTCGAACTGACCACGACGCGCCGGTTCGCGGAGTACTTCGGTATCTCGTCCACCCGCCCCGAGGAGATACGGCGTTTCCTCGAACAGAAGCTCGGAGTGGCACCCGCGATGCCCGGGCCCGAGAGCGCGGGACCCGTCGAGGCGGTGTCAGCGCCCCCCACTGCACCCGAGGTTCCCGCCGAGAACCCGCCCGAGGACGGCGCTCCAGGGGACGGACCGCCCGCCGAGCCCCCGATGGCCTCCTGAGCGAGCAACCGCCCAAGCGACTGAACACGCGACCGCGCCCGCGACCGCTCGGCTCGGCCCATCTAGAACATCTTGCACTGCGGACATCGAACGGGTTCCGCGGGGCGGATGGCCCCGCAGTACGGACACAGGAACGTGGCACCGGGATAACCTCCCGGGGGCGGAGGGGCGTTCGACCACCCGGGTCCGCCCGCCTGGGCCCCCCATGGAACCCCGGCCGGGGGGGGAAGGGGTCGGGACGGCCGAGCGGCGACCGCGACCAACAGGATCGCCACGACGATCCCCACGCCGAATATCGCGAAGATGTACGCCCACGGGACCGCCGCCGTGCTCGAGGACGTGGCGGGGGGCGTGTACCACGGCGGGAGGCCGGGCGTCGAACCGGTGTAACGGTAGCCGGCGATGGCCGCGTTCTGGTCGGCGGCGAGGAACGCCGCTGCGTTCATTCCGCCCCAACCCGTCGTCGGGTCCCAGCCCGGTGCGGCGGAGAAGACGTAGTTGCGTCCTGCGGTCACGTCGAGGAACGGGTCCGAGCTCGCCGTTGGATTGGCGGCAAAGTAGCTCGCGACCCGGTAGATCTCGGGGTCGATGAACCCCAGCGAGGTCCAGGGACCCGATGAGCGGTTGTTCTCGACGGCCACCACATCGGCCAGTAGGCCCGCAAGGACCGGAGCGGCCACGCTCGTACCTTCGAGGACGTCAAAGTAGACCGCTCCCGTCGAGTTCGCGAAATCCGTCACGATGGTCGCATTCCCCGGCATGGCGACGTCGGGGCCCGAACGACCGAGCGACGCCGCTCCCTGTAGGATCGTGGCGTTGACCACTGACGGCTGCGCGGCCGAATCGAACTGCCATTCTGGTTCCGGATAGACCGTGCTCACTCCTCCCTCGGTGCCCGCGTACGCCCCGGCTCCCCCGGATGTGTCGTACCACGCGGACATGCTCGAAATGGTCCCGTCGTTCGCGTCGTACGACAGGTTCAGCCCGACGGTCGCATTGTAGTACGAGATTGGGGTCCCCGATAGGCCCAGCGAAACACCCCCGACCGAAACCGAGCCCGATGTGTTCGAGGCGGCCGTGGCGGGCCATATCGGCCACTGTCCATCATCGCGGCCGGTCCATGAATCGGGAGCGTTACCTTGGTCGCCGCTCGCGGAGACGATCGTGACCCCCGTCGCCGCAGCGGTCAGGAGCTCCAAGTCCCATGCCGGGTCGTTCAGGTCCGGAAGCCCGAAGGAGCAGCTGACCGTGGCGAGGTGTGTAGGGGAGTAGTCGTAGCTCAGCGCTGCGGCCAGGTCAGCTGCGAAATAGTCCGCCGCGTCCCCGACGGTCGTAGAGCTCTCGAGCATGCTCCCCGCGAAATAGAAGTTGTAGACGGAGGACCCCGGTGCCAGGCTCCCGGCCATCTCCAGGTCGAGAGAGTTCTCGGCCTCGAAACCCGTGGTATCGTTCTCGCCGCCGAACGGCCCCGGTAGAGGAGGAGTGACGCCGCCTATCGCGACGGGAACGCCGGTGAAGTTCGATTGCGGCCAGCCCGGCCCGAGCGTGCCGTTGAAGTACGCCGCGATGACCGTCGGGTCCCAAGGTGGCAAGATGGTCGATGACGACTGGTTGAACGCGCTCGCGAGCAGGGTCGCGATCGCCACGGACCTGGGATATGTCGCGTTCGGCACGCTCGTCGCTCCGGGGAAGAGCTCGGTCGCGCCGTACTCTTGCGTGTAGTCCGACCCCAGGAACCACTCTTCGCCGCTAGTGTTGTCGTAGGAGAACTCGGAGCGGTCGCGAAGGGCTGGTCCAAGCGACAGGTCGTGCAACGTTGTCGGGGCGATGAGTTCCCGGGTGCTGGAGTCCGAAAGCCCACTGACGCCGGAGACGAGGTCGCCCCATGAGGAGGGAAGTGAGGGCGTGCCGACCGCGGTGTAGAGGGGCACACGCCCGGCGAACGCGTAGGAGGTGAGCTCCACTCCGAGCAGCTGGTCGACCGCGCCCGCCGGCAGCACCGCGGTCACGGCCGACCGGTCGGGGGCAGCGGTGATGTCGTGCGCACCGGCGGCTCCCAGAGCGCGTTCGACCTGGGAGACGCTCGAGGCGGGTGGGGCGAATTCCTCCACGTACTCCGGGTAAGTGAGGAAGTGGCGGTACGAAGGGGAGGCAGGTGCCTCCACCTGGGTCAGGAACCGGTCCAACTCCCCCAATCGAGGGTTCGCGAGCGAGAAGGTCAGCGAGACGAGGGTGGAGGGAGCCAACTCCCGAGGCGACGATGCCGCCGGGACCGGCACCGCGTCGGTGACCAGGGCGGTCGCACTCAAGCCCGCGGAGGAAGGCGGCACGCGATCCACCGTCACCGCCGCTGCCGGGCTGGTGACGACAACGATCGCGAGCAGCGCGCCGAGAACGACCACCGGCCAACGCATCGTGGTAAGCCAGACACGCGACCTAATGAGGTCGACTCGGCCGAGCGGCTGGCAACCCTTTAGTTCGCTTGGGATTCTTGGCGAATCGATGCACTCCGCCGCGGCCCAGGGAGCGACCCGCTGCCTTTTCTGTGACATCATCGCCCGGCGTGCTCCGGCCCACATTCTGTACGAGGACGACACGACGCTCGCGTTCCTCGCGAAGTACCCGGTCACCCGAGGTCACTTGCTCGTGGTCCCGAAGCGACACGGCGCTCGGCTGACCGACCTTCCGTGGGAGGACCAGATGGCGCTCGTCCGAACGCTGGACACGCTGTGCCGGCGAGCCGAACGCCTTTCCCCCGACTACAACCTCTCGCTGAACGCCGGCGCGAACGCCGGCCAGGTCGTCTTCCATGCTCATTTCCATATCATCCCGCGATACGGAGAGGCGGACCCATGGCGGTCCTCCGCGCGACCGACGCTCGCCGAGAGCGACGCAAAGACCCTCGTCTCGGAGCTTTCACCCGTCGGATGAGATATGGCGACGATCCCCCGACCCCCGGCAGTCGCAGGCCAGTTTTACGAACGGGACGGGGCGGCGCTCGCCCGCCAGGTCGAGAGCTGCTTCACCGACCCGCGGGGGCCCGGGACCCTCCCGACCCGACAGCGGTCGGAGGTCCGAAAGGTGCGTGCGATCGTGGTGCCCCACGCCGGGTACATCTATTCCGGCCCGATCGCGGCGCACGCGTACCGACTGGTCGCCGCGGACCACCCGCCCGAGAGCGTTCTTATCCTCGGGGTCGACCACTATGGGGCCAGCCAAGGCGCCGCGCTTTCCGAACGCCCATGGATGACCCCCCTAGGCCCGACCCCGGTCGACACCGACCTGGTCTCCGCGCTCCGAAAACCCCCACTTGACGTGTTCGAGGCCGCCCATCGACGGGAGCATTCCATCGAGGTCCAGCTGCCGTTCCTCGAATACGTCCTTCCGCACCCACGGTTCGTCCCGCTCGAGGTAGGGTTCGACACCTTCGACTTCCTGAAGGAGGTCGCCGCGGTGGTTCGCACCGCGACCCGGGACCGGGACGTCCTGCTGATCGCCTCGACCGACTTCTCCCACTACGTCCCCCCGGCGACCGCCGAACGGCTCGACCGGATGGCGATCGACCAGATCCTCGCGCGCGACCCGCGCGGGCTCTACGATACGGTGGTACGGAACGACATCTCGATGTGCGGGGTCGCTCCGACGACCGTCCTCCTCGCCGCGCTCGAGGGCCTGAACGTCCGGCCGCGGCTCCTTCGATGGGGGCACTCGGGCGAGGTGGAGACGATGCGCGAAGTGGTCGGTTACGCCGCGATCGTCTTCGAGAGCACCGACGAGCGCTCCCCCGTTAAATAGGACGGGTGGCTCGGCGCGCCCGGCCTTCGATGATCCTGTCGGACGTCAAGATCCGGGACGCCCTGCGAGAGGGGCGAATCGTCATCCGGCCGTTCCGCCCGAAGTGTCTGGGGACCAACTCGTACGACGTCCACCTGGGACCGTACCTCGCGGTCTATGAGGACGCCGCGCTCGACGCGCGCGCCGACAACCGGGTCAAGGAGTTCCGAATCCCCCGCGACGGATACGTTCTCATCCCGGGCCAGCTCTATCTCGGAGTGACGGAGGAATACACCGAGACCCACGGTTACGTCCCGTTCCTCGAGGGGAAGTCGAGCGTCGGCCGTCTCGGCATCGACATCCATTCCACGGCCGGGAAGGGGGACGAGGGGTTCTGCAACTACTGGACGCTCGAGATGAGCGTCAAAGTGCCGGTTCGGATCTACGCCGGGATGCCGGTCGGACAGCTGATCTACTTCGAGATCTCGGGTCGGGTCGAGCACAGCTACTCTCAGAAGAAGTCGGCGAAGTACCGCACGGTCTCGCGGCACCCCACTCCATCGCGCATGTTCCTCAACTTCCCCGCGGCTCGGACACATCGGCGCCGCCGGAGATGACGGAATGCCGGGTCGCTCGACTTCGCCTCGGAGTCGTATCGCTCGGCTCCGGATCCCGCTGCACGGCCGACGGGTGGACCTGGTAGTACCGAACCTCTCGCACGTTCCCGCGGTGGTCCGCCTGTTGAACGACGCGTCCGTGGCGCGTTGGACCCTGCACGTACCGTACCCGTACACAGCACGTGACGGACGAAGATGGGTCCGGCACGCGGCCGAGGGTCGACGAAGCGGTGGGTGGCTCGGGCTCATCGTCGTGAGGCGCTCGGATGGCGAGGTCCTCGGTGGTGTCGGGCTCCATGACCTGGCGACCGGGAGGACGCGCGCGGAGGTCGGATACTGGATCGGCCGGGACCATCGGGGCCACGGCTACGCGACGGAAGCGGTGAACCTCCTCGTGCGCACGGGATTCACCCGCCTCGGTCTCCACCGCATCGAGGCCCGGGTGTTTCCGGGAAATACTGCGTCTCGGGGGGTGGCCCGCAGGTGCGGCTTTCGCTACGAGGGACGGTTGCGTGACGAGGTGCAGAAGGATGGGCGCTGGCGCGCCACGCTCCTCTTCGCTCGGGTCGCGGGCGACCCGTTGCCTCGGCGATAGGCGCCCACGGACCGCCCTCTCGCAGGCTCAGGTCCGGCGGCGAAGGTAGAACGCCGGTCGACCCGGCCGAGCGCGGTCCCGGCGACCGAGCGGGTCGATGGCGGACGCCTCGCTCTCGCGTACGACTTTGACGGAAGCGAACCCCAGGCGGCGGACGAAGTACGCCTCGGCCCCCCGCAATGCGGCTTCCTCCTCGACACGAGGACCGGTGGAGGGGGTCTCCCCCCGCACGAGGTGACCCACCCGTTGAACGTACTTCGCGACCTCGGCCCGGTGAGCGGCGACGGCCGGGTCGGAGGCCGCGCGGGCCATGACGTCCCGGACGTTGGGCTCCTCGCCCCGCTCGACCGTCTCTCGCAGCCACCGCTCCACGATCTCCTTCCACGGCTCGGCAACGTAGAAGACCGCCTCCTCGACCGGAGGCTCGCCCCGCTCCTCGGCTGGCCGGAGCACGGCCCGAAGGTCCTCCTCGACCCGGTCGAGGAACGCCTCGTGGGCGTCGGCCACCTCCGAGCGGGAGAACTCGTCGACGCCGGGGAATCGCTCGACCGCGACCAGACCCGCGAACTTCCCCTCGCCCAGTTCCTCGGCAAGATGGGGCGTCAGCGGGGCGAGCATGCGGACCCAGGCCCGCGCGACCCGAGCGGTGGCCTCGCCGGGGACCCCGCCCCGAGCGTAGTACCGGCGAAGGAGGGCCGGGATTCCGACGTACGTGACCTCGGCCGCGGCACGAAGGTCAGTGGCGTCGTAGGCCGAGCGAACTGCCGCCACAGCGCGGTGCATCGCGGAGAAGAGCCACGCATCGAGCTCGGGGGGACCGGCGGAGTCCCCCGCGGACTCGCGGATGAGTCGCTCGACCTCCGCGAGCCGGCCGACCGCGGAATCGACCAAGGTCGGGTCCCATGTCAGGTCCTGCGATGGGGACGCGGCGATGGCATAGAAGAGACGGAGCGCGTCCGCCCCCCACGTCTCGAGGGCCGTTCCGATGGGAGGGATCCGACCGCCCTTGCTCGAGACCTCCTTCTTCGAGACCTTCCCGCCGCTCGGACCGGTGATCCAGCCGTTGATGTAGATCCCCCGAGGCTGGAGTTCCGGGGGGAGGAGCCGTGCGTGGGTGTAGAGGAAGACGGGGAAGTGGACCCGCTTGTGCTCCTTTCCCCCGATGTTGAAATCGATCGGATACCAGTACAGGAACTCGGCCCGGACCTCCTCGAGGAGCTTCCGGTCGACCGTCGGCTCGCCGGGGCCTTCCCCGAGGAACACGAAGTCGAAGAACGCCTCGGTCAGCTGCGGGAGCGTCAGCCGACCGGTCGAGACGAACCGTCGGACGACGAAGTAGGCCATGTAGAATGTCGAGTCCGCGATCGGTTCGATGATCCACTCCGGGTCGAGCGGGAACGGCGTGCCGAGCCAGCGACCCTTGCGGGTGCATGGGCGGTCGGAGAACCAGTCGAGGATGCCCGACAGCTCCCGCGCGTAGTCGGGCGGCCAGGTCACGAGATGGGAGGCCGCCTCCCGCGTCCGCTCCTTCCAATCCGGGTCGCTGTAGGCGAGGAACCATTGGTCCGGGACCTTCCGGATGATGACCGTGTGCCCGTTCCGACAGATCACGGGCTTCGAGAACTCCTGGAGCTCGAAGGTCGGCCAATCCTTGCCGAGTAGCTCGACGACCCGCGTGCGGGCCTCGCGGACGGGGACCCCGGCGAGCTCCGGTACCGTCATCTGTCCCCGGGCGAACTCGAGCCGGTAGAGGCGTTCCGTCGCTTCCTCCAGCGCCGCCGTGTCCACGAGACCGGCCGCGCCGGTGGCCCGGAGCGCCCGCTCCGCCGGGGTGCCGCTGCCAGCGGTGAGCTCGGTCTCGGAGGCGGTCAACGTAACGCGAGAGGGAATCTCCAGGAGGACTGGGGGCGCCCCGAGGGTTGACCGAACCGATTCCGGCAGACCGCGCAAAGCCGCCTCGTCTGCCGGTGCGTGGGCGGGGACGCTCATCACCACACCAGTTCCGACCGCCGGGGCGACGAGCGCGCTCTCGAGGATCGGGACCTTGGTCTTCCGGAAGGGAACCTCGACCTCGCGTCCAACGAGGTCGGAGGCCGGAACCTCGTGGCCCAGGTGGCCGCCGTGCTGTTCGACGAGCCGCTCCGCCCCCGGGCGAGCCACGAGGAACGCGTGGTCACCCTCGTGCCACACCACGAGCGTCTCGCCGGGCGCGAGCCATAGGTTCGTGACCCCGTAGACCGTCTCGGGCCGCAGCGTGGCGGCCAGGAGGATCCGACCGTCGTCGAGCCGGAACGGGACGGTGGAGAATCGCAGGAGCTCGGCGTCGCCGCCGGCCGAAAGGTCGGTCTCCGAAGGGTCGACGGCGACCGGTCCGCACACCGGGCAGACCGCCGCGGTGTACGTCCCACGGACGAGGACCTTGGAACGCTCGAGGGCGCGGAACTGCCAGCGGATGAATGCGCGGTAATCGTTGTCGATCGTGGTGAGGAACGTCGTCTCATCGAACAGGACACCGACCGACCGAAGGACGGAGCGGTACGACTCGCCGAGGAAACGGACCACGTATTCGGGGTCCTCAAGTCGGCTCCATTCCGTGGGGGGGACTCCGCCGTCCTCCAGCTGCTGGAGAATGACCGGGTCCCGGTTCTGCACTCGCTGGGCGAATGTCACCGCAGGTAGTCCGGATGCATGGATCCCGAACGGGAACAGGACCGATTCTCCGAGCATCCGGTGGTACCGGTGGAGCGCGTCGGTGTAGAGCAGGCCACGGACGGTCCCAACGTGCAGGAAACCGCTCGGGCCGGGGTAGGCGTTCACCGCGTAGAACTTGCCGCGCGACGGCACACGCTGACCGGTGGCGATCCCCGCCCGGCTCCACGCTTCCTGCCAATGGCGCGCCCGCGTCGCCTCCATGCCGGCCCTTCACCACGGTCACCGTATTTGAGGGATTCCCGAGAGCGGGGCGCCCGGGGTCTCACCGGAGCCGATTTAGCCACGGAGCCCTCCTCCCCACGACCATGCGGGTCATCGAGGTGTTCCACTCGCTCCAGGGTGAGGGCCCGCTCACCGGGGTCCGTACCACGTTCATTCGGACGGCCCGATGCAACCTGCGGTGCGCCTGGTGCGACACCCAGTACTCGTTCGGGCCCGGACGGAGCCGTTCGGTCGGGTCCCTCCTCACGGAGGTCGCCCGCGACAAGACCCGGCACGTTTGCCTCACGGGCGGGGAGCCGCTCCTCCAAAGCGAGTCGGTGACGCTCGTGGAACGGCTCGCAGACCGAGGGATCACTACCGTGGTGGAGACCGGGGGGTCGCTCGATGTCTCCCCCTATCTCGGTGTCGCTCGACTCGTCCTCAGCGTCGACGTGAAGTGCCCGTCCTCGAAGATGGAAAAGAGGAACCTCTGGACCAACCTCCCTCGGCTCCGGTCCCGCGACGTCCTCAAGTTCGTCATCGCCGACCGGAAGGACTACCTGTACGCCCGCCGCGTCGTCCGAGGCTATCGCGGAGCCGCGACCCTCGTCTTCCAACCGGTCTGGGGCACCGATGCCGGACGGCTCGCCGACTGGGTCCTTCGGGACCGACTGGACGTCCGGGTCATGCTCCAAGAGCACAAGCTCCTATGGGGCGACGCCCCCGGTCGCTGAATCCCCTGCCGCTCGGGCTGACAGTTAGGCTAAAGAGGCACGGTCCGTCGTGCGCATCTCCGGTTCATGGCGTCACAAGAACCGTCCTCCCGAACCATTTGGCCGGGCTACGAATCGGTGTTCGGCAAGGCCAAGGGGATGGTCTTCCCCCGGATCGTCCTGGTTGGCCACGGGGTCCTCGATGAGCTCGCGACCACGTGCCGCCAGTTCGCCTTCTCCAACCGGGGCGCGGTGGTCACCGGTCCGAAGACGGCCGATATCGCCGGCCGCCGCGCCGCCGCCATCCTTCAGGAAGGGGGATTCCACGTCTCGACGATCATCGCCCACGAGGCTTCCGAGGCGGAGGTCGACCGAGTGTCCGAGGAGGCCCGCGCCGCCGGGGCGGAGTTCCTTATCGGGGCAGGGGGAGGGAGCAAGATCGACATCACCAAGGTCGTGGCCGCTCGCCTTCACATCCCCTTTCTGAGCCTCCCGACATCGGCCGCCCACGACGGGATCTCCTCTCCCCGGGCCTCGCTCCATGGGGCGACCAGCATCACCAGCACCGAGGGCGCGGTTCCGATCGGCGTGATCGCGGACACGCAGCTCATCGTCCAAGCGCCCTTCCGTCTGCTCGCCTCGGGGTGCGCGGACGTCATCTCGAACCTTACGGCGACGCTCGATTGGAGGCTCGCGGTCCGCCTGCGGAACGAGGAGTACTCCAGCACCGCGGCGACCTTGAGCGAGTACGCCGCCCAGGAGATCATGGACCACGCTTCTTCCATCAAGCCGAACCTGGAGGAATCGGTCTGGATCGCGATCCGCCCAATCCTGGTTGCCGGCATCGCGATGAGCGTGGCGGGGTCCTCCCGGCCGTGTTCCGGGAGCGAGCATCTGTTCAGCCATGCGCTCGACCGGGTGAGCGAGCAGCCGAGCCTCCACGGGGAGCAATGCGGGGTCGGGGCGATCATGATGATGTACCTTCACGGCGGAGATTGGAAGCGGCTCCGGAACGCCCTGCTCACGATCGGCGCGCCGACCACGGCGCGCGAGCTAGGGGTCCGAAACGAGGAGGTGGTCAAGGCCCTCGTCATGGCCCACACCATCCGTCCCGACCGCTACACCATCCTCGGCGACAACGGACTGACCCGGGAAGCCGCGGAGCGGCTCGCTACCGTCACTGGGGTGATCGGCTAACATGGCCGAGATCACGCTGCTCGCCATCGCCGAATCTCGCGAGGGGTTCGAGTTCGTCTACCAGGGCGGAGCGCCCATCTGCCGGACCTGCGCGTTCCGCCACGCCTGCCTGACCCTCGACCCGGGCCGGCGGTATGCCGTGACCCGCGTTCGGCCGGTGACCCATCCGTGCGCCCTCCAGGAGACGGACGCTCACGTCGTGGAAGTGAAGCCGGTCGCGAGGTCGTTGGTCGTGGACGCCCGCAGCGCGGTCGTCGGGAGCTCGGTCGAGGTCGGGCGGTACTCGTGCCGCCGGCTCGACTGCCCGAACTGGTCGGTCTGTGCGGGACCATCGCTGCCCGAGAAGCAGCGGTACCGCATCGAGCAGGTTGACGACGAGCCGGCGGAGTGCCGGATCGGCCGAACCTTGAAACGCGTGGACGCGGTCTAGCTCTCGATGTGGGGCTGTGGGGTAGCTACGGGCGCGAGGCATCCACCTCCGTCCGCTCTACTGGTCCATCCTTCGAGCTTTGGGAGCTCGGGACCCCGATTCAAATTCGGGCAGCCCCATCCAGCCGTTCCGGCGCCCCGGCTCCCAAGCGACTTAAGTGGACCTCCGCCGTGAACGAGTCGGAATGGCCTTCGTCCTCGAGAGCGAGCGGCCAATCGCGGTCGATTCCCTCGACCATTTGCACCCGTTCGGAACGATCCGCGATAACTCCACCAACGCCCGGTTCAATGCGAAGCTCTATGCGCTGTTCCCCCCGCGCCCGCTTGCCATCCTCGACCTCGGCTGCGCGGGGGGAGGGTTCGTTGGGGAGTGCGTACAGGACGGACATCGCGCTGTCGGGCTCGAAGGCAGCGACGCGCCCAAGCGGCTCGGGCGCGGAGAGTGGGGTCGGATCCCCGAGCATCTGTTCACCTGCGACGTCACCGCTCGCTTTGTGCTACGCGATCGCGCGGACGGCGAACCGGCGCTCTTCGACGTGATCACGGCCTGGGAACTGGTCGAACACATCCCGCGGGAGAGATTGCCCGGCCTCTTCGAGAACGTCCGCCGACATCTCGCGCCCGGAGGGCTGTTCATCGTGAGCACCACGTCGCAACCCTCCGTCTTTGAGGACCACGACCTCCATGTGACTCGGGAAGGGAGGACCTGGTGGATCGACCGATTGCGCGAAGCGGGCCTGAGCTACCGCGCCGATTACGTCCGCTACTTCGCCACCCAATTCGTGCGCGGAGACTTTGAGCTCGGAACGTCGTTCCACCTCGTTTGCAGCAACCGCCCGGACCTCCCTCCTCCGGCTTCCTGGGCCCAGCGACTCTCGGACCTTCGCTACGAGGTCGGGGCGCTCGAGCGCCGCGCCGAGTATCTCCTGCGCGCGTCGAAGGGGGAGGTCGTTCCGAACGGAACGATGTCGCGGGGGCTCGAGCTCTGGAGGGTTCGCGAGCTCCTCCGTTTCTATTCCAACGTGGCGACAGTTCACCTAATAGGGCGGGGTCGTTAGCGAAACGTGGAGACCTTCGCGCTGCCCGGCCCCGATCCATTGAAACCTGGTCCGACCTCGGAGCGCCCCGGGACCCGACCCGTGACCGTGAGCGCGGTCGTGACCGCTCAAGACCGACGGGAGTTCCTGCGGGAGGCGGTCGCTTCGGCCCTCGCTTCGGGCGCCGATGAGGTCCTGGTCGTGCGAAACTTCTCGGGGGGCTTGGAAGGGCTTGAGGGCCGGTACGTCGACGTGGAGTGCCGGGCCGAGGAGACGGGGGTCAAAGAAGCCGCGGGCGTCGAGTCGGCTCACGGGGACGTCGTCGCGTTCCTGGACGACGACGACACGTGGGAGCCTACGAAGGTCCCTCACGTGCGGGAGCTGTTCGGGAACGACCCCGCGTTGGTCTACTACTGCCATGACCAGGCCCCCGTCGACCGCGGGGGCCGACCGGTCGAAGCGCGCCATCCCGAGTGGGCGCGGAAGGACCCACGACGGTTTGCCACCTGGGATGGGCGTGACTTGTGGGTCCTGTTCGACGAAATCTGGCCGGGGAACAACTCTTCAACGGTGGTCCGCCGCGATTGGGCCCTCGGCTGGACGGCGGCGTTGCGCGAGGCCGGCTGGGCAGCCGACCGGTTCTGGTTCACCGCCGCTCTCCTCGACCGTCGGTCCACGCGTCTCGAGGACGCTCCACTGACCCACCTCCGGCTCCATGACCTCAACATGTCCCAGACCCGGGGAGCCTCCCCGGAGGATTTTCGGGTCCGCCATGCCACCTCGTCCGCTCGGTTCGCGCGCTCAAGCCGAACCTTGGCGCGAATCGCCTCCGAACGAGGTGGGCCGGACTCACCGATCGCATCGCATTTCTCGCGGACAGCGGCGGCGTTAGGATTCTTCGCCGACCTCGAGAATGGGCACCATCCGCGCTCCTCCGCGCTCGCCGTGCTTCGCCACGGTCCCGGCGGGAGGGACCGGGCGGTGACCGCCTCCGCTCTCACCGCGGTGGTCTCCCCTTCCCTCGCCCGACGCTTGCTCTACCTCTCGAGCCTCCGTCGCTGGCGGTTGGGATAGCTGCACGCACCCTGCGGCCCCCCTCCCGCCATCGAACCTCTCGCGCCGGGACGGGCCGCGAGATAGGCTTTAACGGAGGAGCCGCTCGTCGGACCGTATGCGCGTAGGGGTCACCGGAGCGACAGGGTTCATCGGGGGCGCGTTGGTCCCGGTGCTGGCCCGCGCGGGACACGACCTGGTGCTTGTCGACGACCGGTCCGGGCCGGTGCGGGTCGAGTACCCGGCGTGGCCCGCGCTCAACGCCGATTTCGCCGGCGAGCCGGCCTTGAACGCGTTGTCCGACTGCGACGTCGTCCTGCATCTGGGCGCCATCTCTGGTGTGATGGCCTGCGCGAACGACCCGGTCCGGACCGCTCGGACCAACGTCGAGGGCACGCGTCAGCTCGTGGAGCGTTGCCGTTCTCACCGTGTCGCCCTCGCTTTCGCGAGCAGTCTCGCCGTCGTCGGCATCCCAGAGCGGCTACCCGTAACCGAGGCCACCCCGCCCCGCCCCACCCACGAGTATGCCCGTCAGAAGGCCGAGGGAGAACAGCTCATCTCGGCCCCTGGCCGCGAAGGGGCGTTCCCGACCGCGGTCGTCCGGATGAGCAACGTGTATGGCAGCTACGTCGCCGAGGGAGCGAAGATCGGCAAGGGGAACGTCCTCAATGTCTTCCTCGCCCAGGCCCGGGGCGGTCGGCTGACCGTGAATGCCCCCGGCACACAGCGACGAGACTTCGTCCATATCGACGACGTCATCGCGCACTGGGAAGCGGTCCTGCGATGGCTCCGGGCGAGGTCCTCGAACCCGTCGACTGCCACGTTCAACGTCGCGAGCGGGGAGTCGTACTCCGTCCTCGAGATCGCGGAGAAGGTCTGTGGCATCTGGAGCCGAACGCACCCTTCCGCGCCCACGCTCCGCATCGACCTCGTGCCAAACCCGCGCGCCGGTGTCGAGCTCATCGCCCCGGAGTTCGTCGTCTCCCGGGTCGCTACCGAGCGCGACCTGGGGATCCGCTGCTCTCACCGCCTCGACGATTTTCTGCGAGCCGCCGCGGAAGCTTGACCCGGAGGGGCTCGCGATCCCGAGCCCCGCCGAAACGCGTGGGCGTGCCCAGCTAGGAGACGACCGCGCTCCCTCTCTGGACGTGGGCCCGGAGGGCTCGATAGAACCCGAGCAGCCCCTCGGCAGCGCGGTAGGGGCGCATGTTGCGGGCGACATACAGTCCGTACTCCCGCCATTCGCGTGGCGTGGGCATCTGGCCCGATATCAAGGCCCGGTTCATGATGTTCTCCGCGCGGTAATCGCGAGCCACCGCTCGCGCGAGGGGGGAACCGTCCTCCACGTACGGAAGCAACGATTCGAGGTTTCGGTGGGCTCGAACGAACTCCTTGCGCAAGGGTACGTTGAGATTCTCCCGGGAAGTGTTGGCGGGATGTACCCGGGTGAGAACGTGGGCATCCGGGTCGAAGATCAGGGTCCCCTGCGACATCGCGGCGAGCGTCAGGAAGTTGTCCGTGCTGCCCACCATCTGGGGTAGAATCGGCAGATACCGTTCCAGCACCCCGCGCCGAACGGCCATTGTCGAGATGCAATACCGCAAGCGTTGGGACACTCGAAGCCACGTTGCGAATGCATCCGGGGCGAACGGGTCGACCCGGGTGTACGAGTCCACGGGCTTGCGGCTGCGATACGATTCGAGCAGCGGAGTGGTGCCATCGACGCCCACGGGAATGAGTTCGTGGCGATACAATGCCAGGCCCGGTTCCTTGAGGAACGCGGTCTTTACGGCCTGGATCTTCGAAGGTTTGTAACGGTCGTCGTCGTCCAGGAACGCGATCACCCGGCCGCTTGATCGTCCCAACGCTTCCGCATACATCCCCCCGATGCTGAGCGATTCGGGGACGACCAGGATACGGACGTTCTCACCGCGCCGCGGGGCATCGTCAGGCCCCGGGGTCTTCACCACGATCACCTCGTCCGCCGGGGTCGACTGGTCGACGACCGACCGAACCGCCTCGCGCCAAAACGCCTCTCGCTTCCAGGCGGAGATGATCACCGATACGGTCGGCTCGTTGGGTGCGGGACGAGAGGACTCCTTCACGGATACCGCCCCCATCGGTGCCGCATCCAAAAGGCATTCGCCGCCGGGTGCCCGTCGGGCCTTCTGGGAGGTCCGGAGGGGACTGCCATCGAGGAGGCACCCGCTGCCTCCATGGTCGCGCGCTGTCCGAGGGACGCTCCCACGCCGCCGGCGCGCCAGCATGGCGCTAAGACCTCGTGACTCCTGCTGGCGTGCGATGGAGCCGCCCCCTGGGAATTCACCTCCTCCGGAGGAGCCCCCGGTCGAGCCCACGCTGCGTCTCCTATCGGCGACGTTGCGGTGCGACAACTGCGGGAAGGAGACCCCGCACCGGATCCTTCGGCTCGACCCGCGAAAACTCTCCCGATCCGGGGAACTTCGGGGGGTCGCCCGCTGCCGAGAGTGTCGGTGGACTCACCCGTTCGAGACGGTCCGGCCGGCAACGGTCGAGGTGACGGAGATCGTCTCGGATGGCCCCCACTCGGCCCGCCGTCGGGTCACGCTCCGTCGCGGCGCGCGCGTGCTCGTCGGCTCGGGGGTCCCCGGGTCGGACGAGCCCATGCTAGTCCATCGAATCGAGACCCGAAGCGGGACTTCCCGTCCCGAGGCGACCGCGGAGGAGATCTCGACGCTTTGGGTCACCCCGAACGTGGGAGCCGTGGTTCCGGTCTCGATCGTGGAGGGTGCCCGGACCCGGGCGGTGCGAAGCACTTGGCCACCGGAAACCCTTCTCGAGGTTGGGGCGTTGCTCAACGTGGGCACGACCGAGGTCCGGATCGTCGGTTTGCGCGCCCTCGGACGGACCTGGCGGCAGCCGGGAGACCGGTTCCCGGCCCGAGAGGTGACGCGCCTCTATGGCCGTCGAACGGATATCCCGCCCGCTGGCAGCAGGGATTGGAGAAGCGACCGTCCGATCCCGAGGTCCCGGGCGAGCTCCACCTCCCGCTCCGAACGCTCCCGTTCGACCCCCGGCATGAGAAGCACCCGGACCGTTCCCCGTCGGCGCAGCGCCTCGGGTGGGGCGGCCGTCCACAGGCTCTCGCCCTCATAGTCGACCGTTCCGAGCGCGAGCTCGGTCGGGAGGTCCTTGAGAATATGCTTCGTCCCATGGATGACCCACGCGCCCCGGGCCACGAACTCCCCGCTCGCGCCTGCCTTCGAGACCTGGTCGTACTCGACCCAGAACGCGGACGCCGACGCGAGACCCGCCCGCCACGCCTTCGAGAAGGCGACCGCCCATTGGCCCGCCTCGCGGTAAGTGGCTTCGCTCAGAGCGGGGGACCCGGGCGCGGGGTGCTTCACGACCACGCTGGCGGCCCCGTGGAGGTCCGCGTGAAGGTAGATGTCCCCGGCCTTCAGATGGCGCTTGACCACCTCGTCGTTGGAGGCGGCGTCCCGCCCTCCCACGACCACGGCTCCTTCCGAGCTGATGAACCAGCGATAGCGCGCGAACCAATGATCCCGCCGTCGGCGGGATCCGGTCGTGGTCAGGGGTTTGCTGAGGGAGGCCGGTGCGGGAGATCCCGCGAGCTTCTCCAGTCTTGCCTCCGCCTCCTGGATCGCGGCGAGTGCCCCGCCGAGCTTGTTCTGGACCCGCTTCGCCTCTTCGAATAGATGCTGGGCCGTCGTCCGTGGGCTCTCGCCGATGAGGAGCGAAATGGTCCGCCCCCCCAATGATACCTCCACGGCCGGTCCCTCCCCTCCTCGGCGTGCGGTATCGTGCAGGGCCGCCTCCGCCTCGCCATAGTGGTCGAAGACGGCCGACGCGTCGGCCTTCAGCTCCTCGACCCGACGTTCGAGCTCGAGGACGGCGGCCCGCTGCCCTTCGAGCTGATGCTCAAGGTCCTTCAGGGCCCGGGAGCGCTCCTGCGCCTCGACGGAAACGGGAGCCGCCACGAGGGAGGGGAAGTACTCGGCCGCCGCCATCGAGAACGTGGGCCGAGCGACCTCCTCGACCCCTGCGACCTCGTGCCATCGGTGCGAGGGGTACGGGGTCGCATCCACTGCGATGCCGTCCCGCCGGTACACGAATCCGGATGGGCGGTCTCCGACCTCGAGGAGCAGCAAGTGCAGGACCCGGTGGAGCTCGGGGGCGATCCGACCGGCCTCCGTCGACGCGGCCCGGGCCCCGTCCCAGCCACCGCGGGAGATCACCTCCTCGGCGAGGGGGCCCCCGAGGGCAAGGCGCGCGGCGAGTGTACTCGCGAGGTCGGTCCGGGACCGGGAAAGCTCGGCCTCGATCTCCGCGACCCCCACGGTCCAGGGGTCCGTCCGGACCGGAGGACGCGAGTACTCCGACCCGACCGCGACCGTCCGATGGGCCCAGCGACGCGTCTGCGCCACGGCGGCGATCTTGCTTCCCCGCGCGACCACGAGGTTCCCCGCTCCAAACATCTCGAGTGCGACGAGCGTCGCCTCGGGGTGGTCCGAACGGCGGAACACGACCTCGAGGAACCGCTCCCCTCCCGGCTCCGGGACCTCCTCGATAACCGCGCCCTCCAACAGACGACGGAGCTCCTTCGCGAACGGAGAGAGCTCGTCGGCGTGGGAGGCATTCTCGGAAAGCAACGCCGCGAACCGGCCGGGTACCAGAAGCAACTCGCGGCGGCCCTCCTGCGGGACTCGGAGCGTGAGCGACCAGCCTCCCCCGGGAAGGTCGAACGCCTTGTCGACCCGGGCGTGGTGGAGCGCGCGGAGCTCGCGCACAAGCGCAAGCGTGTCGAGAGAGGTGAAACGGTCTTTTGGAGTGGGAACGCCAGACATCGCGGTATCCCGGGGAGCGGGAGCCGCGACCCGCCGCCACGCCTTAAGAGTTCGTCGTGCTGGCCAGTAGGCCATGGGCGGCGACCGACCGACCGACGCGCAAGGCTGGCGGGAACGGGCGCACGCCTTCGCGACCCGCTCGGTGGCACCTTTGGCGGAACGGATCGACCGGGAGGACCGGATCCCCGAGGAGGTGGTCCGTGGCCTCGCCGAGGAAGGTTTCCTGGGTCTCTCGACCCCCTCCGAATGGGATGGCACCGACGGCGACGCGCGTTCCACCGTCGCAGTCCTTGAAGAGCTCTCGCGGGCGAGCGCCTCCGTCGGAGTGCTCACGGCCGTCCATCTCTCCGTCTGCACTGCCCCTATCCTCAACTGGGGGACGGATGCGCAACGGGAACGGTTCCTGCGGCCGCTCGCCAAAGGGGAGTGGCTCGGCGCCTTTGCGCTCACCGAGCCGGGCGCCGGCTCCGACACCGCGAGATTGACGACACGCTACTCAAAGGACGACGGGGGGTTCTCCCTCCGCGGAACGAAGACGTTCATCTCGAATGCGGTGAGCGCGGGGATCGTCCTCATCTTTGCCACCTCCGACCCGACGCTCGGGCACAAGGGGATCTCGGCGTTCATCGTCCCACCCGGGACGAAGGGGTTCTCGGTCGCGCAGCGGTTCGAGAAGCTCGGACTGCGAGGGAGCGAGACGGCCGAGATCGTTCTCGATGACGTCCGCCTCCCCCGGGATTCGCTACTCGGACCGGAAGGGGGAGGTCTACGAGTCGCGCTCGGAGCCCTCCAGGGCGGGCGGGTCGGCATCGCGAGCTGCGCTCTCGGGGTGGCCGAAACAGCGTTCATGGAGATGCAACGCGCCGTCGCGGCGGACGACGCGGAATGGAAACGAACCCTCCTCGCGCGAGCGTTCGCCGACCTCTCGGCGGCGCGAGCTCTCGTTGCCCGAGCCGCGGAAGCGAAGGACGCCGAAGCCCCGTACGTAATCGAGGCGTCCGCGGCGAAGCTCGTTGCCTCCCGAGCGGCGTTCCGGATCGCATCGGCGGGGGTGGACGTGGCCGGGGCCGCGGGGGTCCGGGCCGATGCTCCGGCGCAGAGGCTCCTTCGCGACGCGCGGGTGTTTCCGATCGTGGAAGGGACGACCGAGATCCAGGAGCTCATCCTCGCTCGGAGCCTGCTCCCATCCCTGACCGGACCAAACCCTTTGTAGCGACCCCGGCTCCGATGGTCCGTGCCGTCCCGAAGCCGTCCGTCCTCCACCGGCCGTCCTATCGGAGAAGGGCCGGGCGGCTGGGTCCCGCTCGCTGACACCTCTATCGACCCGGCCTGGCAGAGGGTCCTCGCGGCTGACGGCATCTCTTCCCTCTACCCTCCGCAGGCCGCCGCCCTCGGCCCGGTCCTCGCCGGCGAGAGCGTCCTGCTCGCGTGTCCCACGGCGAGCGGGAAGTCGCTCGTGGCGTACCTGGCGCTCCTCAGGGCGGCGCGGGACGGGCGCACCGGTCTCTACCTCGTCCCGCTACGGGCGCTCGCCCAGGAGAAGCTCGAGGAGCTCGGGAGGTTCGAGGAGCTGGGGCTCAAGGTCGGGATCTCGATCGGGGATTTTGACCTGCCGGCCGAGAAGCTCGACAAGCTCGACGTACTGGTCGCCACCAGCGAGAAGGCCGACGGCCTCCTGCGTCGAGGAAGCCCGTGGCTCGACCGCCTGGGAGTCGTCGTCGCGGACGAGGTCCATCTCTTGCGAGACCCCGACCGAGGCCCGACGCTCGAAGTCAGCCTCACGCGCCTTCGGCGGAGCTACCCGGACCTCCAGATCGTGGCGCTCTCCGCCACGGTAGCGAACTCGGAGGAGGTCGCCGAATGGCTGGGGGCCCACCATCTCACCTCCGACTTCCGGCCCGTCCCGCTGAAGCTCGGCGTCTACTACGATGGAAGGATCACGTTCACGGACCTCTCGGTGCGGGAGCTCTCCCCCCCTGGCGAAGCGGTCCCGCGCCTCGTGCGCACGGTCGTGGAGGACGGAGGACAGGCCCTCGTCTTCGTGAACAGCCGCAAGGCGAGCGAGCTCTTGGCGGAAGGGCTGATCCCCACGGTCCGGGGCCTCCTCTCACCTGAGGAACGGACCCGGGCGAAAGCCGCGGCCGCCGAACTGGTCACGATCTCGGACGAGGAGACGGAGGGGATCCGACGCTTGAGCGGCCTCCTGCCGAACGGGGTCGCGTTCCACAACGCCTCGCTCACGAACCCGGAGCGGCGGGTCGTGGAGCGAGCGTTCCGCGACCGTGCACTGAAGGCCCTCGTCGCCACGCCGACCTTGGCCGCCGGGATCAACCTCCCGGCCCGACGGGTGATCGTACGGGACACCACCCGCTACGACGACCGGCTGGGCATCCAGGCTCCGATTCCCGTGATGGAGGTCCATCAGATGCTGGGTCGGGCCGGACGGCCGCGCTTCGACACCGTCGGCGAGGCCCTCCTCCTCGCGAGGACCCCCGAGGAAGAGGAACGGATGCTCGACCGGTACCTCTCCGCGCCCCCCGAGCCGATCCAAAGCCGGCTGGCGGCGGAGCCCGCGCTCCGGATGCACCTCCTCGCGCTGGTCGCGAGCGGCGCGGTCACGAACGACGACGACCTCGAGGGATTCTTCGCGGCGACGTTCTACGGCCGGACCCTGCCCCTTTCCGACCTCCATCACCAGGTAGCCACGGTTCGTCGGTTCCTCGAGCACAACGAACTGCTAGTGCCGGGAGCGGTCCTCCGCGCGACGCGCTTCGGGGAGATGACGAGCGAACTGTACCTGGACCCTCTGAGCGCGATCGTGCTAAGGGAGGTGCTCTCCCGAGCGCCGATCGGGGTCGGGGTCTTCCCGCTCCTGGCCGCGGTATCGGCGACCCCCGACCTGCCGCCGCTCTTCCTACGTCGCGGAGAGGAGGCCGACCTTCTGACGCGGTTCACCGACGAGTCCGAGGAGCTCCTCGTGAAGCCCGAGGAGCCGCCGCTCGACCTCGCGCTCGACACGTTCCTCGCGACCCTCAAGACCGCCTCGGTCCTCGAGTCGTGGGTCAGCGAAGAGCCGATCGTGGAGATCACGCGTCGGTTCGGGATCGGGGCCGGCGACCTTCGGTCGAAGGTCGAGGACGCCGACTGGCTGTTGTTCGCCGCGGGGCGGCTGGCGAGCGTCTTCCAGCGACGGGTCGGCCGCGCCATCGACGACCTGTCGTTCCGCATCCGCTACGGGGTGCAGGAGGAACTGCTGGACCTCGTTCGCCTGCGGGGAATCGGTCGCGTGCGCGCTCGGTTGCTGTTCCGAGCCGGTTACGCCGACCGGGAGTCCCTGCGCAACGCGCCCATCGACCGCATCGAGCAGGCGTTGCGGTCCCGGCGGCTCGCGGAGATGGTCGCGAGCCAGCTCAAAGTTCGTCCGGAAGGTGTCCGAGTTCCGCCCGCAGGAACGCCGAGCTCGCCTCGGCCGGGGCAGCGGCGGGCGCGGTCCACGGTCCGACGCCTGGACGACTTTCCGGCCGATGAACCGTCGTGACCCACTCGTCGACGGGAGTGAGGACGCGGACGACCGAAAGGGTCCCACCGCTTCCGCCGGGTCGGATCTCCCTCCGGACGTACCCCGCCTGTTCGAGCCGAACGATGCGTCGCCAGAGCGTAGTGGTCGGGAGCGGGCGTTCTCCCTGAGCGCGCGCGAGAAGCGCTTCCAGTCGTTTCACCTCGCCGAGCCGCGCGGCACGGCCATGGGAGGCGACCCCGATCGCTCGGACGACCGACGGTTCGACCGGTACCCCTCTCAGCCTCGCCGAGGGGGCTCCGTCCGACATCTCGTGGAACGTCATCCCGAGGATCTCCCGGCGGAGCAGGTCGACCGCCCTCCGGGCCCCCCCACCGTCCTCGACCGTCCGCGCTACGATCCGCTCCACGACGGTCGGGGGCGGGGGGTGACCCAATGCCCGTTCGGCTCGGTCGTGGACGATCGCGCGGAGGGCGGGCGGGTCGTACGGCGGGACGCGAACGAATGGGCCGACGGGGAAACGACCCCCGACCGCACGCTCGAGACCCTGGAGTCCCTCGGGCGTCCCCGCGAGGATCGTCCATAGGGGCGGCAGCCCGCCCTCGCCCTCCGGAAGGAACGGGTCGGGCTCAGCGAACGCCCGCAGTACAGGCACGAGGTCAGGGCCGCCGACTCCGATGTCATCCAAGACGAGGACGGTGGGCCGGCCCTCCCGGCGCAGCCGCCGGAGCAGGCCGGCGAGGATCTCCGGGACCGGAAAGCCCCGACCGTCGAACCCCTCGTCGAACCGCTGGAGCAGGCTCGTCGCGACCCCGTGGGTTCCGCGAAGGAACGGTGTCCGCACGGAGAGGACTCGCGGGAACGGTTCTCCCCGGGCCGCGCGGACCCGGTCGGCGACCTCGCGGGCCGCCCGGCGTGCGATCGTCGAGGTGCCGGACCCGGACGGGCCCGCGACCCCTACGACCCAAGGGCTCGGGGCGTGGGGGGTCGGCGGGTCGAGGCGACGGACGACCTCGTCTACTTCCCGAGCGCGGCGGAGAACCACGGGCGGGAGCCAGTCTTGTGCGAGGACCTCAGAGTGCGCGGTCGGCTGCATCGCTAACCGTATTACTATGAATTATAAGAATTCTGTTCACCCACCCGACCGTCCCATGAAAAGTGCTATGCACGCCCGGGTTTCGAGGGGTCGATGGCGGCGTCCCGGAAGTCACCCCCGCTTCGAATCCTGGTGCGGAACCTGATCCTTTGCGGGATCCTCGCCGCGGGGATCTATGCCCTGTTCTTCGAGTTCAACGAGCACTACTTCGCGTCCAAGGGATTCACGCACCCCGCATTCCTGGCCCTCGAGGCCGGGGGAATCGTCCTCGTCACCTACCTGGTCGCGCAGTCGGTCACGAGCGCGGCGAACGCCGTACTCGAACGGCGAGGCATCTCCTCCCGCGGCCACGCGGTCCGCCTCTTTCTCAATCTGCTCATCGCCGTGGCCGCCATCCTCGTCCTGTTCGACCTCGCCGGAGTGTCGGTGGAATCGCTGTTCCTCGGAACCGCGTTCGCCGGGATCATCATCGGCCTCGCGGCGCAGACGGTGCTCGCGAACGTCTTTGCGGGGCTTCTGATCGTCCTCGCGGACCCGTACCGTCCGGGGGACCGCGTCTCGTTCATCACCTCCAGCTACGGGGCACTCGCCCCCAGCTACCCGCACGAGATGACCTACCCGGGGTACTCGGGAACCATCCGGGACGTCGGGCTGATCTACACGATCATCGAGCTGGACGGCGGCGGGCTCGCGAAATTCCCGAACGGGATCGTGCTCGACGCGCTCAGCCTCCACCAGCCGGCCGGGACCGTCCGCTCCTACCGCGTCCGCATGACGTTCCCGCAGACCGTCCCGGTTCCGCTTGTGGAGGCGGCGGTAGCCCAGGTCGCGGCCAGCCTCACCGGAACGTCTCCCACGTATCCTTCCGCCCATCTCGAAGTGGCCGACATCTCCGAGAAGACATGGGACGGGGTCGTCGTCGTTTGGTCGACGGATGTCAACGAGAGCGCGGTCCGGGACCAGATCCTGCGCTCGGTCCTCGCGAGTCTCCCCTCGGTCCCTCCGGCCCGTTGAAAACCGGCGGCGGCCCATTCCTTAAATCCCCCCGAAGCTCGCGGGGGACCGAGAGGGTGCACATGGGCCACCGCGTGACGCTGATCCCCGGGGACGGCATCGGACCCGAGGTCACGAACGCGGCCCGTGTTGTCGGCGAGGCGACCGGCGTCGCCCTCGAGTGGGAGGTCGTCGAGGCCGGCGAGAAGGCGATCCAATCCACCGGCTCTCCGCTTCCCGAGGACGTGCTCCGGTCGATCCGCAAGAACCGTCTCGCGCTCAAGGGCCCCATCACGACCCCGATCGGAGGCGGGTTCCGCTCGGTGAACGTCGCGCTCCGCCAGCAGCTGGACCTGTTCGCCTCGGTCCGACCCGCGCGGGCGATCGCCGGAGAGGGTACGCGATATCCCGAGACCGACCTCATCGTCGTCCGCGAGGCGACGGAGGGGCTCTACTCGGGGGTCGAACATTGGGTCGACCGGGAACATTCTGCGGCCGAGACCGTCGCGGTCGTGACCCGAAAGGCGTCGGACCGGATCATCCGGTTCGCGTTCGAGCTCGCCCGCCGGGAGCACCGGCACCGCGTGACCGCGGTCCACAAGGCGAACATCATGAAGACGACCGGGGGCCTGTTCCAGACGGCGTTCCGGGAGATCGCCCCGCATTACCCGGACATCGAGGCGGACGAGCGCCTCATCGACAACATGTGCATGCAGCTCGCGAAGAAGCCCGAGGAGTACGACGTCCTCGTGACGACGAACCTCTTCGGCGACATCCTCTCCGACCTATGCGCCGGCCTCGCGGGAGGGCTGGGCGTCGCGCCCGGTGCCCTCTACGGGGACGAGCTCGCGGTCTTCGAGCCCGTCCACGGCTCGGCGCCGAAGTACGCCGGCCAGGACAAGGCGGACCCGGTCGCCGAGATCCTCTGCTTGGAGCTGCTCCTCCGCCACATCGGGGAAACGAAAGCGGCCGACCGTGTCTTCCGTGCCGTCTGGGAGACGATTGCCGAGAAGAAGGTCGTCACCTATGACCTCGCCCTGCCGGGGTACACCGCACGCCCCGTGCCCGCGTCGTCGTGCTCCGCCATGGCGAAGGAGATCGCCCGGAAGGTCCCGCTCGTCGACCTGAGCGCTCCGCTCCCGCACCCGAAGGGCACGACGGGTCCCGAGCTCGACCCGGCCCTCGAGAGCTAAGCGGACCCGGGCGGTCCTTGGGACGATTACTCGCCGAGGACCTTCACGACCACGCGCTTCGGCCGCTGGCCATCGAACTCGGCGTAGAAGACCTGCTCCCACGGCCCGAGGTCGAGGTCGCCCTTCGTGACGGGGAGGATGACCTGGTGCCCGAGGAGGAGGTTCTTGAGATGGGCGTCCCCGTTCGTCTCCCCGGTCCGGTGGTGCTGATAGTCGCCCATTGGGGCGAGTCGGTCGGCCCAGCTCTCGATGTCCCGGAGGAGACCGGCTTCGTTGTCGTTGACGTAGACGGCCGCCGTGATGTGCATGGAAGAGACTAGCACGAGCCCCTCCGCGATGCCGCTCGAGCGCACGACCTTGCGGACCCGCTCCGTGATGTTGACGAACTCCCGCGGTCGCTCGGTCTTCAGGATGAGATACTCGGTCCGGCTCGGCATGGGCCGTCCATCCTCCGACCGTAGCTTTAAGCTGGTCGAACGACCCTGAATCGGGACGAGGCGCGTCCGTGGCCACTCCTCGAGCGGTGCGAATCCCTCGCTCCCGACCCTCCTCCCCGGCGGTCCGGTCATCCACGCGGCCCAAGGAGGAGGCGGTCCCGGCCCCGGGCAAGCGCGCTCATCGCCCGAACGTGGGAGGGTCCCAGCGGGCGGTCCGGCTCGCGACGCTGTTCGTCGTAGTGCTCGGGACCTTGTATGTCGGCTTCCTCCTCTATGACCGCACCGCGCCCGGCGGTACCGCCCCGGCCGCGAGCAACGGGCTCCTCCTGTTCAGCGCGATGTTCGTCGTCTTCGCTGTCACCGGGGCGCTCTACACGCTCCACCCGGCCCCGCGCGCGGTCGAAGTTGAGGCCGAGCACGTCACCGTCGTGGGACGGTGGGGACGCCGGCGTCGGCTCCCCCCGCTCGAGCTCCTATCGGTGAGCGTCGTCCGACGGTACCCGGCGGGGTGGCTTGCGAGCACCTCCGTCGACCTCATCGAGCTATGGGGAGAGGGCGTCCCGAACCGGAGCTACCTCGTGGACTCGGAGCTGTTCGCGGGAGCGACCGTGTCGCTTCGGGACCGGTAGAGGCCCGTCTACTCGATCAGGTCCTCGAGCTCGCCGGCGACGAGCGTCAAGAGCTGGTCTAGCGACCGGTTCTTGAACTCCGTGATGTGCCCGTTGTCGCTCTCGAGGCGTGCGAGGAACTCGTCCCCATCGCGTACGAACGATAGGGAAAGGACGTGGCGTCGGCCGTCTGGCGGCGGAAGTTCGAGCTCGATCTCAGGCTCTTTCGGCTTGGCCGGGGCCTTCGGAGTCGAGGGCGCCTTGTGGGAGGGGGCGGGAGGCTTCCGGGACACGGGCTTAGCCTTCTTCGGGGCCGAACGCGTGGGCTTCTTGGTGATGGCGGGTCGGGCTGAGGGCCGGGCAGCCGGTCGCTTGGCCTTGGTCTTCTGACGGCCGGCGCTTGGCATCCCGAGGACCTCGAGCGGGGCGCACCAACCCCTCCTATTTATGGATATGCGGGGGCAACTCCGCGGTTTTGGCGATTCTCGGGTCCGGAGGCACCGCTATAGGAGGGGGCCCGCCTACGGCGAACCCGATGGCGTCCTCGGAGACCCCCGGGGGTCCGGAGGTCGGCGACCATCGCCCGCCGCTGCGCCTCGAGACGATTCTCCTCCTCGCCGGCCTCTCTCTCCTGCTCGTGTTCCTCGCCCTCGAACCGTACCTGTCCTACGCGGTGTTCGGCTCGGACTCGGGAGAGTACTACCGCCTGACGGTAGACCTCGTCACGACGGGGACCCTCCCCCACGGCGCGGCGTATGCGGGGTGGGGGTCGGCGTACCCCGACTTCCCAGGGATCTTCCTCCTGGCCGGAGGCGGTGCCGGGGCGCTCGGGATCGACCCGTTCAGCGCGCTCGCGGTCCTCATCCCGGCCATCGCGGTGCTCTCCGTCCTCCCGCTGTTCCTCCTGTTCCGCCGCCTCTATCCGCACGACACGGTCGCGCTGCTCGCCGCCGCGATCGGGTCGCTCGTCATGCCCCGCCTCTTCTCGATCGCCCACCCGGCGCCGCTCGCCCTCGGGGACTTCCTGTGCGTCGGAGCGCTCTGGATGCTCGTCGAGAGCCGACGGGACGCCCGCTGGTACGTTCCCCTGTCGCTCACGGGAGGGGCGCTGATCGTGACGCATCACCTCTCGTCGTACTTCTTCGTCGTGAGCGCGCTCGGCGGGATCTTCTTCCTGGAGATGTGGAAGCCCGGTCTGTGGAGTCGGCGCTTTCCGTCGCGAGAGCTCGCGTTCGTCGCGGCGTTCGTTACCGGGACCTTCGCCTTCTGGTTCTACGGTACGACCACCTTCACTTCCAAAGTCCTCGATTTCGCTCTCGGCAACCGACCGTACATCGGGTTCGCCCTCTTCGAGGGACTCGGCCTGGCGACCATCGTACTGGCCGCCCTGCTCATCCGGTGGCGGCGGGCTCATCCGCGTTCTACGCGTGCCTGGGTCCGCCTTCCGACGGACCGAAGCCTCGTCCGGGACGCGGCCGTCCTCTCCGTGGCGATCTTTGGGGCGATCTGCGTGGTCCTGTTCGTGCCGGTCCCGGGAACGGCGCAGTCCACGACGCCCTCCGCGATCCTGTGGTTCTCCCCGGTGCTGGCCCTTGGGATCTTCTGTGCCGGCAGCCGTCGGATCCTTTCCCCCTCCAGGACCGGGCCGTTCGCGCTAGCGTGGGTCGGGGCGCTCGGCCTCTCCGCCGGGCTAATGATCGCCCTCTCTCTTGTCGCCCCCGTATTCCCGGGGGCTCCGGCGCTCGGTGGTGTGTCGTCGACCCTCTCTCCGTACCGTCACGTCGAGTACCTGTTCCTCCCGATCGCGCTCCTGGTCGCGGTCGGCCTCGCCCGCCTCGTGACGCGGGCCCGGGACCGGTCGGGCCGGCGCGCGTTCGTGGCCGCGTGCGTCGGCGTGGTCGTGCTGCTCGCGGCGAACGCGGCGATCGTCTACCCGCCGCAGAACGACTTCGGCGGCTTCGAGGAAGGCCTGACCCACGGGGACGCGGCGCTCTGGATGTGGGTGGGGATCGCGACGCCGCCCACCTGGACCGTCGCCACCGACCATCGGTTGAGCTCGATGATCTTCGGCGCCGACGGGAATCCGACGACATGGTTCACGACCACGGCCCTGTTCACGGGCAGCAACTGGTCCGCGGCGGCAGCGGAGCTTCGCAGCGTGGGCACTCCGTACACGGACCGCCCCATCGACCTCGTCGCGGTGGACTCGGTGATGTACACGGGGGTCGCGCTCGACCCCTCGAAGCTCGCCCTCCCGCTCAGTAGCTCGGCGGTCGGATGGTTCGAAGGACTCCCCTTCCTCCCGGTGTACGAGAACGGGCCGCAGGTCGTCTACGTCGTGGACTCTTCGTACGTTCCCGGCGGGTAGGGCGCGGTCGTTCCGTCGGGCCGCCACGAAAGGAGCGGCGAGCGTCCCTCGCGTGCGAGGTCGCCGAGGACCCGGCTCGCCCAGGTGAGCTTCACGAGCTTGAGCTCGTGGGTCGCCGGGTCGGTCGGGGCGGCTCGCGCGAAGTCAAACCCCCACAGAAGGATGCGTTCCGCGCCGACGTGGTCGGCGAGGTAGGCCGCCCGGTCCCCGTCGGTGAACCCCCCGACGTTGAGGAGATGGGGTCTCGGCGGGCCTGCCCAAGAGCCCACGACCTCTCCCGGGAATTGGCCCACCCACTCCTCGAGCGCCGGCCGGTTGTCGCCGTGGGCCTGGATCACGACGACGCTCCCCCTCCGGTTCGCCGCGATCTCGGCGGGGACCGGGCCGTCCAGGTCCGTGACGATGACCGTAGGGACGATCCCCGCATCCAGGCATGTCGAGGTCGCGCCGTCGGCCGCGATGATCGCGGGAGCCCGGTCGGTCGACGGGAGCCGCCATAGCGGGGGAGGCCCCGTGCGCGGCGCCAGCCCCACCACGACCACCGTCCGCCCCTCCAATAGCGGTCGGAGCCGCTCGAGCGGCTTCCTAGGCGCGTCGGCCGGCAGCAGGGACACTAAGAGGTCGGCGGCTGCCACCTCCCGCTCGAAGGGAAATCCGAACTCCGCTCGGATCCGTTCGTATCGGGGGGCCCACGCGTTGTACTCCACCGGCACCTCAGGACTGCGCACTAACGCTTTATAATGAGGCCCATGCTCCCGGCGAGAGAGGAATCGTTGTGATGCGACCGCTCGCCCAGGAGATCCTGTCTCATCTTCCCGGAGATAATACCAAGAGAGCCCCCGAGGCGCCGCCGCCGTCCAACAACGACGACGCGGAGCTCGAGGCGGTGCTCGCCTCGCTCAAGACCAACATCAAGGTCGTCGGCTGCGGCGGGGGCGGCTGCAACACCATCAACCGGCTCGCGGAGGAAGGGCTCGCGGGCGCCGAGATGGTCGCCGCCAATACGGACGCGCAGCACCTGCTCGCGATCCACTCCCCACGCAAGATCCTGCTCGGGCGTCGGCTCACCCGGGGCCTCGGCGCGGGGGCGCTCCCGCAGGTCGGGGAGCAGGCAGCGCATGAGGCGGAGGACGAGCTCAAGAAAGCGCTCGCGAACTCCGACATGGTGTTCATCACGCTCGGCCTGGGAGGGGGCACCGGCACCGGTTCGGCTCCCGTCATCGCGAAGTGCGCGAAGGACGCCGGGGGCGGGAACCCGCTCACGATCGCCGTCTGCACGCTCCCGTTCGCTTCCGAGGGTCTCGTCCGCCAGGAGAACGCGATGTGGGGCCTCGAGCGCCTGCGCGAGGTCGTCGACACGGTCATCACGATCCCCAACGACCGTCTCCTCGAGCTCGTTCCACGCCTCCCGATCCAGACGGCGTTCAAGGTCGCCGACTCCGTCCTCGCCCGCGCGATACGCGGGATCACCGAGATCATCACCCGCCCCGGGCTCGTGAACCTCGACTTCAACGACCTTCGGACGATCATGAAGGGCGGCGGGGTCGCCCTGATCGGAATCGGGGAATCGGAGAGCGACAACCGGGCCGAGGACGCGGTCCTCGAGGCGATCAACTCCCCGCTCCTGCACGTCGATATCGCGGGCGCGACCGGCGCGCTCATCAACGTCACCGGAGGACCCGACATGACGGTGAGCGAGGCCCAGAAGGCGGCCGAGGTCGTCCAGAAGACGATCAGCCCCACCGCCCGGATCATCTGGGGAGCCGCCGTTGACAACACCATGCAGAGCACGATCCGGGTCATGCTGGTAGTGACCGGAGTTAAATCCCCCCAGATTTTCGCGGGAGAGTCGAAGGGCGGCCCGGCGCGCAAGCCCGGTCCGGACCTCGACGTAGTCCGCTAGGGAACCGTATGGCATTCCTCGACAGGGCGCGCCGCGTCCAGGACAACTTCGACGGCCGACTGCGCAACGTCGGCCACGGCAAGTACGGCCGTATCCTTCGGATGGCGCGCCGACCGACCTCGGAGGAGTATGTCAAGGTCCTCGAGGTGACCGCGCTCGGCGCGGTCCTGATCGGCCTTACCGGGTTCGCGATCTACATCTTCTTCAATCAGGCGGGGCCCTGGATCTGGTCGAACTTCCTGAGCGGACTCTGAGCCCGAGGTCTTCCACGATGGTCAGCGAAGGGAACGACGAGGGCATCGGTCTCCTCTCGGGCGGACCGACGGAGCCCGCGACGAAGAAGCCCGAGGTCCGCCCGGGGAGCCCCGTGCCCGTGGTCCCTCCCGTGGTCGCGCCGGCCCCCCCCAAGTTCGACGCGGCGGCGGTCCTGATGCTCAAGGCGGCGGACGACACGTCCCGGGATGTGACGGCGGGCACGGTCACGACGCTCTCGGCGGTGCTCACGAGCCGGGCGCCCGAGCCGCTCACGGCGACCCTCACGGTCGAGGTCGCCTTCACGTCGACCTACGCCGGCGAAGGGGCCGAATGGCCGGTGACGTGGACCCCTCCCGGAAAGAAGACGTCGGTCGAGCTGTTCGTGCGCAAGGAGACCTACCCGATCGGGCTGGCCCCCAACACCGGGGTCCCGCTCTCGTTCGTGATCACCGCCCCGGTCGGCGTCCGATACGGGGACCAGGTCGAACTCCGCCTCGCGGCAACCACTTTCGAGGGGGGCGCGCCGGTTCGGCTGACCCTCGCGTGCGTCGCCCGCCAGGCCGTCCTCGCGATCAAGACCTCCCGTGGATACGAACGCGAGGTCGCCGACACGCTGCTCGCCCGGGCGGAGGAGAAGCCGGACGTCGTCTTCTCGCTCCTCGTCCCGTCCTCGCTCCGCGGCTACGTGTTTGCCGAGGGGATGAGCTTCGAGGGCGTCCGCGAGATGCTGAAGGGGATCCGCAAGGCGCGCGGACTCGTCGAAGGCGAGACGACCTTGAAGGAGGTCGAGCCGCTGCTCGTCCCGAAGATCACGGTCGAAGGGTTCGTCGAGGGCGCGATCGTCGAGCTGATCTCGGGTCCGTTCAAGGGCGAGAAGGCCCGCGTGAAGAAGATCGACCAGGCGAAAGAGGAGATCACGGTCGAGCTCATCGAAGCGGTCGTTCCGATCCCGGTCACCGTCCGCGGCGACCACGTGCGCATGTTGGAGAGAGGGGGCGGGAAGAGTGGCAATTGAAGTGAGCATCCTCGTCGAGGGCGGCAAAGCGGCGGCCGGCGCTACGCTCGGCTCCGCGCTCGGCCCTCTCGGCGTCAACGTCGGTCAGGTCGTCACGAAGATCAACGAGCAGACGAAGGAGTTCGCCGGGATGCGCGTCCCGGTAATCGTCCGGGTCGACCCGAACACCCGCGAGTTCACGCTCGTGGTCGGCCGTCCGCCCGTCGCGGCCTTGCTCCTCAAGGAAGCGAAGAAGGAGAAAGGCTCCGGAAAGCCGAAGACCGAGACCGTCGGCGACGTCTCCCTGGACGCGGTCAAGCGGATCGCAGAGTCGAAAGGGGACGACCTCCACGGTCGGACGATCGAGGAGAAGATGAACCAGGTGATCGGCAGCTGCGTCTCCCTCGGCATTACCGTCGGCGGCGAGGACCCGCGCACGCTCCTCAAGACTCGGGTCGCCGCACGGGGCGCCCGATGATGGGAGCTCCGGGGGGGCCCCCGCCCGACCTATCGAACGCCGAGATCGTCGATTACTCGATCCTCGAAGGAGATGGGAAGGTCCGCCTCAAGCTCAAGGACGGCTCCATCGTCGAGATCCGCCTTGAGATCATGAACATCCTGAGGGCCGGGAACGACCCGAACACGGGCCTACCCGCCTACATCGTCCAGTCCGCGCCCCTCGTGCGGCTCGTGGAGTGCCCGAAGGAGCTCCGCAAGGCCCCGCTGCGCCCGGGGACCGGGCGCGACGGAAAATCGATCCCCGGCTTCGGCTGAGACCCCTCCGAAGGGGGGCCCCGGGAGGTCTCCCGGGGCAGGTTGGGTCGCGGTCCACGAACCTACGTGACGGAGACCTTGACCGCTTCCGCGGAAGGGGTGGGGGTCTCCTTCGGGAGCTCGAGTTCGAGGACGCCGTTCACGACCTTCGCGCGGGCCTCGCTCGCGACCACGGGCTCCGGAAGCTCCAGAGCGCGGTAGTACCCCGAGTGCGTTCGCTCGCGGTGAATATATTGCTCGTCCTTCGGCTCGACTTCGGTCCGGTTCTCCCCACGGATCTCGACCGTCGTGCCGCGAACGCGCACGTCCAGTCTCTCCTTCGGGATCCCCGGGATCTCGGCGACCACGCGGTAGGACGGCCCCGTGTCGGTCACGTCGGTGCGGGGCGACCGGAGGCCGACATCGGACCCGAACGACCCCACGGGAAGGATACCGAACGACTCGGCGAATCCGCGCCGCAGCGCGTCGAAGGCGCGGTCGATCTCGGTCCACGGGTCGGAAGCGCTCTCTCTCGATTGGATCTCGTTGGTCATCGATTCACCTCGATGTCTGCATTAAAAGTCAGTTATCGTTCGTATAAATAACTATCCTTTTGAGCCGGGGGTCGCACCGAGGCGGCACCGAATCCGTCGAAGGCGTCGATCCCGGGGGGCGTTCTCGCCGGACCGGAACGCCACGTCAAGGTCGTTTGACCGCTCGTTCATCCGTACCTGCGCTACGTCCCCGCCGGGGACGGCGTTGAGCTCTCGTCGAGCGTGCGTGCGGGTCGGCCGGAGTGGGGCCTGTCGTCGACAGGACCATTACCGCCCGAGCCTATCCCGCCGCGAGACGGTAGCGTCTCCGCCTTCCTGAGCGATACCATGGATACTCTGAAGGTCGGCGATCGTCGGGTCCTCGAGCGGCACGACTTCCCTTCGCTCTTCCGTGCGCTGCACGCGAAGGGGTACCAGGTGGTGGGACCGACGGTCCGGGACGGTGCGATCGTCTACGACCAACTCTCGGGTGTCGAGGACCTACCGGTCGGCTGGACGGACCGGCAGGAGGCCGGAAAGTACCGGTTGGAGCGCCGAAAGGACGAGGCATTGTTCGGTTACACGGTCGGTCCGTTCTCCTGGAAGAAGTACCTCTACCCCTCGCACGAGCGGCTCTGGACCGCGAGACGGGACGGAACTTCGTTCGTCGTGACCCCGGAACCGGTGGACGGGCCCCCGATGGCCTTCCTCGGGATGCGAGCCTGCGAGCTCGCCGGCGTCGCGGTGCAGGACAAGGTGTTCACCGGCGGGATCGCGGTCGACCCCGGCTATGCCGCGCGGCGGAAGCGAACCCTGCGCATCGCCGTGCAATGCGGCCAGTCCGGCGGGACCTGCTTCTGCGTCTCCATGGGGACGGGTCCGGGCGTCCGGCAGGGAGCCGACCTCATCATCACGGAGGTCCTCGAGTCGAAGCGTCACTACTTCCTGGTCGAGGTCGGCTCGTCCGAAGGGGCGACCGTCCTCACCGACGTCCCGCTCAAGACGGCCGCGTCGGATGACCCGGCGAAGGCCGAGATGATCGTCTCGCGTGCGGCCGCCTCGATGGGGCGCACGCTCGACACGGCGGGGATCCACGACCTGCTCACGAAGAACCTCGAACACCCCCGGTGGGAGGTCGTCGCGCGACGGTGCCTGTCATGCACCAACTGCACGATGGTCTGTCCGACCTGCTTCTGCAGCAACCAGGAGGAGGTGCCCGACCTCTCGGTATCGACCGTCGAGCGCTGGCGGCGTTGGGACTCGTGCTTCAACCTCGGCCTCACGGAGATGCACGGCCAGGCGGTCCGGAAGTCGAACCTGTCCCGGTACCGCCAGTGGCTCACGCACAAACTTGCGACCTGGCATGATCAGTTCGGTACCTCGGGATGCGTCGGCTGCGGCCGCTGCATCACCTGGTGCCCCGTCGGGATCGACCTCACGGAAGAGGTCGCGGCGATCCAGACGGCTCCGCCTGCCCCGGCGACCTCGGAGGGAAAGAAATGACCGCAAATGGGAGTGAAGCGATCGCCGACCGCGTCCTGCGCCACCCGTTCTTCGTCGATGTCGACCCGACCCTCGTCCATGCGATGGTCTCGAAGGCCGAGGAGAGGTCCTACGATGTCGGCGAAATGCTGGTGCACGAAGGGAAAGCCGCCGAGGAGTTCTTCCTCGTCCTCGAAGGGAAGATCGCGCTCGAGATCGGAGGCGGGGACCGCCCCGGCATCACGGTCGAGACGATCGAGAAAGGCGAGCTCCTCGGATGGTCGTGGCTCGTCGCGCCGTACCGCTGGCGGTTCGATGCCCGGGCCGCCAAGCCGACGAAGGTCATCGCGCTCAACGCGGCGGCCGCCCGGTACGCGCTCGCCGCGCACCCGGCATTCGGCTATCACTTCCTGATGAAGCTCCTGCCGGTGATCGCCGACCGACTCGAGAACACTCGGGTGCAGCTCTTGGACATCCATGGCCACTGAAGCGCTCCATCCCCAGGCACATTCGCATGGGACGGGAAGCGCCGCCGCTCACCCGTACGCTCCGCGTCCGTTCGTCGTGACCGCACGGATCCAGGAGACCCCCGACACCGTCACGCTTCGGATGGCGCCGAAGCTCCCGGGGGACCGCCTCTCGTTCAAGGGCGGGCAATTCAACATGGTCTACGTCTACGGCGTGGGAGAGTCCGCAATCTCGATCAGCGGTGACTCGACCCACCCCGAGGAACTCGTCCACACCGTTCGCGCCGTCGGCAAGGTCACGAACGCGCTCGCGGCCCTTACGCCTGGGGCGGTCGTCGGCATCCGTGGACCGTACGGCCAGGGGTGGCCGCTCGACTCGGCCCGCGGCCGCGACATCGTGGTCGTGGCCGGGGGTCTCGGCCTCCCGCCGCTTCGGCCGACCCTCTACGAGATCTTCCGGCACCGGGAGGCGTTCGGCCGTGTCGAGATCATCTACGGCGCACGCACTCCGAAGGACCTCGTCTTCGCCGAGGAAGTGCGGGCCTGGCTCCAGCGGACGGACCTGAGGATCCAGATCACGGTCGACGCCGCGGGCCGCGACTGGAACGGGGACGTCGGCGTCGTCACCGTGAGGATCCCGGACGCCCGGTTCGAAGCTCCGAACACGACCGCCTTCGTCTGTGGGCCGGAGATCATGATGAAGTTCACCGCGCAGGCGCTCGCCCAGCGGGGAGTGCCGACGGAGGCGATCTGGCTCTCCATGGAGAGGAACATGAAGTGCGCCCTCGGATTCTGCGGCCACTGCCAGTACGGCCCGTCGTTCGTCTGCAAGGACGGCCCGTGCATTCCGTACAAGACGCTCGCGCCGCTGCTCGCCGTCAAGGAGGTCTAGGACGATGCCCGAGACCCGCAAGCCCCGTCTCGGGGTCTTCAAGTTCGCGTCGTGCGACGGGTGCCAGCTTTCGATCCTCGACTGCGAGGACGAGCTCCTCGCGATCACCGGCGCGGTCGACATCGCCGACTTCCGAGAGGCCTCGAGCCGGGTCCTCGAAGGTCCCTACGACCTCTCGCTCGTCGAGGGGTCGGTGACGACCGCCCACGACGCCCAGCGGATCAAGGAGATCCGCGCCCAGTCGAAGGCGCTCGTGACGATCGGCGCGTGCGCCACCGCCGGGGGGATCCAGGCCCTGAAGAACTTCGCCGACGTGGACGAGTACCGCCGCGTGGTCTACGCCCGCCCCGAGTACGTGGAGAGCCTCGCGACGTCGACGGCGATCGCGGACCACGTCCCGGTCGACTTCGAGCTGCGGGGATGCCCGATCAGCAAGGTGCAGCTCCTCGAAGCGCTCAGCGCGTTCCTGCAAGGCCGGGCGCCGAACCTCCCGAACGAGAGCGTCTGCATCGAGTGCAAGCGCCGCGGCACTGTTTGCGTCATGGTCTCCCACGGAACGCCGTGCCTGGGGCCGGTCACGCAGGCTGGCTGCGGGGCGATCTGCCCCTCGTTCAGCCGGGGCTGCTACGGCTGCTTCGGACCGCAGGGGACCCCGAACACGAACTCGCTCGTCGCCGAGTTCAAGACCCTCGGCCTGCCGTCGCCCGCCATCATGCGCCTTCTGCGCACGTTCAATGCGAACGCCCCCGCGTTCAAGACCGCGAGCGAAGCCCTCGCCGCGGAGGCGAAGGCCCCATGACCGAGCGGACGATCGGGATCGACTACATCGCCCGGGTGGAGGGCGAGGGCGCCCTCAAGGTCCGCATCCAGGACAACAAGGTGGAGGACGTCCAGCTCAAGATCTTCGAACCGCCGCGCTTCTTCGAGGCGTTCCTGCGCGGGCGCTCCTACCTCGAGGCCCCGGACATCACGGCCCGTATCTGCGGGATCTGCCCGGTCGCCTACCAGATGAGCTCCACCCACGCCATGGAACGTGCCCTGGGGATGAAGGTCGACGGCCAGATCCGGGAGCTTCGCCGTCTCCTGTACTGCGGGGAGTGGATCGAGAGCCACCCGCTCCATATCTTCCTCCTGCACGCCCCCGACTTCCTCGGGTACCCGGACGCCATCCACATGGCGAAGGACTACCCGGACGCGGTCAAGCTCGGCCTCGCGCTCAAGAAGGTCGGGAACGCGCTGATGACCCTCCTCGGGGGGCGCGAGATCCACCCGATCAACGTCCGTGTCGGCGGCTTCTACCGAGCCCCGACCGTCTCCGAGCTCAACGCCTTCCGCCCCCAGCTCGTGGAGGCGCTCAAGATGGCCGAGCAGACCGTGCACTTCACGGCCGACCTCGACTTCCCAGCCGTCGAGGAGGACTATGAGTTCGTCTCGCTTCGACATGAGCGGGAGTACCCGCTCTGCGAGGGCGACCTGGTGTCGAACCGAGGACTCAAGGTCCCGCAGGACAAGTGGGAGGATGTCTTCGAGGAGGTCCACGCCCCGTACGCGAACGCGTTGCAATCCCGTCGCAAGGGTACCGGAACCTCCTACCACGTGGGCCCGCTCGCGCGCTACGCGCTCAACCGCGACCACCTCTCGCCTCGCGCCGACAAGCTCGCACGCGACGTCGGCCTCGAGAACGTCGTCCGGAACCCGTATCGCAGCATCATCGTGCGGGCGGTCGAGACCGTCTACGCGGTCGAGGAGGCGCTCCGGATCATCGACCAGTACAAGCGCCCCGACCCGTCGTGGGTGGAACCGCCCCCCGTCACGCAGGTCTGTTCGGGAGGCGCCGTCACGGAGGCCCCGCGAGGTATCCTCTACCACGGCTACCGCATCGGACCGGGTGGCCTCATCGAGCACGCGCGGATCGTCGCTCCGACCTCCCAGAACCAGAAGCGGATCGAGGACGATGTTCGCCACCTGGTCGAGAGGTCCCTCGCGCTCGACGACGCGGCGCTCACCGACGCCTGCGAGCACGCGATCCGGAACTACGACCCGTGCATCTCCTGCGCAACGCACTTCCTGAAGCTCGATATCGAGCGGCAGTAACGCCCCGACGCGGAGGATGAGCGAACCCATTCCCCCGAACCCCGCGCGCGCGTCGCCGCTTCCCCTCGTCATCGGCCTCGGGAACGACCAACGGAGCGACGACCGTTCGGGCCTCGAGGTCGCCCGGGCGCTTCGCCCCCTCCTCGCGGGGAAGGCGCGGGTCGAGGAGTGCGAGTCCGAAGGGATCGCGTTGCTCGAGCTCTGGCGCGGCGCGGACCGGGTCATCGTGGTCGACGCCGTACGCTCGGGAGCAGCACCGGGGACCGTCCACCGTCTCGAGCCGGGCGATGGGTTCCTCCCGGGGCTACGAACGGCCACTTCGACCCACGGACTCTCGTTGGCGGAGGCCGTGGCGCTCGCGAAAGGGCTGGGATTCCTGCCGCGCCACCTCGTCGTCTACGGGATCGAGGCGGGTGACGTCGGGATGGGGGTCACGCTCACCCCTCCCGTCGCACACGGAGTTCGAGAGGTCATCGACCGGATCCTTGTCGAGTTCGAGACCGAGCCGGGAGCGGACGTACCCGGGCGGGGGCCGCCCGATGCATGAAGAAGCGATGCTGAAGGACGTCGTTCGCAAGGCCGAGGAGGTCGCCCGTCGGGAGGAGGCGGTCCGAGTGACCCGGGTCCGCCTCTGGGTTGGGGCTCGTTGCCACCTGGCCGGGCCGGAGCTGAAAGCGCATTGGGACTACGCCGTCCAGGGAACGATCCTTTCGGGCGCCGAGGTCGAGATCGAGACCTCGAACGACCCGAACCACCCGAACGCAGAGACCGTGTTGCTCCGAAGCCTGGACGTGGACTCGAAGAAGGGACGGTCCTGAACTGCGTACCGTGACACGCGGGGCTCGGGCGAAACTTGCCCCCGCTCGCCCCCCCGGCGCAAACCGCTTTACGGGGAACAGGAGTGGGTCCATCGTGGTCGACATCCAGGAGACCCCGGCGGTCCCGCCGATGGACCCGGGCGGCGACGAACGGGTCGGTTACCTCCTCGCGGGAGGGATCCTGATCGCCCTCGGTTGGGGGCTGGCCGTTCTGGTCAACCTTCTGCTCCACTTCCTCGCGGGGAGCGGGGGGATGACCGTCGGCGGCCACGTGATCACCTCGACCCTCGGGGCGTACGCCTGGGCCACGTTCGCGCTCGGACTGTTCGCTGGCGGTTTTGGTGTGGTCCTGGTCGCGTTCGGACGGGCGTCCCCGAAAGGACCGCTCGTGCTACCGGGGTACGACTACTAAGTCTACTGAATCCGGCCTGGGCGCGGTGGCGCTCGGTGGATCCGACGCGACGGGGGTGGTCGCGCCTCGACCGGGTTCTTCGCGTGTTTCTGGGTGTCGAGACAATCCGAACAGGTCCGCTCGTCCGAATCGAGGCAGTTCCGGCAGAACGTCCGGCCGCAAATGGTGCACCCCAACGTCGCGGGCGTTCCGCATCGAGCGCACTGGCCGACGAGCAAGTTCGGTTCCCCCCGGCGGGAACGGTCAGTCGAGGATTCCGCTCGCTTTAAGCCCTTCGACAAACCCGGCCGCGAATTCGGCCTGGGTCACGTACCGGGCGGCCCGTCGCGCTCGCGGACTCGCCGAGGCGAAGCTCACCCCGAACCCGGCCGCACGAAGCATCGCCACGTCGTTGTCTCCGTCCCCCAGGACGACGCACTCGGCGGGGGTCCGCCCGAGATAGGAAAGGGCGTGCACGAGGGCGGGGAGCTTCCCCCCGCCCTTCTCCATCAGGTGGAGGGCGTAGCCCGTGGATTCGACCGTGACGGCACTCCTTCCGAGTGCCCGCCTCACGGTGGAGACGGAAACCGTCGGCTCGAGGGCGACCTCGCACTCCCGCCAGCGGTCGGTGAACAGCCGTCGAACGGGGAGCCCCGCCGCCCGGAGCTTCTGGAATGCCGCGAGCGCGACCCGTCGATCGGTGAGCCGCTCGACCACGTCCCGGCCGCGGTCGTCCTGGTGGTAAATGATCCCGCCGTTCTCCGCGACGATCGGTCCTGTGAGGCCGAGAGAACGGTAGAGCCCGAGCGCGATCGGAAGGACGTTCCCCGTAGCCAATGCGACCGGGATGCCACGATGCTCCAGATCGCGAACGACCTGAACGGCCCGCGGGTCAAGGTGGCGGTCGGCGTCGGTGAGGGTCCCGTCGACGTCCGTCACCACCACACGCAGGCTGGCTCGCCTCGACGACCGCTCTACCAGATAGCGTGTCATCGCGAGCTGTCCCAGTGGCCTACGGGCTCGCCGGAGCCCGGACACGAGCGATCTCCGCGTGGAGGGTGTCCGAGACCTCGCGGCCGTCCCGCCGCCCTCGGACTTGCCGCATGACGTCGCCCATGAGGGGCGAGAAGGCGGCCTCGCCGCGGGTCCGGACCATCTCGACATTGGCCTCGACGACCTTGCGGACGAGAGCGACGAGGTCGTCCCTCGAGAATCCGGAGAGACCGGCTCGCTCGACCGCGGCCTCCACCGAGGGGGCGCCCGTGGCCAGCGCGACGAGGACCGTAGGAACTCCTTCCTTCGCGATCCGCCCGGCTTCTGCGGCAGCGAGCACGGCTCCGAGCGTTTCGAGGGTCGGTTCGAACGGGGGTTCTCCGACCCCAGCGCTTGGAACGGACGGCAGGTCCTGGGTGAGAAGCCGTGCGACGAGCCCAGCGGGATGGCCCGCCTGGGCGAGCGCCTCGAACCGCTCGACGAGGTCGGCGTAAACGAGCTGGCGGACGACCTCGGCAGGGAGCCCATGCGACCGGGCGAGGCGGGACTCGAGCTCCTCGGGCCGTTCGGGAAGCTGAGAGCGCAGCCGTTCGAGGCGCTCCGCGGTGATCGGGATGGGGGGGATGTCCGTCTCGGGGTACATCCGGTCCCGGCCGGGAAGCGGTCGGGAGAACCGGGTCCGTCCATCGGGAAGCGGGTCGCGGGTCTCCCCGGGAATCCCTTCGAGCGCAAAACGCGCTCGTTCCGAAACGCGCTTCAGCGCTAGCGAGGCTCGATCGAAGGAGCGGTCGGTCACGAGCACGAAGGCGTCCATTCCGACTAGCTTCATCCGCTCTCGCACGGCGCCAACCATCGCCTCGGAGACCCCATAAGCGGGAAGCTCATCGGAGTGGACAAGACCCCGGAGACCCACCGACCGGGCGTAGTCGGCGAGCTCGCGGCCGAGCCGCTCTTCGCTGCCGGGAGGGGAGCGGAGGAGCCCCTCGAACCCTATCAGCCCGACCGCGAGAACCACCTGGCCCCCACGACCGGCTCCGGAGAATGGACCGGACGTCACTTCGTGGAATAGGTGGGTGACATCGACCGGAGGCTCGGTCGGGACACGGGCATGCCGACGCACGAGCTCGTCCCGAACCTCGAGCAGGAACCTCTGGCGAGCAACCTCCCGTTCGACGTACTCCTGGATGAGTCGGAGTTCTTGGACGCCCTTGACCTCGATGCGGTGGCCGCCCTCGATCGAGACATTGACGTCCTCGCGGATCGTTCCGATGCCGCGCCGGACCCGGCGGGTTGCTCGAAGCAGGGCCCCGATCTCCTCCGCGACCGAGCGGGCTTCCGGGCCCGAGACGATCTCGGGACCGGTGGCGATCTCGATGAGGGGTATCCCCAGACGGTCGAGACGGTACGTCACCTCACCGGGCGACTCACGGACCTTGCGACACGCGTCCTCTTCGAGACAAATGGTGGGAATCGAGTATCGTTTACCGGAAACCTCGAGCTCCCCGTCGACTGCCACAAGAGCGGTCCGCTGGAAGCCGGTCGTATTCGACCCGTCGACCACGATCTTCCGCATCACCTCGATCTCGTCGACCGGACGGGCGCGCAGGAGGAGAGCTATCGTCAAGGCCGTGTCGAGCGCCGCCTCGTTCAGCGGGTGCGGTGGCTCCTCGTCCATCTCCACCAGGCACGAGGACGGGCCACCTTCGTACCGGTACACGAGTCCGCGAGAGGCCTGAAGGGCAGCCGCCACGTCCACGGCCCGGCTCTCGCCCCCCGCCGCTCGGAGGCTCCGGGTGAACGCTTCGAGGACCTCCTCGGAGAGTTCGGCGGGGCACGCGCAGAACAGCTTTCCCACCGCGAGCTGCTGGTGGACCTCGAGCCCGGCCTTCACGCCGTTTCCCTCGGGTCGTGCCGCTCGTGGAACTCGCCCGCCCGATCGCGCGTGAGAAGCTGGGCCACGCTCGCCGGGTCCGAGGAGTGACCGAGGGCCCACACCATCTTCGCGTAGGCGGTCTCGGGGAGCAGGTCGCCGAGGTACAGCACGCCCGCTTGGAGCAGGTCGCGTCCGGTCGAGTAGACGTACGGCTCGACGTTCCCCTCTAGGCACTGCGTCGTCATGGCCACGACGACACCGCGTTCGGTCGCCGCGCGGATCCAGGGAAGATGGTCCGAGCCCACATGGCCCAGTCCCGTGCCCGCGACGACCACGCCTCGGCACCCCTCGGCGAACCGAGCGGCGCGCTCGGGAGTGAGGCCGGGGTAGAACCAGAGCAACGCCGCCTGGGTGTCGATCGGTCCGTCCACGCGCGGCGGCCCGTGGGCCGGCGCCCGCACCGTGGGCTGGAGCTCGACCTTCCCGCCCTCGACGAACCCGAGCGGCGGCCCGTTCCGGCTTCGGAACGCATTCCGTCGGCTCGAATGCATCTTCCGCACCCAGGTCCCGCGGTGGATCGCGAACCGGTCATCGGACGGCCCGGCGTGCATCACGACCACGACCTCCCCGATGCGGGGGTCGTGGGCGACGTCGACCGCGGCCCGGAGGTTCGACGCTCCGTCGGACGAGGGCCGGTCGGGGGATCGCTGGGCTCCGACCAGGACCACGGGCCCGGGAAGGTCGACGAGGAGGAAGCTCAGCGCCGCAGCGGTGAACCCGAGAGTATCGGTCCCGTGAGCGACAACGATCCCACGCGCCCCGGTGGAGAAGGTGTCGACCACCTTCTCCGCTAGCACCCGCCAGTCGTCCGGGACAAGGTCCTCGCTCAACCGGTCGAACACGGGGACGATCCGTACGCGTCCCGAGGCTTCGAGCTCGGGGAAGAAGTCGAGGATCTCGCGCTCCTCCTTCACCGGCCGTACTCCTCCCGTTTCGTAGTCCACGCGAGAGGCAATGGTTCCCCCGGTGGTAAGGAGCGCGATCCAAGGCCCTGCGTCCGCCGTCCGGGAGGGTGCGGGGGGCTTCGTAGAGGGACCGGTCACCGGCGCGCTACCCCCGAGCAGGCGAAACCGGAAGGTTGGTTCGATGCGCACCCCGATATTGTAACCGTTTTCGAGTTTGAGCTGGAGAACCCGGTCTCCCGAGAAATCGTGACGAGGGACCACGGTGCCACTCCAAGTGTGGCCTTCCAGGTCGGACAGCTCGACGCGCTCGCCCGTTCGCAGGGCACTCAGCTCCTTCCAGGCATCGGGACGAGTTGTGTCGTTCATCTGCACGGAACCGGGCTCGACAGACCACGGAGCGGCGTCCGGTATAAGATGTCGTTCCGAGAGGGGACCCCGCGACCCCGGGCTTTTATAGACGACGCTCCCTCGGCGCGCCGGGACCGATTGAGCACCGAGATGCCCGTGTGGGGTAGCTACGGGGCGGGGGCACGAACCCCCTCCCGCTGCAGTGGATTATCCTAGAGGCCTGCGGAGCCTCAGACCTGGGTTCGAATCCCAGCACGGGCGTTTTCCCTTGGTGAAGTAAACCGTCCGGTCCCGGTACTATCGACCCGCAAGGCGGCTGGCAAGTCTGCCCGCTCCCCCCACCCCGGGAATTCCGGGGCCGGTTCTGGCCCCGGAACTAAGCTTCGCACGACAGTACTGTCGACTAGGTCCCGACAATCGTATCGGTACAGGAGTACCCCCAGAGTGAGAGGCAATCGTTCTCGTAGTAGAGCGGGGCGATGGATTGACCGACCATCACGACGTGAGAAAGCGTCACCGTAGTGTTGACGGTAAACGCGATTGCGGCGACCCCGTACGACCCACCGACGACCCAGTTCTGGAGGAAGGCGTAGCTCCCGTCGGCCCCCTCTAACCCGTAGTCGACGCTGTTCACCAGGGTATTCCCCCGCACGACGCAGCCGGCGCAACCGCCGTACAGTTCGACCCCGATATCCGTGTTGAAAACCAGGTTATTCTCGATCATTGTGCCCAGGCCCGGATCGAAGAGGTCCATGATTCCGGCAACCTGGTACTGGTTCGCAAACGACGGACCGCACAGGCCCTCGGCGACCCACGTCGCGTTGTACTCGCACTCGGAGTCACCGATCACATTGAAGGCGATCGTGGCGGTGCCGTCATACAGTTCGATTCCCGAACCCGAAAGATCAGTCGTGCTCCCCAAGATCGAATTGTAGAGAATCGTGGCCGATCCCGAATCCCCTACGAGTATTCCTGAACCATAGGGCTGGACGCGGATCGTGTTGTGGGCGATGTACGCCGAGCTCCCATAACCCACGATGACCCCAGTGTTGCAGGATCCCGGCAGGCCTGTCAGTGTGTTGTCGACGATGGTCGCAGAACTCGCATTCGCTCCTTGGCCCACCGAAATTGCCGGACCCCACCCCGCGGCTGGGCCACAGTCATCGGCGCCTGCTATGACCTCGGTGTTTGAAATGAGCGCGTAGCTACCGGCCGGCGAATCCACCCCTCCACCCACAGAAACACTGGCTCCCCCGAACCCGAACCCGGAAATCGTCACTCCGGAGACCGTCCCGAGGCCGACTAGTCCGGGGGCAGGGGGAGATCCCACGACGTAGTCAAGGCCGAAAGCAACCCCTGTCCCGTATGACAGGAAACCGGCCCCAACATCGCACGACGCCCCCTCTGCGGCCCCAATCGTGGTGACGGCGGCCGACTGGAGGTTCAGGAAGGCACCTCCCCCGACTCCGATGCCTCCCCCCGCGTAGCCACGTTGGAACCCATTGGCCGCGTACGGGGAGGAGATAATGCATTGGAGGGTCACGACGAGCGTGAATCCCGACAGGGTTACTGTGGCCGCGTTACCGAGCTCGATGGTCCAAGGATTGCCAAAGGCGTCCGGTTTCAGCGTTGTGGGACTCTGGATGATCGTCTTGCCTGCCCCTGCGCCTAGTATGTTGACGGATTTGTCAATCGTGAGCTGCTCGACATAGGTGCACGGGGCGAGGGCAATCGTCTCGCCGGGATGAGCCGCGTTGATGGCCCCTTGAATGCTAGCTCCGCAGGGAACTCTTGGAGTGGTGGAGTTGGCGGGCGTAGGCGAAGCTCGCGCCCCCGGCACGAGCACCAAGGCCAGTGACGACGCCAGTACCACAACGAAACAAACACCGATTACGCTCGGTGTCAAGTGCCGAGAATACCTGGGTTCGTTCCCGGTTTGTAGGCCGTGGCCGCTCCCCCTGGCGATACCTTCCACGTTTTTTCTGTTCATGTTTTCTCCTTTCCCCCCACCGAGTACACCACCGGATGCGTCGGGATACCTAGCGACCTTCGCGAGGTGCCCCCTGGAGCCGAGAACTGCGTAGCGGCATTTGACCCATTGTTGGCAATCTCCCAACAAACCGGGAGTCACACGTCCCACTCGTCGGACTTGATCGCATCGATTACGGTGGCCAGATGAGGGCAATCCGCTGAAGTTCGATTCGTCCGCAGCGGGCCGGAGATCGGTGGCTAGGGGAACGACAACTCGAACTCCCCTGCAGCCGGTGGGGTCACGAGCCGGTGGCCTTTGCAACTCGCGGGCGCGGAACGAGCTTGGGTAGAAGGGCTCTCGGAGAAGCGAGATGTCCAGCGATATGCTGGTAAACCCAGCCATCGAATGATCGCCGTGGCCCCCACAGCTCTGGACGCACCAGCCTCACCCCCGGAATGCGCGAGATATCCGGCACGAGGGTCAAGATCCCGTGAGGCGAACGAGCGGGGACGATGACCCCAAAACAGCACGAGGGGTCGTACCCCGGAGATAAGTTCCCGAGGCCTTCGAGGTACATCGGAATCGAGTGCGGAAAGTGAACCTCCAGCACTCTGCGCACACGGTCTACGTCTCCGGTGCCCCGGCAGTAGATCCCGAGTGTAACGCACCCCAGCTTGGACCAATCGACCTTCGGGGCGTAGGTCACTACCTTGTCGTCGAGCAGCGCGGAATGATGACGTACGAATGTCTTGAGCGTGACACCGACTCGGCGTGCCTGCTCGGAAAGCGACACGTTGGGGTCAGCGACGATGGCAGCAATAATGCGCCAGTCTAGGGGCGTCGGCTCCCGCGAACATGGAGGGACGTCTATGATGTACGGGCCGTTCACGCTCCCACTCGGAGAGAGCCGCCGGAGCATCCGCATCCTCCGGGCGATTTGCGTCTGAGTGTCGGACACCATCACTACGGCCACGAGCTCGACCCCCCACGTGGTCGCGGAGTCCCCGGAGTGAAGACTCGCGCCCAGGACGCCCTCCACCCGTTCTAGTTTGTCAAACAGGGCTAAGCCTTCCGCAGCATCCGCTACCTGAATCTCAGCGTAGGAGACTCCCACGCCGAAGATCGCGAAGTTCAGGTGTACCTCGAACCCATCCCAGAAACCCTCTCGCCTCCACTTGCGAATGCGGTCCCAAACTGCCGTGCGGTCCAGACCGACGTGTGATGCGATATCGGTCGCGTTGATCCTTGGGTCGGTGCCTCCCGGGGACCACACACCTCCCGGATACATCCACCGCAGGATGTCGAGGTCATTGTCGTCCACAGACGCGCCATGACCTTTCGACCTAAAGCCTGCTTTGACTCAGCCGGTGCCGTTCGAATGCGCCCTCAGTCGGTCGTTCCACGCAGAGAGGTCGAGCCCCGTCGTGGCCAACGAATCGGGCAGAAGTGGAACCATAAGAGTGCGACTCCCAGCACGGGCGCATTCCCCGACCAACCCTGCCCTTCGCGGGTTTCGAATACTTGGAGAGAACCCGAACGCGCGGTGATTCCGAGGCTCGTGGTTCAAGTCGCGCCGAGCCAACCACATTCGCATCGCGGGCTATCTGGGTATCTCCGAATTCGGCGCCGCAACGGACGGAACAGAACGGGATCACAGCGAGGGAGCAGGTTGCCCCGGCGCGAGCCCGGAGAGTCCCCCTACGGGCCGAACCAACATCATCCCCACGGCCGAGGTCACCGCCGCGGCGGTGAGAACCCATGCGTCCAGCGACACGACCCACGGTTGTTCTACAAGGTGCGGTATGTAGGTGTAGTTCGCGAGGTAGAGGTAATACTCGCCGAAGAAGCCGAGAACCGCGAGCGAGCAGGCCGCGCCCACCCACCAGAGACTCGGACGAAGCAAGACGAGGAGAGGCACCGCGCCGGCGACAGCGATCAGAACGAGAGTCCACGATGGGACGTACCCGGCGTACAGGATCGGCCCCCCTGCCTTACAGGACGGGAGGCCCCCGCAGGCGGACCAGGTCTGGATTAGCGACAACGCGTACGCGCCCGTGAACGCGAGCGCGGACCCGACGAACGCGAGCGCGATGCCGAGACGGGCTCGCCACGTGGGGAACCGTTCCGCGATTCTCACTCGTCCTCGCCTCTGCCGAGTCGGTAAGTCAAACCCTCTCGATAAATCTACTCAGGACCACCGGTGATCGTGTGCGAGCGGTGAAGCCGGAGGGGCCGTCCGCGGGGATCCGCACCGACTCCAATACTTCCCGCGTCGCGCCCAGATAAGCGGATTTGTTACGCCGGACGTTCCGAATCCCAGCACGGGCGCTTTCCCCGGTGCCGGACTCAATTCTCACCTACTCGACGACCGACCGCGAGCACCGTGCGATAGGGACGCTGAAAGAGTTCGTCGCCATGCTTCAACGTCGAACGAGGGGGAGGAAGATCTGGTCGACAAACTCTTCCAACACGGAATCGGGAACTACGTCCTGCGTGATGATCATCTCGTGACGAAACAGGTCGACCGGCAACCGTGCGATTCGCGACGAGATCCGGTTCGTTGAGACTTCGCCCCGGCCACGGGCACGCTGCAGGATGACGGCCATGACACCGGGCACGACCTCGAAAACGGGATGGCCCGCCCTCTCGAGTGAGGGAGCATCGAGCAGGAGCCCTCGCATCACGTCCTTGGGGGCTCGCCGCAACCGTCTATTTTGGTCACGCAGCAGCTCGAGGACATCCTCTCGTAGAGTTCCTGTGTCAGGAATGTTGTCGGCCATCGCTCCCGTCCGGCTCCGCAGTGCGGCACGAACGAGCTCGGCCCGGCTTCTCCACCGGCGGTAGATCACCGGCTTGCTGGTGCGGGCTCGGGCGGCGACGTTATCGAATGTGAGGCTCTCGTAGCCCCCCCTCTTCAGTTCGGCCCACGTTGCTTGTAGAATCGCATCTTCGAGGACCGCTCCCCTTCGGCGTGAAGGCGTCCCCACGTCTCGGACCCCCACTCGAGGACCAACGCCCTGCGGTCGTGCCATGAAACATAGGATACGATGGTTTCTAATATACCCTACCCCGTCATAGGATACGAGAGTATCCTATAGGGGGGACGACCTTGACTCAGCCATCATCGGGGAGTAGCGCAAGGTCGATCGATGAGGCTCAAGGAACCGACCCGACCTTTGACCGGTCCTATGCAAACCGGACCCTGGTGTTGCTGGCCCTGATCCCGGCGTTCATCCTTTACGTCGATACCATGCTCACTCCGGCGCTGCCGACGATTGCGAAGGAGTACGGAGTAAGCATCGCCCAGACGAGTTTGCTGATCTCGCTCTATACCGTGTTCGGAGTCGCGATCATGCCGATCGTCGGCAAGCTCGGGGACATCTACGGCAAGAAGCGAGTGATGGTCTACACCCTCACGGCGTACCTTGCGGTCGCGACGACAACTTCCTTGGCACCGAGTTTCGGCCTGATCGCCGCCTCCCGATTCTTCCAGGGGGTCGGACTGGGTGCGATCCCGCTGTGTTTCAGTCTCGCCCGGGAGCAATTCCCGCGCAACATGGTCCCCCGGGCTCAAGGATTGATCAGTGCGGTCCAAC
>Ga0326727_10000574_pt1 | contig 149649 bp, 117 predicted proteins | sample MB2enrmetagenome_FD_207643 | JGI IMG/M metagenome (GOLD analysis project Ga0326727, IMG submission 207643) | Lab enriched peat soil microbial communities from McLean, Ithaca, NY, United States - MB29MY | ecosystem: Environmental > Terrestrial > Soil > Wetlands > Peat | place: USA: New York... | reverse complement strand
AGCCAAGGCCCACGGTCAATCCTGCCCGCGACCACATAGTTGAATTGTCCGCCAGAAGAAGCCGCACAATAGGAACACTCGAAAGGACGAAAACAATACTTTCCAGACGCACTTTTTCAACACCCACAGGCGATTTCACTCATTGACCCCTGGGAGTACTATGAGCAGCGGAGGGCGGAAAGAGGGGTAGCGTGATGACCAACAAGCAAGAAAATACCTTGGAGCGCCTGAGTTCCCGCCTCAATCAAGTCCTGCAGATAGAGGAATACGGTGGTGAAGTTTTCATGGAGAACCAAGGAGTCACCGTGAAAATCGGCGCTGAGGGGGGCATTGAAGTGCCTTCGCTTCGCAGCTACGACGACCCTTTCGAGGCAGCAGTTGACGCGGGCAGACTGTTTAGACAACAGCAAGAACGGGATGATAAGAACCCAACACTAGCAGGAACTTTCGTAACGGGGCACTTCAATCCGCGTTGGGACCCGCGCACACGACGCTGCAGCGGTAACCGGATATGCCCACGATGCAAAGGTTAATTCAAGGTAGCCCACTCCCCCTGCGGGGCATCCTGCCAGCCCACTGCCTGCGATTGCGCTTTTCACGCCCACAGTCTACGCCGACGACAGATTCTTCCAGCCTCTCTCGAGCATGATTGATGTCACCAGGCGTTTACACAACTTTGCGCCGTTTGTTCGCCCTTCAGCCATTACGCTCAAAAACCCTGTTACGGCCTGACAGTAGCGACCCCATCCGACAGCGTGGTATGCAAGGTCAAGTCTTGGCTATTACAAATCAATCCTCGTCGATCCAGCCGCTCAAAATAACGTCACCCCACATGGATTCCGGCACCAATGTGAGAACGCGCGCCCTGTCTGCAATCTGACGGAACGTCGCGCGGTCGCTACACTCGTTCTGCAGTGCAGCTTTCGCAAGATTCAGAATTGCCTTGTCCTGCCAATTCGCGGAGCGCCGTCGCCGTTCGGGACGGTCAGGAACCTCGACCCGCACTGGATGTCCCGCCTTCGTGCTCAGGTATTTCTCAAGGACTGTTTTCGGTATCCGAAGCACTCGATATTGCCGTTTGTAGCGAGTCTCAGCACGACCTAGATCAATCACACCCGGAAGCTTCGCAAAAATGCGCGTGACGGCGTCTTCACCGATCTTCATTACGACAGCCACGTCTTTGACGGTCAGTAGTTCGCTCACTTCGACCTCCACGACCGCGTAGGAATCTTGGCAAGCCGTTCCTGCATTCGGTGTGATAGCAGCTTACGATAATGCCGTTCAACAACGGTTACAGTATCACCAAGCATTGCTGCGATTTCCACGATGCTGCAACCGGCACCGATCCAAAAATCAACGGCAGTATCGCGGAATCGGTGGGACAGGTTGCCTTTGATCCACAGGCCGGAATCTTTCATCACCGACCTTAGGTCGCTTTCCCAAGTGCCCGTTGCCGAAGAGAGCAGGCTGGTGCCATTCCAGAAAACATATTTGGGGTTGCTATTGGCAACCGCCAACAGTTCGCGGTGCAGACCTTCGTCCAGCTTCTGCTCAACCGGCTTGTTCGTCTTCTGCCGTTTGATTCGCAGCCAACCGTCCTTTATGTTGTCGCGCTGAAGCTGGATTGCGTCAACGATTGCCAAGCCAGTTGATACCTGCAGATGAATCAGAGCGGTCATCCGTGCGGCCTTTTCGGAATCGTCGGGAAATGTCTTTGGAACTTGCGCCAACAGCGTCTTGATTTCCTTCTCACTGAAGGGTTGAGGTTCCAGCCGCTCAACGTCTGCCTTCGAGAGCCTGATCGTTTTGAGCGCGTGGAGCAATTCGGGAAGATTCTCTTTGCAGCAGGATCGAAGGAATCCGCGGAGATTTTGCTGTGCCTTCTGACGAGTGACACCGCTCTGCCACTTCCAACCTGAGCGAAATTCGACGGCGTCCGTGGCAGTGATGTCGGCAGGGAAGAACTTGGAGCGTTCCGCAAGGAACCGCTCGAACAGCCCAAGCTGATATTTCAGTTTGCGGATGGTCGCTTTGCTGCAACCCTCGTCCTTCTTGGCGGTGGTGAAGACTTCGATCAGTTGCGCGATGGTGGTGCGAGGTTCGGTTGGTGTGGCGAGGGGCTCGCCGGTTGCGCCACTGTCCAGCTTTTCCTGCAGTTCGGCTCGTTTATCCTCGGCAATCGCCCACGCTCGCGTATCTGCGGAAAGGCGGTGCTGTTTGTGCGGTCGGTTGCGAGCCGTGCCTTTGCAGAAGCAAGCCTCGCCGGAGTAGCGCAGCCACTTCATGCATGCGCAGCCGCGGTAGAACGGGCTTCGACGGTGGCCACAATCGCCGCCGTGCCGAACGTAGATCGTGACAACACTGCGCCGGATCACGACCCGAGCCTAGCACACCAGCTAGCACAATCAAGAGTACTAACGTGCTAGACCCCAGTGTTTATGCGGGTCTGAGATGGCGGAAGCGAGTGCGAGTCGAACGCACCGGCGACAGGATCCCTGCCGCCCGCCGGTTTTGAAGACCGGGAGGATCACCGGACCCCATGCGCTTCCATAGCTACACAAAAGGCCGACCAAAGCTGCATTCCACGGTTCGGACTGGGTGTCCACTCCTTCGCAGTGACCTTCGTCTTTACTTCGGCTACTCCGCCGCCAAACTATTCTGCCATGAAACGCGTGTCAACCACCCATGGTCCGGGAATCGTCGCCGTTAAAATTTCATCTAAAGTTTCATCCATGATCGCGACCCGAAAGCTTTCCTCCGTCCAAGTCGATGTTTTCACCGACCGCGCCCTCACCGGTAATGCCCTTGCCGTCGTCCTCGACGGACGCGGCCTCACGACCGAACAAATGCAGGCCATAGCACGCGAAACCAATCTCTCGGAAACGACTTTCATCCTTCCCGGAGATTCCGCCGCCCAGAACTCGCCGCCCAGAACTCGCGCGGCACGCGCGTTCGCATCTTTACCGTGCAGGAGGAGCTGCCCTTCGCCGGTCACCCGACGCTCGGCACGGCCTTTGTTCTGCGCCGGCAAACCCGCGCCAGCGAGGTCCTTCTCGAACTGAACGTCGGCACCGTTCCTGTGCGTTTCGAGGACAAGCCCGGCTTTCCCACCTTCGGCGAAATGACGCAGAAAAATCCCGAATTCGGCGTCATCCACGACCGCGAGGCCGTGGCGCGTCTCGCCGGACTCACCGCCGCTGACTTCGACGAGGCTCCAATCCAGACCGTCTCCACCGGAGTGCCCTTCACCATCGCCCCGCTGCGCTCGCTTAAGACGCTTCAATCTCTCCACATCAATCAGAATCGTGCCGCCGAATACTTGGCCCGCAGCGCTGGAAAGTTCTTCTACTTTGTTTCCCGCGAGACCGTCGACCCCAAAGCCCGCCTGCATGCGCGCATGCTGTTCTACAACGTAGAAGATCCCGCCACCGGATCTGCCGCCGGCTGCTGTTCCGCCTGGATGGTCGCGCACGGCATCGCCGCCAGCGATGAACAGACCCTGATCGAGCAAGGCCTCGAAATGCACCGTCCCAGCCGCATTTTCGTTCGCGCCACCAGGCGTGATAACCAAGTCGCCAATGTGCGTGTCGGTGGAAATTGTGTGGAAGTCTTTCGCGCCGAACTCACGCTCAACATCTGACACGCCAGATGCTGCTCGCCTCGCGGGTCTAAGCGTGATGCACTACCCTGCCATCCACCTCGGTGCCATTGGCGAGCGTGCCACTTTTCCGGCATCGTGATTCTGTTTACCATTCAACTCGCTCTAGATTTGGAAATAAATTCAGTCTCACGACAAAGAAGAAATGGCGACGACAGTCCCCCGAGTCAAGCAATGAAGCCGAAAAAAACAATTCTCTGCGTCGACGATAACGAACAAGCTCTTTCCATCCGCAAAGTCCTCCTCGAAACCCGCGGCTACCGCGTAATCGCGTGCAACAACGCGGAGGCCGCGCTCGAAGCCTTCCGCCGCGGCAACGTCGACCTCGTGCTCACCGACCTCATCATGCCCGGCCTCGACGGCTCGCGGCTCATTGAAGAAATCAAGATGCTTTCCCCGCAAACGCCCGCCGTTCTCATCTCCGGCCGCGTGAAAATCTACGAGCGCGACACGCTCGCCGATCTTTTTCTTCCCAAAGGAATGTACGAGCCGATGGACTTGCTCGAGAAGATCCGCCTCTTGCTGGTCCGCAAACGCGGCCCCAAGCGCCCCGTCCAGTTCCCCGTCCGTCCAGCCGCCCGCGCCACAGTAGCCTGACGCCGATAGCGAATGTCACGGAACTTTCGTCAATCAGAAAGGTCCACTCCAACCGTGAAAGAGCGGCCCTTTAGGGCCGCGTCATTGCTTGCGTCAGTAGGGGCTTCAGCCCCCGTGGTCGGCCTTGTCCTGCTGAAGGCCGAACGCCCACTCCGGCCCGGGAAGCACTTCTTCATGTGATATCGTTTTTACTGGATGTCCGCCTTCATCGAAGCTAGAGAACTCCGCAAAACTTATCGCGTAGGCAAAGTTGACGTGCCCGCGCTGCGCGGCATCTCCTTCAGCGTGCAGAAAGGAGAGTTCGTCACCGTCGTCGGCCCTTCCGGCAGCGGCAAGTCCACACTCTTTTATCTGCTCGGAGGCCTGACCCGCGCCGACTCCGGCAGCGTCACGATCGACGGCGTCGATTTCGCCTCCCTCTCCGACGCCGAGCGCACGCGCCTACGCAAAAGCAAAATCGGATTCGTCTTCCAGAAATTCAATCTTCTGCCGACACTTACCGCCCGCGGCAACATCGATATTGCCGCCGACATCGCCGGCCTCGGCGCTCCCGATCCCACCTACTTAAAGAAGATCACGGAACTGCTCGGCATCGCCGGACGCCTCAACCACCGCCCGAACGAGCTTTCCGGAGGCGAGCAGCAGCGCGTAGCCTTGGCGCGCGCGCTCATCAATCGCCCGGCTATCGTCTTGGCCGACGAGCCCACCGGCAACCTCGATTCCAAGAACTCCGCGATTGTCCTCAACATGCTACGCCAGTCCAATAAAGAGCTGGGCCAGACCGTCATGATGATCACGCACAATCCCGAAGCCGCCGAATATGGAGACCGCATCGTCCACATGCGTGACGGCGAGATCGTTTCGCCGGAAGAGTATCCGCAATGGTCGCCTCATCATCCCGCCGAGCAAGCGCGGCCATAATCGGCAACTAATTTCATTGATTTTGGGTGGCGCAGCGCTTCACCGCTGCGATAGCGATCTGGTTTCAATAGCGGCTTCAGCCGCTGAGGTCACCGGCGAAATGACCGCCTCCGCAGCCTGTTGGACCCTCACTTCTGCTTCCGTGCGGCCTCGTCGCGCGTCAAGATCGTCTGCACCGCCATGGCGCAGGCGGTTGCGAGGAGGGTTGTGGCAAACAGCGGATGCGCCGGCCAGATTTTGGAGGCCAGTCCAAAGTTCCAAAACCCGATGCTCGCGCCCAGTGAGACGGCCAGTGTGATCAGGAAGATTCGCATCGTTCGTACCAGTCTAGATTACGAAACCGGGATTCACAAAGTTCCGGCGATTCTTACCTTCCGTTTGCCCCGTTTTCGCGCCTCGTTTATACTCGTAAAGTCCGGGCGGGAGTAACTCAGTGGTAGAGTGCGACCTTGCCAAGGTCGAAGTCGCGGGTTCAAATCCCGTCTCCCGCTCCAGAGTTCTGCATGGGCGCTGATGTTATGCCACACTCTTTCGTTCTTCGAGTGCCGATTGTGTTGGCATGGGGAACTCCGTCGCTAGCAGTTTGGTTATGGCTGCGGGCTGTTGCGAGGCGCTCATACATTTCGGCGGATCGGGTACGGGGTTGGCTGATCATCGGCGTCGCTGTCCTTCTGGGTCTGTATGTAGTCTCTTCAGCGATGGAAAAGGACTTGGTGTCGGGCCCCGCAGGCATGAATTTGTGGGGTCTCATGTGGGTACTAACTTGGTGGCAGCAGCGGCTGAAGCTGAATGATCGAGTCGTTCTGAATGTGACAGGCCGGGAATCAGTCAGGTTCCAGCCCCAAGCCAAGGCGCGGTAGCCAAGTGGTAAGGCCGAGGTCTGCAAAACCTCTATTCGTCGGTTCGATTCCGACCCGCGCCTCCAACTTCTAGCCTCACGTAAACCATTGTAAACAATGCATTACTACTAGCCTAGTATCTTCGTGCCGTTGCTACCGTTTTGGAAGTGGCAATCCCCTCGATTACGATTTTCGTGCGGCATGCTCCCGATTGTAAGTATGCCGGGGATGAGACCTTTCGCCACTGCAATTGCGGAAACATCTGCGCTGGTCCGTCGACGGCAGGCAGTATCGGCGGTCCGCCAAAACCCGCTCCTGGCAGCAAGCCGAAGAGGAAAAGCGCAAAATCGAGGATCAATTCAAGGTGGGTGGCCAACCGCAGGAGGTCGCTCCCGATGCCCGTGTCACGATCGCCCGCGCAATCGAGTTGTTCCTTCTCGACAATCAAGGGTTAAACCGTGAGGTTCGCAAGAAGTATGAGCGAGAACTCAGCCGGTTCAGAGTTTTCATGGAATCGAGGTCGCGCTTCTTTCCGGCGGAAGTCGACAAAGAACAGTTGATCGAATACTGGGTCTATAGATCCTTCGCAGGAAGTTAGGGTGGTCAGGGAGCGTCAAGGGATTGTTCCGGGCCAGAAGTCCGCTTCGAGGAGATCGCCGTTGATCTCCCCCAAGCCCGTTTCTGGATAGCTAGTGAAGCGCAGCTTGCCGTGCAGAACTTGCCTTTCCTGCGATAAGCTCGAAGCCCTTTGACCGTGCGGTTTTTTCCGTTTCCTCAAGCCGTTTGCGACCTAGTGCAGGATTCTTCCCGCGGAGCTGGATTTCCCCGATGGCAAGGGAGGCTTCTAATTCGACTTGAACAAAGCCCAACTTATAGGATTCCACCAGCACACTTCGAGCAATCCGCTCGGCTTCGGGCAGATCTTTTGCCGCGGCTCGCGTGTAGGCATTTTGCATCGAAAGTGGGAGTCGGACGGTTACATCGCTGCTCTTTTTGGAAAGGGCAAGCGCACTCACAATCGCCTGTTGTGCATCTTCGAGTTTGCCCTGCTGTAGAAGCGACCTCGATAGCAAAGCTTCAGACTGGATTTCATTGTCGGTTTCTCGTTCCGCTCGAAATTCCTGGATGGCTGCTCGTGCCAGAGTTTCTGCGTCAGAGGCCTGTCCGGAATCGCAATCCAGCTCCGCGAGCGCCGTTTGCGTCTCGGCCACTGTGCCTTTTTCTCCTAATTGCCGGCGCAAGGAAAGAGCCTCTTCATACATCTTCCTGGCGCCGTCATTGTCTCCCGTTTGCCGCCGCAGTTTTCCGATCGACACAAGGGAAGCCGCGTAATAGCTCTTGTCGTCAATTTCGCGTTGTATGCTGACGGCCTGCTGGTACATCTGCATTGCGCCTTGCAGATCACCCTGGGCTGCCAGGACGTCTCCCATGTTCTTGATGTCAATTGCTTCTGAACTCTTGTGTCCTACCTCACGAGCTAATACGAGTGCGTCTTTGTACTCCGCCAGGGCACCTCCCAGTTGCCCCTCCGTATAGAGAATGTCGCCTGTATTGGCAGTGATCACCTCCATTCCGTGTTTGTCCCCGATGTCCCGAAAAGCTTCGAGGGCGTCCGCGTACATCTTCTTGCCGGTAGCGATTTCCCCTTGTTGGACGTAGATCAAGCCTATGTTTCCCAGTTCTCGAGCGGTCGCTCTCTTGTCGCCGGTCCGTCGCGCTAACGCAAGAGCTTGTTCATACAATTTTCTCGCCTGTTCCAAATCGCCTTGGTTGATGGGCACTTCGGCCATGTCATGCAGCGCCCCAGACTCACCCGCCAAGTCTCCGGCGTCGTGAAAAATCCGGCGGCCTTCTTCGCAGTCGACGGTGGCCTGTTTCGGTTGCCCCAGACCAGCCAGGGCACGGCATTGAAAAACTCTTGCCCGCGCCACCAGGAGCCTCGCTCCCAGTGGAGTTGCTTTCTTAATCGCCAGATCGGATGTGGCTACGACGCCCTTGTTGTCCGACAAAGAGTGGTCGGCCCACACTTCGGCCATATCAACACGCGGGTCTTCTTTCGCTTCCGCTGACAATCCGCGCAGCCTGGCGATCGTGTTCAAGGCGTCGCTGCCGCGCTCTCCTGCGATCTGAGCATTGGCGAGAGCGAGGCCATATTCGATGCTATCGGGGGACGAGTTAGACAGCGTTCGGTAGACCTCAATCGCCTTGTCCCAATCCTTGTTCACTTCGTAGTAGCCGGCTTCTACCAACGAATGATCTTCACGGGAGAGCTTGCCAGAGAGTTCCAAAGCTTTCTTCGCTTCCTGGAGCGCGTTCGCGTTGTAGCCGAGGGCCATCCAGGCTTTCGCCAGTTCCGCGTGCGCGAGAGGGTAAGCAGGGTCCGAACTGACGGCGCGTGTCAGCAGGTCGCGAGCGGCGAGCGCATCAAACGTTCTTAACTTGGCCAAGCCTTCTGAGTAGAGGCGCATCGCGTCGGAGTTGGAGGGTATCGCTGCCCGTATTCCCACCGCTTCACCCTGGGAAACGTCCGCAACGCCGAAGTCCTCTCGCAACTTTCTTCCGACGCGAGAGACGAGGTCCAGCAACTGCGCCTCGGTACTGGTCTCCGAAATTGTGCTGATCGTTTCTCCCTTCGCAGTGTCCTGAAGACGAACGTCAAGCCGGATTTGGCCTCCAGAGTCTTTTCCCATGTCCAAGTAGGAACCAACCACGACGAAGTCAGTGCCCAGGTTCTTACGGACCTGTCCGAGGGTCGCGGGAGCGAGGTTTTCTTTGTCGCGAAGGTCGAGGTCAATTTTCATCCGCGCAACGGTTTCTCCGGGAACCGTGCGCAACTTTTCACCCGCCGCAAGTTCCGTCGCCAGCATCTCGGACAATGCAGTTGATACCCACGCCGTCTCGGGGCGATCGGAAAGATTCTTGAAGCCCAAGATGGCCACAGAACGCCGCGCTTGAACTGGCGTGTTCGCCGTTTGCGGTATCGCGGCATTTTGACGCGCGGCCCTGTGCGCTTGCCAGACCGCCAAGCCCGCAACAATGCCCAAAACCACGAGGGCTGCGGAAAGTGATTCCTTGTGCCGACGAAGGAATCTCCCGCTACGGTAGGCGATCGTGGACTTGCGCGCCTTTACCGGCATGCCCGACAGATAACGCTGGATGTCCTGGGAAAACTCTTCGACGGAGCCATAGCGGCGTACTGGCTCCTTCCGCAGGGCCTTCATCACGATGGTGTCGAGATCGCCGCGCAGCTGGTGTTGCAGTTCAGCGGGCTGTACGCCACGTTGTTCGCTGACCGACTCCGGGGTAATTGCAGTGCGCTCGTCCCCGTCGCGAGCCTCTTGTTGTTCAGTCCTGCTAATCACAACGCTCGGTTTTTCGGGATCAGTTTCGCAAACCAGCCGTTCCATTTCCAAAAGAGACTGGCCCGTACAGCGATAGGGCCGATGGCCGGTCAGTAATTCAAAGAGCAATACGCCTAAGGAATAGACATCGGTTGCGGTCGTAACCGCTTGCCCGCGAATCTGCTCCGGGCTCGCATATTCCGGAGTCATGGGACGCCAGTCCGTCCGAGTGACCAATGCCGTTTGGAAGCATTCAGGATTCAGCAGTTTGGCGATGCCAAAGTCCAATAGCCTGGGCGTGCCGTCTTTCGCGATCAGGATATTGGCAGGCTTGAGATCGCGATGAATCACCAGCTTTTCATGCGCATACTGGACCGCAGAACAGACCTCGCGAAACAGCCGCAGACGATCGTCGATGGAGAGCCGGTGAAGATCGCAATACTGGTCAATGGGGAGGGCCTCCACGTATTCCATCACCAGATACGGCAAGCCCTCTTCGCTGCTACCGCCATCGAGCAGCTTTACAATGTTCGCGTGATCCAGCGCCGCTAGCGTCTGGCGCTCGTTGCGAAAGCGGTTCAGGACTTGCTCGGTGTCGATGCCGGGCTTGACCATTTTTATCGCAACTTGCTTGCGATAACTCTGGTCGTCGCGCTCGCCCAGATAGACCACCGCCATGCCGCCCTGCCCAATCTCGCGGAGGATGCGGTACGCTCCTATTCTTCTTCCCGTCATCGCACGCGCCTGCGCGGACACGAGATCGGCGACGGGACCATCCTCAAGAAAGGTGTCGGCGCCATCGAAGCTCGACAGCAGCGATTCTACTTCGCTGCGCAGGCCGTCATCGCCCGCGCAAGCGTGGCGCAGAAAACTGCTCCTGTTCCCGGGATCTTGCTCCAGAGCCAATGCGAACAGCTCTTTTACCTGGTCCCATTTCTCAGGCATTGTTCTCGTCGCCTCTGCGCAGTTCCCGCGCCAGCCAGGCCTTGGCCAAGTTCCAATTGCGCTTCACCGTCGTACGCGAAACTCCCAGAACTGCAGCAGCCTCGTCAAGATCCAAGCCGCCGAAGAAACGCAACTCCACAAGCTGGGCTTGCTGTCGATCGAACTTGGCCAGCCGGGTGAGAGCTTCATCCACGGCAATGACATCCGGGGCCTTCCCCTTGGAAACGACTTCCGCTTCCTCCAGGAAAACCTTCTCGAATTCGTTACCGCGTTTCTTGGCGTCATGGCCGCGGCTGTAGTCAACCAGGATGCGGCGCATCAGTTGCGCCGCGACGCCCATGAACTGCTCCTTATTTTTCCAGTGCGCCTCTCGCTGATCGGTCAAGCGCAGATACGCTTCATGCACGAGGGCGGTGGTTTGCAGGGTGTGATCGCTGCGCTCCCGCCGCAAGTAACTGGACGCCAAACCTCGCAGTTCTGAGTAAAGCAGCACGACCAAATCGGCCGCGGCCTTGTCGTTGTGCACATTGAGATCGCCCAGAAGGGCACTTACATCCATTGGTGCATCCATAAGGGCCTCAAAGCAATGATCGCGACCACCGGGGCGATGGACACCGCCGTCGCAGCCACTCCAAATTTAGAAAAATAGAAAAAGATAAAAACGAGGAAGGATCCGACCCGAGCGCGCCATCATTCCCAATTCACAGGGAACGGCACCCTCTATGGCGGTGAAGTATATACCGTGTTGAATGATAAGCCAACAGGCGTTTACACCCTTTGTCTTTAGGTACTTGGAGCTCTCTGGCGCAGGGAAAGTGGGACCGCCTCGACTGACATCAGAGAAATGTGGACCTCTTTCCGTGGTTTCTTCGCGTTACTAGATAGAGGCCAAGTTGAATCACGGACGAGGGGTTAAACCATGTACCCATTGGTGATTACGCAAATTGGGAATGTGAGTTTTTCCTTCCATGAAGCCTGTAAACGGCTTGGTTTCTCGCCTCGCCGATTGCAACGCTTTGTGGAATCGACAGTCTAGAGGCGCTCAACAAAAGGAGACGTAATATGAATCGCATTCGTCAGTCACTCTCAGTCTCAGTCTTGGTCTTGATGCTTCTCGCACTCGCATGTGTGGGTTCCGCGCGAGCACAAGTGTCGCGCTTCGCTTATGTGCTCGATTCCGGCGGACAAGGGACCATTTCCGTTTACACGATTAACCAGAACACCGGCCAACTGCGCAGCAACGGCTACGCGCTGGTGGGATCGCTGTCGTTCCCGGTTTCCATGGCATTGGCCCCCTCGGGGAAATATGCGTTCGTGGCGGATGTGGGTATCGATTCTGTTTCGGCCTTCAAGATCAACGCCACCACGGGAGCGCTGACCCAGGTCACGGGCTCTCCTTTCGCGACTGGAGGGAATCCCGTGGCCGTAGCGGTAGATCCTTCGGGCAAGTTCGCCTACGTTGCGAACATTCTTTCCAACAACATCTCTGCTTATAAAGTTGAAAGTAGTGGTGCCCTCAAGCCCGTAGCCGGTTCGCCTTTCGCCGCGGGGCTGGGGCCCAATGCGGTAGCGATCGATCCCTCGGGCAAGTTCTTGTATGCCAGCAACGAAGACGATATTCCCGGTGGAGACGTTTCGGCTTATACGATTGACTCCACTACGGGCGCGCTGACTGCCATCCCAGGTTCACCCTTTCTGCCGAGGTCCGGTGGTTTCGCATTGACCCTGGCGCCGTCCGGCGAATTTGGCTACGTCGGCAGCGGCGATGGCGCTCGGATCACAGCTTTCAGCATCAACCCCACTACGGGCGTCCCCACGCTTGTCGCTGGCTCACCCTTCGTTCAGGCGGCGGCCTCCGGCTCTTACACAATCGTCGTGGATCCGGCAAGCCAATTCTTATACGCATTGGGCGGCACCGAAGGCAATAACATCGCCGCTTTCAGCATCAACGGCTCAACCGGCGCCCTTACCTCAATTGCGGGCTCGCCGTTTGCTACCGGCAGTGACCCCTCCGCGGCGACGGTCGATCCCAACGACAAGCTGTTCTATGTGACCAATGAGGGTACAAACGAAGTCTGGACATACACGATCGCCGACAACGGAGCTCTGACTTTCTTAAACGGGGTTCGCACCCAGCAGGCACCGTCGTCCGTGGCACTGGTCGCCGGAACCGCCAGCATTACGTACACGCCCAAGTTTGCCTACGTGGCCAATGGCAATGGAAGCGCTAATAATGTTTCTGCGTACAAGATCAACGCCACCACAGGCAAGCTAAAGGCGGTCACCGGCTCCCCGTTCGCGTCGGGTAGCCTCCCAGTCTCTGTAGCCGTGAATCCTTCGGGAAAATTTGCCTACGTGGCCAACGAAAATGGCGGCTCAGTATCCGCGTATACGATCAACCCCAGCTCTGGAGTGTTGACCCCACTCACCGGCTCACCATTCCTCGCTGGAAACGGACCAAACTCTGTGACCGTGGATCCTTCGGGAAGATTTGCCTACGTTGTGAATGGAGCCAATGGGGGCAACGGCACACCAGGTCCTACGATTTCGGCCTACACGATCAACACGAGCACCGGAGCTCTAACCGCCGTTAGTGGCTCGCCATATTCCACGGGAGCCAATTCAGCGCCGGGACAGGCGACAGTAGATCCAACGGGAGAATTCCTCTACGTGGCGGACCAGTCCAACAACGGAGGCAATGGCAACATACTGGCCTACGCGATTAACTTTTCTACCGGCGCTCTAACCGCCGTCCCCGGTTCTCCTTTCACGGCGGGAGTAGAAAATCCCGCTGCGGTGGCCGTGGATCCTTCGGGCAGATTTCTATTCCTGACCAACGTTGTTGGCGGCGACGGAGTCGATGGATACATCTCTGTTTACAATATCAATCCCACTGTTGGACTCCAGGGATCCGCGGGAGCACTGACCGAGATCGGTAGTTCCCCCTTCGCGACCGGGGTTTTCCCTTATTCGGTGCAGGTGGACCCGTTGGGCAGTTTCGTGTACGTCACCAGCGCGAGTATCTTTACTTCCGATAACGTGTATGGATATGCTCTCAATGCAACCACCGGCGCCTTAACCAATCTCTCGGGTTCACCATTCTCGTCCGGGGAGGCTGGTGCGCCTAACGGCATCGCCGTGGATCCTTCGGGCAGATTTGCCTATGTGGCGAATAACGCGTTCGATAACGTCACGGCATTTACCATTGCTGCCACAACGGGCGATCTGAACATAATTTCCGGTGACTCTGCCGTTCCGGCGGGTACAAATCCTACGTCCGTGGCTATCACGGGAACAATCAACTAGTCCACAAGAACCCTAGCAGGGCTGCGGAAAAAGTCGTTTCTAAGTGAGAAGCGGTACCTCAGCGGCTGAAGCCGCGATTGAAAAACAGGCCGCTAATCGCAGCGCTGAAAGCGCTGCGCCACCCAAAATCGACCGCCAAACCGAGTTTTCCCGCAGCCTGCTAGAGAAGTGCAGTAGAAGTTGGCAGATTCACTCCGCTCTTGCGATAGATCCCGCCACCGGCGGACTAACGTGGGTCTCCGGTTCGCCGTTCGCCGACACACACGGGGGAGTGTTCCACGTGGAACATGATGCAGTGCATTGTGTATGTATAAACTTATATGCTTAATGATCGTAAATGAAACGACAGAAAGGAATTACGAAAGGCCGGGAGATCGCCGGACGGAGAGCTTCGGGAAGCGTGGAACGGGGCGTTCCACGAGCGGCGGAGGGTTCGCTGAGAAGACATTGGAACTTGGATGCTGAATCTGGATGCGGATGGGCTGGGGTCGTTCCCGGTGGGGGGGGCGGGTATCAGTGGGAGATCAGCCGGACGCTGCGGCGGGGGATGGAAGAAGAAGCGAAAGGGCGGGAGGGATGACGGCTTCCGCGGGCGCGGTTTGTGCATCTCTGGTTGTACGTACGGCGGGCATGGCTAGAGGCGAATGGTCGGCGAACAAAATATTGTTTGGAACACAGATGTGTACGTACAATCTGTGTAGAGGCAACAATTGAAAGGGGTTCGGGGATTGCCGGGAGGCAAAACCGGGCTTGACAACGTATGCATATGTGGATCGCGGCGGGCTGGTTGCCCAGCCCTTTGACTGCGCTTCAAGTTTACTCGGCGGCTGGGACGCGGTTATCGAATCACCGGGGTTGTGGAGTACGATGGACCGTCAAAGGAGGCTGGAGGATGAAAATCGATGTCGCTGGGCGAGTAAGGAATGTTCCTCTGCCGACGAGTAGGCCACTAACGCCCTGTTTGAGGCGGTGGTGAACTCGATCCAAGCCATCGAGGACGCCGGACGGGCCGATGGGAAGGTTTCGATCAAGCTTGTTCGTGACCTGTCGCCGATGCTAGTTGAGCTGGATAAAGGTAGCAGGGACATTGTCTCATTTGAGATTACGGACAACGGCGTTGGATTTAATGACGACAACTTCGCTGCCTTTCAGACGTCCGACACCACGTACAAAGCTAATCGCGGAGGAAAAGGAATCGGACGATTTGTCTGGCTGGTGGCGTTCGATTCGGTTTCGATTCGTAGCACTTTTAAGGCGGGTGATTATTGGAAGACACGCTCGTTCAATTTTGTGGCCCGCGGGGACGGGGTAGACTCAGAGGAGACCGGCCAGAGTTCCGAGGGAAAACAAGAGACCATCGTTAAGCTGCTCGGTTTCAGAGACAAGTTCCGGTCGAATGCCCCGAGGAAAGCGGAAACCATCGGCGCGCATATAGTGGAGCACTGCCTTGAATACCTGATTCGGCCGAACCCGCCGCAGCTTACGCTGGTTGACGAGGCTACCGGTGAGCAGATCGACCTTAACGAAGTGTTCGAGAAAGAGATGGCAGCTAACGCAAAATCGACACCTTTCGACGCCGAAGGTGTTCACTTTAATATTCTTCACGTTAAGCTCTATTCGACCCATATCAAAGACCACTTGCTGCATTACTGTGCGAATAACCGAGTGGTGAAATCCGAGAAACTAGCTGGGCGAATTCCTGATCTCGCGAAGCGCTTCACGGATGTGAACGGCCGCGAATTTGTCTATCTGCCTACCTCGACTCGCCGCTTCTCGACTCGAGCGTTAACCCGGAAAGAACGGAGTTCTCGATCTCCTTGGAGGAAGAGAGCTTATTCCGAAGTGGCCCAACCTGGAGCCAAATTCGGGACGCGGCGCTTAGGCAGACAAAAGAGTATCTTGTGCCATTTACTAAACCGGTTCGAGAACAAAAAGAACAGCGAATACAAGCCTTTGTGGCCAGCAAAGGCCCGATGTACCGTCCGATTCTCAAGTACATTGGAGAAGACGTGGCCCTCATGGAGCCGGATATTGACGATGACGAACTGGACCTGAAGCTATACAAGGCTTACCACGACCTCCAGGTTCGGCTGGCGCGCGATGGTAAGGAGTTGATGACCTTTCAGAGCGATGACTGCAACGAATTTGAGGCCAGGCTTGAAGGGTATTTCAGCAAGGTGAGTGATGTTAACAAAGCGGATTTGGCTCGCTATGTGTTCCATCGGCGAGTGATATTGGAGTTCCTACAGCGACTACTTTCTGTACAGGCAGACGGGAAGTACCCGCAGGAAAACCGCATACATGAACTCATCTTCCCGATGGGGCACACCTCGGATGAGGTACCTTTCGAAGAGCACAACTTGTGGCTACTTGACGAGAGGCTTGCTTATCATAGGTTTCTTGCTTCTGATAAGCAGTTGCGCGTAACAACTCCCCTCAGTAGCAGCTCCCAGAAAGAGCTCGATATTATCGTCTTTGATAAGGCCTGTGCCTTTACTGGTACGTCAGAGGGTCCGTTCCAGGCTATTACGATCATCGAGTTCAAGCGACCAATGAGGAAGAATTACACCGATGACGAAAACCCGTTCGACCAGATTCTCGAGTACATCGAGGATATACGCAAGGGGAAGGCGCGGACCGCAGACGGCCGCGATATCCCCGTCCCCGAGGGGGTGCACTTTTACTGCTACATCGTCGCGGACATGACGGAAACGTTGGAGCAGCTAGCGTACAAAGCTGAATTGGAGAAGAGTCCGGACGGCCAGGGCTTCTTTGGTTACAAGAAGCACTATCGCGCTTATGTCGAGCTTATTTCCTACACGAGGTTACTCACGGACGCCAAGCAACGGAATCGAGCGTTCTTTGAAAAATTGGGGCTTCCTGCCGTCATGCAGCCAACGAGGGCGGAGGAGACTTTGCCTGAGCTCGGCGCCCCGCGTCTGTAGTCGGCCGGGTGGGTTCCGTCACAATTTAGCTGTATCGGAATCAACGCAAACCTTTAACCTTGTGATTGCTCTGACTCGATAACCAAGCGGCTGCACAGCTACCATCGCGCGCGTAAGATCGGCACTCATCACCGGCAGGTGCGCTGCCCCGGTCAAGCCAGAACCGGACTTGGGCGGGTCACTCGTTGGTTTCTTGGTATATACTCCAGCTGCCCGCAAGAACTGATTTGGGTAAGCGCTGTCACTAATGAAGCCGATAAATAATAAGTGCGGCCTCGGCGGGAGGTCCAATGCCTGCTCCGTTCATTGAAAAGAACACCCCAACAGACGGCCACAAGCGGTCCTGGACGCGAGAATTATTACTGCTTGTTGTGGGTGTGACTTTCGCGGCTGCGGACATCTTGCATCATATGGAAATTGCGGTGTTCGCGAAATATCCTGTTCTTAGCGACTCATTGGACTGGATGAGTAAGGTCTCTGTTGTGGCCATATTAATCGCAATCGGCACGTACCTCGTCGATGAGCGCGTTCGGATACTTGAGAAATTGCCCAGTGTTGAGGCGTTCAATGCACTCCGTGCTGAAGTTGCGCAGTCTAATGCTGAGATCATCTTGCGCATAGGACAACCAGAGGAGATTAGGTTTTATCGAACGCAGGAGGAAACCTACGCGGAACTCCTAAGGACGATTGCGCGAGTCGAGGCCACGACGAGCGGGCTGAAGGAAATCCGCCACGCCATACTTCATGGAAGCGCGTCGACAGCAGACGGGGGGGCTAAGCCCGAGTATCTTATGGCGTTCGATAAAGCAATGACTGCGTGCGTAGCTTCGCATGGCGCTAATCGATGGGACGTCCGACAGTTCTACAACATTACTACACTTGCACGGCTCGACGTCGTTATGGGCAGGCTACATTGGGGAACTGAGGGCTACGATGTCAGAGCGGTGCTCCGACCCGACTTGATACCCTCCCTGTCGCCTCTGATTATCGGCGAAGAGGACGCTTTTCTGGGCATCGTGGATTCTCCGAATTATCGTGTCGGTACGGCGGTTCATCTCCACGGAAAGAGTGCTGCCACGTTCGTCGTCAAGTATTTCGACGAGCTTTGGGACTATGCCGACTACAAGCTTAAGAATGAATCGGGGATCAACGTGCAAGCAGTGGACGCCCTCAAGGCTGCAATTCTTCGAATGACGCAGTAGGAAAGGAGTGGGCCCCCGGCCGGGCGCGCCGCACACTGCGCCCTTTGCGATGTGTGGGTTTCGTCACAATCGAGTGTATCGGGATCGGCGTTAGCTTTTCACCTTCTGACTATTCTGACTCGGTGACCAAGCGTCGGCGTCGAGGGCTGGCGCGTGTACGGGGAGAACTCCCTGAGGCGGGCTTGCTGCCGGACAGGGCGTAGGGGTCCCTTCGACTCCGCACGATTATCGCTTCGCGAAAATCGCGCTCCGCTCAGGATGACAGGGTTTTGCTAGCGAGCGCGTCGGGGCAAGCTCTTGCGCAGCGCGACGGGAAGTCAAAATCCCCACCCTAACGTCCCAAAAACCGGGACGTTAGGATGGGGCACCCTCGTGAGTCTTTTTCGTTCGGTTATTACAGTCTGGCGCAGACTGCTTTTGTCTGCGTGTAGAGTTCTAAGACGTCTTTGCCCATTTCTCGGCCCCAGCCGGATTGCTTGTAGCCTCCGAAGGGGAGGGCCGCGTCGAAGATGTTGAAGCAGTTGATCCAGACTGTGCCGGCTCTTAGCGATGCGGCGAGGCGGTGGGCTTTCGAAATGTCTTTCGTCCAGATGCCGGCGGCCAGGCCGTAGATGGAATCGTTGGCGCGCGGGATTAGTTCGTCTACGTTGTCGAAGGGAATGGCTACGACGACAGGGCCGAAAATTTCTTCCTGCACTACCTTCATATTTTCTTTGGTGTTGGTGAGGACGGTGGGCTCGACGAAGTAACCTTTGTCGCCCAGCTTTTTTCCTCCGGCTACGGCTTTGGCTCCTTCTTTGGAGCCGATGTCGAGATAGTTGCAGACGCGGTTGAGCTGCTCCTCGGAAACCAGCGGGCCCATTTGGGTGCTGGCATCCATGCCGGAACCGATTTTGATCTTCCTGGCTTTGTTGGCTACGCCTTCGACTACCTGATCGAAGACCGCGCGCTCGACGTAGAGACGCGAGCCGGCGCAGCAGCATTGTCCGTGATTGAAGAAGATGGCGCTGGCCGAGCCGGAGATTGCGCCGTCGAGATCGGAATCTTTGAAGACTACGTTGGGCGACTTACCGCCTAGTTCGAGCGAGACCTTCTTCAGGTTGCCGGTGGCGGCCTGGACGATCAGCTTGCCGACTTCGGTCGATCCGGTGAAGGCGACTTTGTCGACCCGGTCGTGCGCGGCTAGCGCGGCTCCGGCGGTTTCTCCGTAGCCGGGAACGATGTTGACTACGCCGTCGGGGAATCCCGCTTCGTTGATCAGATCGCCCAGACGCAGCGCGGAGAGCGGGGTTTGCTCGGCGGGCTTGAGGATGACGCAGCATCCGGCGGAGAGCGCGGGAGCGAGTTTCCAGGCGGCCATTAGGAGCGGGAAATTCCATGGGATGATCTGGCCGACTACGCCGACCGGCTCACGCAAGGTGTAGGCGTGATAGACGGCGTTCGGCGTGTAGGGAACGGAAATCGGAATCGTGGTGCCTTCTAGCTTCGTCGCCCATCCTGCCATGTAGCGGAACATGTCGACGGCTAGGGGAACGTCGGCGGCGCGGGCTACGGTTAGCGGCTTGCCGTTGTCTAAGGTTTCGATGGTGGCGAATTCTTCGGTGTGCTCTTCGAGCAGATCGGCCAGCTTCCAGATCAGGCGGCCGCGCTCGGAGGCGGTCATGCGCGACCACGGGCCGCTGTCGAAGGCCTTGCGCGCGGCTTTTACGGCGGCGTCGATATCCTGCTTGTCGCCTTCGGCGACTTTGGCCAGGACTTCTCCGGTGGCGGGATTGTAGGTGGGAAAGGTCTTGCCGGATGCGGCGTTTACCCACTTGCCGTCGATTAACATTTTGCGCGGTTTGTCCAGGAATTCGGCGACCTGCGGGTGAATTCCGGGAGCGAGTGTGGTGGCCATATGTCCTCCTCAGCGTGCGATGCAAAGATGTTGTGACGAAATCCCACTGCGAGCGTTGGGTTATGGTAATCCCGCGGGATTGGGTCTGGCAATAGACGGTGTCTGGTAGGCGGCCGGCGCGTTTTTGCTCGCGAGACGGGCAAGAACAGCCGACCGGTTTGCCGGGTTCGCGAAGGGCATGATAGTGTCGAAAATCTGGGATAAAGTTGCTGCTGTCGTGGGATCGCTTGATAATGCCGATTCGCGGAATCGGCTCTGCATAGGAAGCTTTAGTGAGCTGCGGAAGACGTCGCTCGGGGGAAGGATGGTTACCTCAGCGGCTAAAGCCGTGTTCAAGACAGTGCGGTTACCGCAGCGCTGAAGCGCTGCGCCACCCAAAACCAGGTGCGGTAGCGAGTTTAGCAAGCCGGTAAGCCGGTCGAGAAACCCAAATCAATATAAGGAGAGGTTATGAAGAAGAACATTTTGCTGCTTGTGATGATGGCGGCGTGCGCGCTGCCCGTTCTCGCGGATGAGAAGAAAGAAGAGATGAAGGATACGGAGAGAATCGAGGCGGCGGCCAACGTGATGAAGGAGATTCTGGGGACACCGGACAAGGGCATTCCGAAAGATCTGCTGAATAAGGCGGACTGCGTGGTGATTTATCCGTCGGTGAAGAAAGCGGCGTTCATCGTAGGAGGAAGCTATGGGCGGGGCCTGGTCACCTGCCGGAGAGGCGTGGCGTTTACGGGTCGATGGAGCGCGCCGGCAATGTTCGCATTGGAAGGCGGGAGCTTTGGTTTCCAGATTGGAGCGCAGGAGACGGACTTTGTGCTGCTGGTGATGAACGAGTCGGGCGCGAACTCGATCATGTCGAGCAAGGTAAAGTTGGGCGCGGACGCTTCGGCGGCGGCGGGGCCGGTGGGGCGGGACACATCGGCGGAGACCGACGCCGTGATGAAGGCGGAGATTCTTTCGTATTCGCGGGCGCAGGGGCTGTTTGCGGGCGTGTCGCTGGAGGGATCGACGATGCGGTCGGACGATGGGGCAAACAAGGCGCTGTATGGCCGGGAGTTGAGCGCGAAGGAAATTGTGCGGCAAGGAAAGGTCAAGGCTCCGGCGTCGGCGGCGCGGCTGCTGGCGTTGTTGGGCAAGGCGTCGCCGCACCATGTAGCGAAGTAACTCCGCGACTCAACGCCTAACGCCGTTCGCAGCCGTTCAGGACCAGGGCGCAGATTTGGTCGGCGAATTCTTCGCGGAGTTCGTCGTGGCGGATCAGGAAGCGCATGTAGATTGGGCCGTAGAGCGAGTCGAGAATGAGGTCGAAGTCGCTGTTGCGGCGCAGTTCGCCGCGGTCGATGCCGCGTTGCAGCGTCTTGTAGGCCTGGCGCCGGCGTGGCCATAGGAATCTCTCGCGGAACGCTTCAATCAACTCCGGGTCGGATTGTCCGCCGGCCAGCAACGCGGCGACTACCTTGCCGCGCTCGGAGCGGAAGATGCGAATCAGGCGGCGCATCTGCAAGCTCATGTCGCTTTCCACGGAGCCGGTGTCGGGAAAGCGGAGCTCATCTTCGGAACTGGCGGTAAAGGCGTCGGCGACCAGGGCGGCCTTGTTCGGCCACCAGCGGTAGACGGTCGCTTTGCTGACGTTGGCGTCGGCGGCGATGGCCTCGATGCTAAGTTCCGGGAATCCTCCCTGCTGGCGAAGCAGCTTGAGGGTGCTGCGCAAAATGGCGAGGCGCGATTGCTCGCTCCGGGGGCGTCCGGGCGGACGCTTGCCGTTGTTACTGTTGTGCACAGCTGCCGGCAAAGTGCGGTTTTGCCCCATGGCTAAAGTCTAATATAATTTAAATCCGAAACGTACTGTTTTGAATCTTTGTTAGGAAGTCCGGCGGGCGTGGGACTGCCGGGTTCAAGGCGGCGCGGTTCCTTGCAACGGCTCCCGTTTGTCGCCGTGGTAGTTCTATGTGGATTGTCGCGTTAGCGCTTCGGCGCCCTTATACGTTCGTGGTGATGGCGTTGCTGATCATTATTCTTACGCCGATCACCATCCTGCGCACACCGGTTGACATTTTCCCCGAGATCAATATTCCCGTCATCAGCGTGATATGGAGTTTCGACGGCATGTCGCCGAGCGAGATAGCGAACCGGATCGTGAGCAATGCCGAGCGCGGATACACGATCACGGTCAACGACATCGAGCACCAGGAATCAACGTCGGTCACAGGGAAAGCGATCATCAGGATCTTTTTCCGGCCCGGCGTGAACATCTCGACGGCGATGACGCAGGTGACGGGGATGAGCCAGACGATTTTGCGAGGGTTGCCCCCGGGCACGACGCCGCCGCTGGTGATTACCTACTCGGCTTCGACCACGCCGGTGGTGCAGCTGGGATTGAGCAGCAAGACGCTGCCAGAAAACCAGCTCTTCGATCTGGGCAACAATTTTCTCCGGACACAATTGGTGACGGTGCAGGGCGCGGCGACCCCGTACCCGTACGGCGGGAAAATACGGCAGGTCCAGGTGGACCTGGATCCGGTGAAACTACAGACGTACGGTTTGGCGCCGGCGGACATCGTGAATGCAGTATCGGCACAGAACCTGATTCTTCCGGCGGGCACGGCGAAGATTGGGCCGACCGAATACAGCGTGGAGATGAATGGGGATCCAGCCACGATTGCGGCGTTGAACGATCTGCCGGTGAAGACGACGAATGGTTCCACGCTCTACCTGCGCGACGTTGCGCATGTGCGGGACGGGTACTCGCCGCAGACCAACATCGTGAAGCAAGATGGCGTTCGGGGAGTGCTGATGTCGATGTACAAGGTGGGCGGCACTTCGACACTGGCGGTCGTGGATGCGATTAAGGCGCTGGTACCGAAGGCGGCGCAATCGCTGCCGCCCGAGCTCACGATTAAAGCGCTGTTCGATCAGTCGCTGTTCGTGCGCGCGTCCATTTCAGGAGTGGTACGCGAAGGCTTGATTGCCGCCTGCCTGACGGCCGTGATGATTTTGCTTTTTCTGGGCGATTGGCGGCCGACGATTATCATCTCGATCTCGATTCCGTTGTCCATTTTTGTCTCGATCATTCTGCTGAGCGCGCTGGGCGAGACCATCAACATTATGACGCTGGGGGGTCTGGCGCTCGCCGTCGGAATATTGGTGGACGACGCGACCGTCGAAATAGAGAACATCGAGCGCAACCTTGCCATGGGCAAGGAAATGAAGCAGGCCATCCTCGACGGCGCATCGCAGATTGCCGTGCCGGCGTTCGTTTCGACGCTTTGCATCTGCATTGTCTTTGTGCCGATGTTCTTTCTGGCCGGCGTGGCCCGGTTTCTGTTCGTGCCGTTGGCGGAGGCAGTTTCGTTTGCCATGCTGGCGTCGTACCTGCTGTCGCGAACGCTGATTCCGACCATGGTGATGTTCATCATGCGCGGGCACGAGCACCGGGCTTTGGAGCCGACGAACGTTTTCGCGAAGTTCCAGCGCCGATTTGAACGCGGCTTCGACCGCTTCCGCGCCGGCTACCAGCAATTGCTCGAGACAACGCTCGACAATCGGGGGCTGTTTTGCGTGTGCTTCCTGTTATTTTGCGTGCTCTCGATGGGGTTAGTGTTTTTTCTCGGCCAGGATTTCTTCCCATCGGTGGATGCGGGGCTGATCCGCTTGCACTTTCGCGCGCGGCCCGGATTGAGGGTGGAGGAGACGGCCAAGCTATGCGACGAGGTGGACCAGGAGCTGCGGAGCGAAATTCCGCGCGAAGACTTGCAGACGATGCTCGACAACATCGGGTTGCCGAATTCCGGCATCAATCTGAGCTACAGCAGTTCGGGCGTGATCGGGACAAGCGATGCCGAGATTTTGATCTCGCTGAATCCGGAGCACCACCGCTCCACGGCGCAATACGTTCGACAGTTGCGGCGCGAGCTGCCGCGGCGTTTCCCGGGGGTGGAGTTCTTTTTCCAGCCGGCCGACATTGTTTCGCAGATTCTGAATTTCGGCTTGCCGGCACCGGTCGATGTGCAGGTGGTGGGCGCCAATATGGCCGGTAATTATGAAATCGCGCAGAAAATCGCCAGCCGGTTGCGCACGATCCCCGGAGCGGCGGACGTGCACGTGCAGCAGATGATGAACCTGCCCACGATCTTCCTCGACATGGACCGCACGCGCATCAACCAAGTCGGGCTCAATGCCCAGGAAGTCGCGCAGAGCGTTCTGGTCAGCCTGAGCGGCAGTTTCCAGACATCGCCGAATTTCTGGTTGAATCCGCAAAACGGCGTGACCTATAGCATTGCGGTGCAGTCGCCGCAGTACCGAATCACGTCGCTTGACGACCTGATGAACACACCGGTGACGAATGGGAACCCGCAATCGGCGCAGGTGCTGGGCAATCTGGCGCAGTTGACGCCGACGGCGCGGCCCGCAGTGGTGAACCATTACAACGTGCAGCCGGTCATCGACGTATATGCCAGCACGCAGGGGCGCGACTTGGGCGCGGTTGCTTCGGACATCAAGAAAGCGCTGAAGCCGTTCGAGGATCATCTGCCGCGCGGAACGCAGATCATGGTACGCGGGCAGGTGGAGACGATGAAGTCCTCGTTCTTTGGGCTGGGGTTCGGCTTACTTGGAGCCATCGCGCTCGTCTATCTTCTTATTGTGGTGAACTTCCAGTCGTGGCTGGATCCGTTCATCATTATTACTGCGCTGCCGGGAGCGCTGGCGGGGATCTGCTGGTTCCTGCTGATTACCCGGACGACGTTGAGCGTTCCGTCGCTGACGGGAGCGGTGATGTGCATGGGCGTGGCCACGGCGAACTCGATTCTGATGGTTTCGTTTGCGCGCGACCGCATGGATATGGGCGTGCCAGCCCTGCAGGCGGCTATTGAGGCGGGCTATACGCGCGTGCGGCCGGTGCTGATGACGGCGTTGGCAATGATCATTGGCATGGTTCCAATGGCGCTCGGGTTTGGAGAAGGCGGCGAACAGAATGCGCCGCTGGGCCGGGCGGTGGTCGGCGGCCTGCTTTTTGCGACGGTCGCGACTCTGTTTTTTGTGCCGAGCGTGTTCGTGATCATTCACGGACGCCGGCAGACGCACTTGAAGCCGCGCGAGAGATAGAGTTTCGGAGACGGTAATTATGTCGATAGAACAACCTGAGGTACGGCAGCAACCGAGTGGAGCAGAAGGCCACGCGGTTCGTCCGCATCCGCAGATCGAACGGCCGCCGGACTTACCACCTGCTCCGGCCAGCCGCGCCAAGATTATGGTCGGGGCCGTGCTGCTGGTGCTCATCACGGCGGGTGCAGTGACACTTCTGACGAAGAAGGGCGAGGCGGATGCGCTCGCGAAGGAAACAGATGCCATCGCGATTCCTACTGTCGCGGTGGTGCAACCGACGAAGGGGCCGGGCAATGACGAACTCGTCCTTCCGGGAAATCTGCAGGCATTTGTAGAGTCTCCAATTTTTGCGCGCACCAACGGCTACCTTCTGAAGTGGTACAGGGACATGGGCAGCCACGTGGAAAAGGGCGAACTGCTGGCCACGATCGATACGCCGGAAGTGGATCAGGAACTTTCACAGGCTCGGGCCACGCGCGAACAGATCAAAGCCGCGCTTGGATTGGCGAAGATTTCCGCGGATCGCTGGGAGAATCTGCGTAAGACGGATTCGGTCTCGCAGCAGGAGGCCGATCAGCAAAGTAGCGGCTACGAGCAGGCGAAGGCTAATTTAGCCGCAGCAGACGCCAATGTACGGCGACTGGAACAGCTGGAATCTTTCAAGAATGTGTATGCGCCTTTTACTGGCGTGATTACTCGTCGCAATGTCGATCCCGGGGCGCTGATTAATGCAGGGTCTTCGATGGGCGCGCAGCTGTTCAATATTGCGCGCGTTGACCCGCTGCGCGTGTACGTGAGCGTGCCGCAGGCGTATGCGCCGATGATGAAACCGGGGGTGCAAGCTGCGGTAACGCTGCAGGAGTTCCCAGGGCAGAAGTTCACGGGGACGATCGCGCGGACCGCGGACGCGATTGATACAGGAACGCGCACGCTGCTCACGGAAGTCGACGTGCCGAACAAGGATGGGAAGCTGCTGCCCGGCTCTTATGGGCAGGTGCATTTTGCGACCGGGAATTCGGTTCCGCGGATCACGATTCCGGTGAACGCGATGTTGTTCCGCAAGGAAGGACCGCAGGCGGCTGTGGTGGGCGCGGATGGCAAGGTGCAGTTGCATTCCATTGTGATTGGGCGTGATTACGGCAACACGATCGAGATTCTGGGCGGGATTGAGCCGACGGACCAGATCATTATTAATCCTTCGGACTCGCTGGAAACGGGGCAGCAAGTGCACATTGCCAAACCGAGCCAGGGCAGCCACTCATAGCATGCGATTTGCGTCTAAAGCAGAGTTTACGAAACCCGCTTGCTTGGCTGCATTTCTTGCCGCCATGCTTTTGAGCGGGTGCGCGGTCGGACCGAATTACAAACGGCCCGCTGCGCAGGTTCCCGATACGTGGAAGGGCGAAGGGCCGTGGCAAACGGCGGCGCCGAAGGACTCGATTCCGAAGGGCACGTGGTGGCAGGTCTATCACGACGCGGAATTAGACCGGCTGGAGCAGGAGCTACTGCAGGCGAATCAATCGCTGGTTGCGGCTCGGGACCGCTTGTGGCAGGCGCGGGCACTGGCGCGAGTTGCGTCCGCGGCGTATTTTCCTTCCCTGAATGCGAATCCGAGCGGCCAGCGGCAGCGTGTCTCCGGCAACCGCGACCTTGAGGGCGCGAGTCCCGCAGCGGTTAAGCCCGACACCGAAAACACCTTTAGTGTCCCGTTCTCTGTCAGCTACGAGGCCGATTTGTTCGGCAGCGTGCGGCGCGGTCTGGAGGCGGCCAACGCTACCTTGCAGGGGACCGCGGCTGATCTGGAAAACACGCGCCTGGTTTTAACCGCCGAACTTGCCGCCGACTACTTCAACCTGCGCGAACTCGACCGCGAAGCCGATGTGGTTCGCGAGTCGGTCGAGATCCAGCAAAAGGGTTTGGATCTGGTCAACCACCAGCACGAGGGTGGCATTGCGTCCGGTCTGGCGGTCGCGCAACAGGCAGCGCTGCTCGATTCGACCGCGACGCAACTGCAATTGGTGTTGCAGCAGCGCGCGCAATACGAACATGCGATCGCGGTGCTGACGGGAAATCCGGCTTCCAACTTCAGCCTCACCAAGACGCCCTTCAATGTCACGCCGCCGCCGATTCCGACGGGAGTTCCGTCGGAGATTCTGGAGCGTCGGCCTGATGTCGCCACCAGCGAGCGGCATATGGCATATCAGAACGCGCAGGTGGGGCTGGCGAAAGCGGCGTTTTATCCGCACATCACGCTGGGCGGCAGCGGCGGCTGGCAGAGCCGGGACATCGCCACGCTCGTAAACGCGCCGAGTGCGATCTGGGCGGTGGGCGGAAACTTGCTGCAGCCCATCTTCAACGGCGGGCAGAATCGGGCCAACCTGGCGGCGAGCCAAGCGGCTTATGACCAGTCCGTTGCCAATTATCGTGAGGCGGTGCTGGAAGCATTCCAGCAGGTCGAGGACGGGCTCTCTGGACTCACGTTTCTCGACCAGGCTGCGAAAACGCAGCAGGTAGCGGTCGAAGATTCGCGCAAGGCTCTCGACATCGCCAACAACCGTTATGTCGGCGGGGTTACTACTTACCTTGATGTGATTACGGCGCAATCCACGCTGCTAACGAACGAACGGCTGGAGACGCAGTTGCTGGGCCAGCAAATGGTCACGTCGGTATTTCTGGTGAAGGCTCTCGGCGGCGGATGGGACGCCTCGCAGATTCAAAACGAGCAGGTGCGGCCCGAACTCAGGCAGACGATACAGCAGTAATACAGGGTCACCATGCGGGCACAGGTTGCCCGCCGTAGCGGGCCTTCTTCTTTGCCATCCTCTAATGCGATCTCAAATGGCCATTGTTTGTGACGCTGCTCACAGCTCCCAAGGTCAATACGCACGTTGAGTCGTGATTCTCCTCATATTCCATAACAGCGTTCGTGCCCGAATATGCCATAGCGCTGCAAGAGGCCCCATTCGAGTGGCGCGGTGATTTAATCCGGGCAGCGCGCCAATCTTGAGCCCTACCCAACAATTGAAGAAGGAGTGCGCGATGGCGAACTCTGTCAAGCCGGAAACGACCGTCCAGTCTCACCTGGAAGCGGCGGGGGTGTCTCGCCGCGACTTTTTGCGTTTGTGCTCCGTTATCGTCGCCACCGCTCCCGCAGGATTGGCGCTGACCCAGGCTGGATCGGTAGCCGAAGTTGCGGCCAAGGTCGGCAAGGCGCGACGGCCTTCCGTCATCTGGCTGCACTTTCAGGATTGCACCGGATGCACGGAAACGCTGCTGCGCACGTCGGGCCCCGACGCCGCGAGCCTGATTCTCGACGTAATTTCGCTTGATTATCACGAGACGTTGATGGCGGCTTCCGGAGCGCAGGCCGAGGCCGCGCTGCGCCAGGCAATGACCGACAACGCCGGGAAATACGTGCTGGTGGTCGAGGGCGCGATTCCGACGCGCGATGACGGCGTGTACATGCAACTGGGCGGGCGTCCCGCAGTGCAGGTCGTGAAGGAGGCGGCCTCGAAAGCGGCAGCAGTGATCGCGATTGGATCGTGCGCTTCGTGGGGAGGCGTTCCTTCGGCCGACCCCAACCCAACGGGCGCGGTGGGCGTGGACACAGTGGTTTCTGGTAAGCCGATTGTGAATTTGCCGGGCTGCCCTCCCAATCCTTACAACCTGCTGGCGGTGGTGCTGGAATACGTGACCATGAACCGGCTGCCCGAAATGGACGACCTGCACCGTCCCAAGTTTGCCTATGAGCGCGTAATCCATGAGAACTGCCCGCGGCGGGCGCACTTCGATGCCGGCCGTTTCGCCTTCGCATTCGGAGATGAAGGGCACCGCAGCGGGTGGTGCCTTTACAAGCTGGGCTGCAAGGGTCCGGTGACGCATGCGGCTTGCTCGACGCGCCACTTCTGCGAAGTTCCGGGCGTGTGGCCGATCGGAATTGGCGTGCCCTGCCTGGGATGCACGGAGAAAAACGTGGTCTGGAAGATTCCGACGATCGAGACCGTGCCCATTCATCTGGCGACGCCGCCCGATACTTATCCGCCGATTTACAGCGGGACAGGAGCGATCAAAACCGGAGCCGCCGTGCTCGTAGGCGCGATTGCGGGCGGGATTGGAGCCGCATCCTGGGTGACATCGCAGCGCTTCAGGAGCAGCCAAGAGGCGGGAGCGGAGCGGATCGCAGTGGACCGCGCGTATGCTGACAAGGACGCGGCTGCCGCCAAGAAAGAGGAATAATGTGGCCATCACTCGGCGAGAACTGATCACGACGATCGCCATGACGGGCGGGACGGCCGCCGTGGCGGTCACGGTAGGAACGGGAACGCTGCGGGCGGCGGAGACCGAAGGCCCCAAGATCCCGAGCGCGGCCGTCGGTCTTCTTTATGACGCCACCATTTGCATCGGCTGCAAGGCCTGCGTGGCCGCGTGCGCCGAAGCGAACGGCGAAACGCCCGATACGCGGGGCGATAGCCTGCACCAGGCTCCCACCGACCTCAACGATCTGACGCGGAACATCATCAAGCTGTACAAGCCGACCGATGGATCTGCGACGTCGTTTGTGAAACGGCAATGCATGCATTGCCTGGATCCGGCGTGCGCCGCAGGATGCCCGTTCCAGGCTCTGTATAAGGACAAAGAGAGCGGAATCGTGTACTGGACGGCGGACAAGTGCATCGGCTGCCGTTATTGCACGATCACCTGCCCCTACCACGTTCCACGCTTCCAGTGGGTGGGCTATAACCCGCGCGTTACGAAGTGCGAGCTATGCAGTCATCGGCTGGCGCAAGGGCTGAAGCCGGGCTGCACCAGCGTGTGCCCGACGGGCGCCGTGATCTTTGGGCCGCGCACCGTCCTGCTTATGGACGCCAAGCGCCGTATCAAAGAGAGCCCGGGCCGCTATTACAAGGACAAGGTGTACGGCGAAACGGATAACGGAGGCACGCAGTCGCTGTATCTGGCGCGCGTTCCGTTCGACGACCTGGGATTGCCGGAGCTGGGAGAGGAATCGGTTCCAGAGAAGACGCTGCGGTGGCAGCGGCGGTTCTACCAGTACTTCGCGCTGCCCGCCCTGTTGTATGCGGGCCTGGTACAGGTGATCCGCAAGAGCGTAAAGGGACACGTAGAAGAAGCGCACCAGCACGAGAGAGAAACCGGTTTGAGGGCGCAGCTATGAGCGCAATTACGACGAGTCAATTCAAAACTGAAGACCGGTGGGAACGGGCAGTGCCCGTGTTTGGATTCCCGGTCGTAACGCGGTTTTTCCTTGTGCTGATGGCCTTGACCCTGGTGGCGTTCCTGCTGACCGGCTACCGTGAACTCGCGGGTCTGGGGCCAGTCAGTGGAATGAACGACGCTTTCGGCTGGGGAATCTGGAAGACCTTTAACGTGATGGTGCTGACTGCGCTCGGCTCGGGTGCTTTCGCAGTCGGGATTGCGGCCTGGGTGTTCCGGCGCAAGAAACTGCACGCGCTGATGCGCATGGCGCTTTTGACCAGTTTTCTCGCCTATGCCTGCGGATTGCTCCTGCTGGGCATTGATGCCGGCCGTCCCTGGAACTTCTACTGGATTGTCTTCCCCTGGAAATGGAACATGCATTCGCCGCTGGCGGAAGTTGCCATTTGCATGTCCATCTACGCGATGATCCCGCTGGCGGTAGAGAATCTTCCGCCGGTGCTCGAACGTCTCTGGTACTTCGATTCGCGTCTGCGGCCCGGCGTCGAGAAAATGGAGAGGCACCTCCATTCGGTATTCCCGTATGTGATCGCACTGGCGTACCTGCTCCCGGGAATGCATCAATCGTCGCTGGGCGCGCTGATGCTGCTCGCCGGTGAGCGGGTTCACCCGCTGTGGCAGACGCCGTTCCTGCCCTTGCTCTATGTATGGGCGGCCTGCTTCATGTCGTTCGGATGCGTGGCCGGATGCACCATGCTGTGCTGCCTGGTGTGGAAGCGGGCCATGGATATGGAAGTGCTCGACGAAGCCGCGCGGATTACCTGCGGGCTGATCTACGGATGGGCCGCGTTGCGTCTGCTCGACATCGCATTTCGCGAGCAGCTCCATACGGCCTTCCATTTCGATCGCTTTGCCGGCGTGTTCTGGCTGGAGATGATCACGATTGTGGGAGGGGGATATCTGTTACAGCGATCGGTGCGCACTCATGAACGGGACAAAATGTTTCTGGGCTACGTGCTCAGTTCGCTGGGGGGAATGATCTACCGCTTCAGTCCTACGACCCTGGCATTCCGGCCCAATCCGCAGGCGCTGTATTTTCCGGCAACGATCGAGGTGCTGGTTTCGCTCGGCTTTATCGCCATGGGCGTGGCGGGCTTTATGTTCGCGGTAAAGAAGTTCGCCATTCTGCCGGGTCCGCTTTACTTGTGGCATGACATGGCGAGCTACTTCCGGTTCCGGCGGCCCTACATCCGGTGGACCGGGTATTTCAAGTACGGCTTCTTTGGTGAAGACGAAACACATACCAATCACTCGCACGAATAGCAGGGCCGAATAGCAGGAACTATGTCCAGAACAATCACGATTGATCCGATTACGCGAATTGAAGGGCACCTCCGCATCGACGTGGAGGTCGAAAACTACGCCGTCAGCAACGCCTGGGCATCATGCACCATGTGGCGCGGGATTGAAACGATACTGCGCGGGCGCGATCCGCGGGACGCGTGGATGTTCACGCAGCGTTTCTGCGGCGTGTGCACAACCGTGCATGCGATGGCGAGCGTGCGCGCGGTGGAAGACGCGCTGAAGCTCCCGATACCGGCGAACGCGCAATACATTCGCAATCTGATTTTGATTGCGCACGCGTTGCACGATCACATCGTGCATTTCTATCAGCTGTCGGCGCTGGACTGGGTCGACATTCTTCAGATTCCGAAAGCCGATCCGGCGGCCGCGTCGAAGCTGGCCGAGAGCCTTTCGCCGTGGACGCGCAACTCGCGGAACGAACTGAAGGCGGCGCAGGACAAGGTGAAGGCGGTCGCCGCGAGCGGCCAGTTGGGCATTTTCCAGAACGGATATTGGGGCCATCCGGCGATGCGGCTCTCGCCAGAGGTGAACCTGCTGGCGTTTGCCCACTACATCCAGGCATTGGAATATCAGCGCAAGGCGCTGCAAGTGGTCGGCATGCTGGGCTCGAAGACACCGCACATTCAAAATCTGTTGGTTGGCGGCGTGGCCAACGCGATTGATCTCGACAGCCAAAGCGCGCTCACCATGGATAAGCTCGAACAGATTCGCCTGCTGCTGGCCGAGGTTTCCGAGTTTATCAATCAGGTCTACCTGATCGATGTGTGCGCAGTCGCGGCGATGTATCCGGAGTGGTTTAAGATCGGCAGCGGCGTAACGAACTATCTGGCGGTTCCGGACCTGCCGCTCGATTCGAATGCCGGCGCGTACGATCTGCCGGGCGGCGTCATCATGCGCGGCGACATCGCCGGCATGCAGGCGTTCAAAACCGCGTCGGACCCGGTGTTCCGCGAGTCGGTCACCGAAGACGTCACGCACGCTTACTATCAAGGCGAAAAGCCGCTGCGTCCCTGGGAGGGCGAGACTGAACCTCAGTTCACCGGATGGGATGGTGAGAAGAAGTATTCGTGGGTGAAGTCTCCGCGTTACAAGGGACAGCCGATGCAAGTCGGCCCGCTGGCGCAGGTGCTGGTGGGATACGCGCAGGGTCATCCGCTGACGAAGAAGTATGCGAATCTGGCGCTGGGCCAGGTTTCTGCGATCGCCAAGGTGAATGCTACGCCGGCGCTGATGCATTCCACGCTGGGGCGGCATGCTGCGCGCGCCATTCGCGCCGCGATGCTGGCGGAATTGGCCGACAAGCACTGGCAGTTGCTGGTCGATAACATTGCCAAGGGCGATCTTACGGTTCACAACCAGCCGGTGTTTCCGTTTGGCGAAGTCGAGGGAGTGGGAACGCACGAAGCGCCTCGGGGAACGTTGTCACATTGGATTGTGATCAAGGGCGGAAAGATCGCCAATTATCAGGCGGTCGTGCCTTCGACCTGGAACGCCAGCCCGCGCGACGAATCGGGCGCGCATGGACCTTACGAGGCGTCTTTGTTGCATACACCGCTGGCTCGTCCGGATGAACCGCTCGAAGTGCTCAGAACGGTGCACTCGTTCGATCCTTGCATGGCGTGCGCGTGCCACACGTTTGACCCCTCGGGGCGGCAGATTGCCCGCGTGAAGGTGCTGTGAAGAAGAAAGTCACCATCGGCGGCATCGGCAGCGTGCTGCTCGGCGACGATGGCGTCGGGCCCTTTGTCGCCGGCATGCTCGAATCGGGGTACCGCTTTGACGAGAACGTGACTGTGGCAGACCTGGGCACGCCCGGGCTGGATCTGGTGGCACACCTCTCCGGCATCGACGCGCTTATTCTGATCGATTCGGTCAAGAACGACGCGCCTGCCGGAACCGTGACCCTCTACAGGAAGGCAGACATCCTGCGTCATGGGCCCGCGCCGGTGCGCATGGATCCGCATTCGCCGGCTCTTTCCGAATCGTTGCTGGTCGCGGAGCTTGCGGGCGAGGGACCACAGGAGATTCTGCTGATCGGCATCACCGGGGAACAGTTCGAAGTGGGAACAGGACTGAGCGCCGCTGCCGAACAAGCCGCAACCCAAGCGGTAGACCAAGTCCTGACAGAGTTAGACCGCCTCGGTATTTCCTACTCGAAATTGCGCAAGAACCCCTACTCGGCCTGGTGGAAACCGATGGCCGAGGCGCCTCCAGTCAGCGATCGCATTGCGATCGCGACGCCAGTCCAGCCCCGCACCTAGGCCGAATGGCCTGCGGTGGCATGCCGCGCACGCACTTCGCGCTCAGCGACAAACCAATCCCGGTTCGGATCGCCCGCTTTGCCGTTGCGCTGCAGGTACAGCTCATAGGCGCGACGCCGGATTTCCTCATCCAGGGTTGCCTGGGTCGTGTTCACGCCGGTCTGGCTGGCCGCAACAACCGTGGCTAGCGCATTCTTAACAATTTCCGGTCCGTTCGGAACCGGCGTGGGCTGCCCAGTAGCAAACTCTGTGGCGGGGGTGGTTTTCTTGCTGCGAAGTGTACTTCCGTTGCTTTTTCGAGGCATTCCTTACTCCTTACAGATGGGAAATTCCAGTAATAGTTAACGCGATATCAACTTGTTGAGCACGGCTTCGAACACGCGCCATGCCCGCAGAAGATTATGTCTTTACTATAGCGCGTATGCCTGTGGAAGAGGACAAAACGAGAGGAAAAAATGCTCTCAGGTACAAAGATAAATACTGTTTTGGGCCTGGTTGCGGCCGCCGCGGTGGAGACGAAGAAAAGTACATTAGTAACTTGTCGAAGGGCTGGCATTACCCGGAGGATAGAGGAGAAGGATTCCTAGGGCATATTATGTCATCCACGAATACGCAAGGTACCGGCGCAAAAACCGCCAAAGCGACGATCGCAGACTTCGAACAGATGGTCTCGGAGTCGCCAAGCACAGAGAGAGCTTGTGCCAAACTGGCGCAAATTCTCCACGTACGGCGCAGTGAAATTGCGCTCATGCGGATCGAGAAGCGAAGCCTGCGCTTTATCTATCCCGCCGAGTTGCGCTCCGCCGGCGAGTTGCCGCTCACCGGTTCCGCAGTGGCGGCGCGCACGGCGGCAACACGCACTTCGCTGATGTCGAATACATTCATGCGGGTGAAACACGTCAGCTTGTTTGAGGCCGTCCGCCTGACCGGCGAAGAAGAAGACGAAAAGAACATGGAGCAGATGCCGATCCAGAAGATCATGTCGGTCCCGGTGATCTCGGCCGGCGGAAAGGTCTTGGGCGTCGTGCAGGTTTCCCGCAAAGGTCTGGACGCCTCGCTGGCCGGCCCCGACTTCTCGGGGGACGACTTGAAGCTCCTGGAGAAAGCTGCCACCGTTCTCTCGCGTATGCCTTTCATGCAGGAAGGCGCGGCGCTCTAGAATCGCGGCTCTTCGATTCGCGCCTGTGCGTAGGGTTGAACGAATTCCAGTTTGTTCTTATTGAACCGATTCCGACCCGACTTCTCGGTCCACACCTGACAGGGAGATTCATCCCGCTTCTCCAGGACTGAGAGCTGACAACCGTTATCCGCGCGGGCTGCCGAGCAATCGCGGGCGTATGGTATCCTCAGACGCCGCGGTTCAAAATTCCAGTGGCCGAGTGCAGTTATTCCACGGATCAGGTCAATCATCCCAGAGCCTCCATGATTTCCTTTTTTGCCGCTCTCTCCGTCTTGTGCGCCGGCACCCTGATGTACGAAATCGTGCTCACACGTCTTTTGAGCGTCACTTCCTGGTACTACATGGCGTTCGTATCCATCTCCATGGCCATGTTCGGAATGACGGCGGGGGCGCTCTCTGTCCAGCTTTTCCCAAACTATTTTCCTAAAGATGCAATTCCGCGCCGGCTCACGCAGGCCGCGTTGCGGGCCGCCATCTCGCTGCCGGTCTGCCTGATCGCGATGTTGGCAGTGCCTTTGGATCTCGCGGCTTCAGCCCAGACGCTTTCTAGCTTTCTGTTGTTTTCGGGCATTGTCGCCACGCCGTTCTTCTTCTCGGGCATGGCGGTTTGTCTCTCGCTCACTCGCAGCCCGTTCCCCATCGGGCGTGTTTATTTTGCGGATCTGTTTGGAGCGGCGCTAGGATGCCTGGCCTCGGCCGTTATTCTCAACTTGACGGATGCATCCAGCGCTCTATTTTTCGTATCGGCACTGCTGTTTGCCAGCGCTCGCGGCTACGCGTCGTATTCTGGCGAACAACGTTTACGACGCCGCGCGACGTATGGGATTGTTGCGTTTGTGATTGTCGGCGTGTTGAACTCCTCCACCCTCTATGGCATTCAGCCGATCTGGTCCAAGGGCAAAATCGACACACGCATGAGAATCCTCGCTGAGCAGTGGAATTCGATTTCGCGTGTGCGCGCGTACCGGCCCGCGATGGACCCGGCGATGATGTGGGGTCCCAGCCCGATCATGCCGCGTATCACGGCCGAAGAGATTCCCCTGAATATAGATAATGACGCCTCCACCAGCATTACCCGCTTCCGGGGAGATTTGGAAGCGCTCAAGTATTTTCGTTACGACGTAACTGCGACCGCACCCCAGCTGCGGCCCGGAGGCAGCGCGGCCGTCATCGGCGTCGGCGGAGGCCGCGATGTACTCAATTGCGCTGCCAACCACTTTCACCGCATTGTTGGAATCGAAGTGAACAGCGCCATGGTTCGCCTGACCTCGCGCCAGCTCGATTGGTTCTCGGGCTTCAGCAAGATTCCGGGATTTCAGCTGGTCAATGACGAGGGCCGCAGCTATCTGACTCGCGCGGGCGAAAAGTTCGATCTCATCCAGGCATCGCTGGTCGACACCTGGGCCGCGACTTCGGCCGGCGCCATGACGCTTTCCGAAAATGCACTCTACACCGTCGATGGCTGGAAGGTGTTTTACGAGCACCTTCGGCCCGGCGGCATCATCACCTTCAGCCGATGGTACGGAGGGCCGTCCAAGGAAGTTTTCCGGCTCTATAGCGTGGCCAGAGCCGCCATGATCGCTGAGGGCGTTGCCGATCCCGATCGACAAATCGTACTGATCACCTCCGGCTCCATTGCCACCATGCTCGCCACTAACCGACCCTTCAGGGACGACGATCTCGCCAAGATCCGCAGCATCGCCGACGAAATGCAATTCAAGATTCTGCTTTTCCCGGGGCAGCCGCCCGCTACGCAGGAGTTGCAGTTCATCTCCGCGACTCACACTCTCGCGCAAATGGCCGACTTGAAGTATAAGGATGTCGTTGACTACTCCCCCGTCTACGACAGCTCTCCCTATTTCTTCAACGCCGTCCACCTTCGCAATATTCCGGAGTTCATCCGCATTGGTGGATCGGGCGGCAATCTGCTCGCCGTTCTTTTTGTCTGCTGCTTCCTGGTTGCCGCCCTGATCCTGGTGGTCTCAACCATCGTGATCCCCGCATGGCTCTTGATGAAACGCGCCCCGGGCACAAGGCCCGCCATCGGCGGAATCCTCTACTTCCTCGCCATCGGCCTCGGCTTCATGTTGATCGAGATGGGGATGATGCAGCAGCTCTCTGTATTCCTCGGCCATCCCATTTATTCGCTGGCCGTCGTATTGGCCGGCCTGGTATTTTCGACCGGAATCGGCAGCATGGCTTCCGACCGCTTGCCATTGTCCTCCGCATGGCAAAGCCGCGTGCCTGCTCTGGCTGTTGCCGTGCTGATCGTCCTCTACAAACTGGCCGTCGTCCCTGTGATTCACGCCTTTGTCGCTGGAGTGCTCTGGCAGAGGGCAGCTGTCGCGCTGGCACTGGTGCTTCCATGCGGATTGCTGCTGGGCTTCTGCTTCCCGGTCGGTATGCGGTGGATGACCAAGCTGGGTGGTGAAGCGAGCTTGCCCTGGATGTGGGCGCTGAATGGCGCGGCCGGAACCTTGGGCAGCTTCGTGGCCATCGTGCTTTCGATGGAAACCAGCATCGCCGTATGCGTCCTCACAGGAGCGGCTCTGTATCTTCTCGCCGCGCTGGTAATGCCGTCGAAGGCTCGTGCCCTGGCCTAGCGTGGCTGTCCCACAAATTCGATACCTAAGTCTGTCATTGTGATCGGAACGAAGCGGACACGCGTAGCGCACCCATTGCGTCCTTTGCGATGTGTGAGTTACGGCCCAGTATGAGAACTTCAAATCCTCTATTGACACGAAAATGCGGAATCCGCTACGATGTGGGCGCCTTAGGATTTGCACTTCCCCGATCCTGAGACTCACGTACTTCAAATACAATCGCTTCTTAATATCTGTGCATGGACGCGTGTGCGTTTGTGCCTGTCTCGCGCGCTGTAAGGTTATTTCATTGCAGCGGCGAGCGAACGGAGCGAGAATTGACAGGTCACGTTGTGAGCCGCTCCAGGTCCCAGGTTCCGTGAGTTGGAGATTATGAATTCCCCCGATTCCAAGAACCAAAGCAGTTGGCGAAGGTTGCGCGAACTGCTCGCCAAAATGTTTGGCAGGTTCAGCGCGCGCCGCGAGCAACCCGGCACAGAGGAATGGACGGCGGTCCTTAACCGAGTCCGGGAGTTGTCGGAGGTTACGCGCAAGCCCCCAATTCCAACGGCGTCCACCAAAGAGTCGGACCGGGAACCCGGAGCCAAGGCGGGCTGACAAAGCAATTTGGCCTCGTGACGGCTTCGCTCCATGCGCTCTTCAGCACACCAGCTGAAAACTGACCGCAAAGAAAAACGCCGCGGCTCGCCCGACTTCGAGCAAGCGCAGCGTTTTAGTTAGTCACCAGCCACTAGCTCTGACCGCTAACGGCCAACGACGACCGGCGAGGGACCAACGACGCTCTTATTCCGCCGAATGCAGCACTCGGAACGTCGTGCCCCCATTCGACCAGACGAGCACGAGCGCGTCCTGGCCTTTCGGAATGCTTCCGAGAGCTTGCGCCACGTCGGATACGGATTTCACCGGCTTGCGGTCGACTTCCATAATGATGTCGCCGCGGCCGATGCCGGCGTTATCCGCGGGACTGCCCGGCACAACGTCGTTGACGATCGCGCCGTGAACCGAGTTCGACGCCTGCAACTGATCCCGCATTTCGGGAGTGAGGTCGCCCAGATTCAATCCCCAGCGCCCTTTTCCATGTTCGGAGTTTGCAGTCTCGGAACCGTTCTTTCCGCCCAGCTCTTCGAGAGTTACGGCAACGCTGACGGGCTTGTCGTCGCGCATCACTTCCAGATGAATGGTGTCGCCGGGCTGCTTCTGCCCGACCAGCATCTGGAGTTCGCCCGCATCGGTGATCGGTTTGCCATCGAGCTCGGTGATCACGTCGCCCGTGCGCAGACCGGCTTTTGCTCCCGGCGCGTCGGCTTGCACGTCGCTGATGAGCGCGCCCGCTGCCTTCGACAAGTGGAAGAACTTGGCGTTGTCGGGAGTCACGTCGGCGATCTGGATTCCGATAAAGCCGTGCGTGATTTTGCCGTAGCGGATGAGTTTGTCGACGGTCGGCTCAACAATCTGCGTGGGAATCGCAAATCCCATGCCGGCGAACGAGCCGGACCCGGAGACCAGGAACGTGTTGATACCGATCAACTCGCCGTGGGCGTTGACCAGCGCTCCGCCGGAATTGCCGGGATTGATGGCAGCATCAGTCTGAATGAATTCGCCGGGTTTGCGGCGGTCACTCACGTCGGGATTCGGACGGTTGAGCGCGCTGATGATGCCGCGGGTCACCGTGAATTGAAATCCGTAGGGATTGCCGAAGGCAAGCACGGTTTGTCCGGGATGCAGATTGGCCGAGTTGCCCCAGGGCACGCTGGGAAGGTTCGAGCCGGAGACCTTGATGACGGCGAGATCGGTGAGCGGATCGGCGCCGATGAGCTTCGCAGGCATCACTTCCTTGTTGCTCATGGTCACGCGGATGTCGGTTGCGCCCTCGATGACGTGGTTGTTGGTAACGATGTATCCATCGGGCGCGATGATGACGCCGCTGCCGAGGCCGTGCTCAACACGGTTTTGCGGTTGCATCTGGAAGCGGAACTGACGACGACCGCCTTGTCCGCCTCCGAATGGACTGCCGGGACCGAAGAACTGCTCCATATCCGGCATACCATTTTCGCCTTCGGCCTGTTCTTTATTCTTGGACGTAACGGTTACGTTGACGACCGCGGGCGTGACGCGCGCGGCGAGCGTTTCCATGGCGCGATCGAGCGAGAGCAGCGCTGCGACGCTGTTGTCATCGAGCGCAGCTGCCGCGGGCGCGGGAGGAGCGAAGGACGGCGGTGCCGCCGCCCTGGCCGACTCCGCAAAATGAACCGTTGTGAGGCCGCCGACGGCTGCCACCGCGATCACGGCCACGGCCGCGCGTCGCGCTATTGTTGACTTTATGCGTTGTATCCACATCTTCATTTTCGATTCTCCTTTAAAACTAAATATCTAGTTGATCCACACAAAAATTTTTACGTGGAGTGCGCGGCTGGAGTACGCGCCTTGCGCTCCCACGTGGGATTGACGAGCATTACGCGCCACACCTGGATGCGCCATACCACGGATGAATCGGATTCGACGAACTGTGTCTCCTGCACGAAGACCACTGCCGAGAATGCGGGTTGAATGTTCTGCTCATGTTGTGTCCCGAAGAACTTGTCCGTCTGAAGCAAGGAATCGTGAGCTGTGGCGATGAGAGCGTCGTCGGCAATTTCGATATTTGGAACTGTCTGGCGCGGGGTGGAAGCGTGCGCGGCGACGATTGGAGCGGCTTTCTCGGGAACGAATTTCTGGTTCGTCCGCGACGAGGCTTTCGACTCGGGCTTGAACGACGCTTCGAAGTTTGCGCGGTGCCCTAGCGAGGCCATGATGATCGGCGGCTGAGCAAGCGCGGTCGAGACCTGATGCACGGCTGCGGAGGACGAGGCTTGTTCAGAAGCACGCGCCGCAGATCCCCCTTGCTCAAACGAGATGACTTGAGGCGTGTGCGGCAGCATTACCAAACAAAGGGCAACGAACGCGCCGACCAGGCCCAAGGCCGGTTTCGAGATGCGGGTTACGACGGTGCGCTTCGGGTCGAGAATTCTTGCGAGGCGCATCGAAGCCTCGCGGGCGCGGTGGACGATGGCCTGAGTCATCGACCAGCCGCGCCCGGCAAGACTTCTTTCCAGGAGGGACACAAGGCAGCTCGCATAACCGGCGGGGTTGGCAGTTTGCGCAACCACGACGTCGTCGCACGCCATTTCGCGTTCGACGGAAAGACGATTCTCAATCCACCACACGGCGGGATGGAAGAAGAATAGCGCCCGCACGAATTTCTGAACAAGATTGGTCCAGTCATCCCAGTGGCGCAAGTGAGCAAACTCATGACGAAGAACTATGCCGAGCTCGGACGGCAGCAATTCGCGCAACGCCCAAGGCGGCAGCACGATCATCGGCTTCCAGAGGCCGATGGCGGCGGGCACGCGGACGCGGTCGGAGGTGGCAAGAGTTACGGGCCGCGAGAGAAACGATTGGGTTGAGTTCAGCTCGGCAAAAAGATCGCGGACTGAAGGGTCGAGATCGGCGGGGTCGACTGCGTCGCATGACTGGCGCAGCTCGCGGAGACGCCAGAGTCCGACGGCGAGGCGCGCCGTCATCACACACACCGCCAGAATCCAAGTCATAAAGAAGAGCATCGCCCAAGGAGCAGGCAGACTGATTGCGGTGGCCACGTGAGAGAACAACGCTGATGCCGTTGGGCGATGAACGAGTCCGCCGATGGCGGGCAAGCCTGCGACCGCGAGCAGAGCCACGAACCAGACGGCGAAACGCGTGCGCGAATTTTGCCTGGGCAAGATTCGGAGAAGCACCCACGCAAACAGCACGATCAGCAGACTTTCGGGAAGCGAATTGATCCCGTGCTCGATCGTCTTTTGCGCGAAAGCCTGGAGCGATGCAGCGATCATTCTGCGTCCCTCCGATCGAGCATTTTTCGGAGGCGATCGAGTTCTTCCGGCTGGATTCCTTGATCTTCCAGGATGTTCAGCACCAGGTCCTCTTGGGAATTGCCGAAGAAACGCCCGACCAGATGGCGGATCTCGGTGCGGGTCGCGTCTTGCTGGCGCACCACAGGCACATAGACGTGGGCCCGACCGTCTTTTGAGTGCTTCAGATAGCCCTTGCGCTCAAGAATGCGAATGGTCGTGAGGATGGAGTTGTAGGCTAGGGCTGGCTTTTCTGTAATGGAATCAAGCACTTGCTGGACCGTGCCCGATCCTTTACCCCAAAGCACCCTCATCACTCTCAGTTCGGCATCCGTTAAGGTTTCGGACTGTTTCGGCGGCACCGCTGCCCTCCTGATGTGATTGGACGTTGCACGTCCGAAAAGGTAACTAAACAATTAGTTGCTGGGCAGGCCGGTGGGGTTGCCCGCGCGCGGGGCGGGATCTTGTTTTCGCTTCGGGAGGGATTCGATTCGCTGGTGGCAAAACGCTTGACCACGGGGCGCACGGAGGGAAAGCCTTGGCCTCCAGCGACTAAGGGTTCCGGCGCGCAGGCTGGCACCCATGTCCGCCACTTCGTTTGTTGTAACGCGCGTCACAGACAGGCGGGACGGGATGCAGCAACATAAAATGTCGGGATCGACGGGCGGACGGCCCAATTTCGATTCCCCGGGGGTACGTATGAGAACGAGAATTGCGCTCCGCTTGCTGTTGGCCCTTTTCCTGTTCGCCGGTGTGGTGACTACTTTGGCCCAGGAAAAGACCGCCATCACGGTGAAAGGGACCTCGCTGAGCAACGGCGTTGTGGTTGTGGATGTGATGAAAGGCACGAAGGGCTACCTCCTGGAGTGCAATCAGGGAGCGCCGGGCTGCACTCAACTGAAGAGCGGCAAATACCAACTGGTTGAACTCCCCGCCAACACCGGCATGTATGACTGCAAGGACGTGCAGGTTTTCGCCGAGGGCGCGGACACCGAGGAGTCGGATAAGAAGCTTGGGGAGTATTGCCTGAACGACAAATAGCAGGCATTGCTGATGAAAGACGCGGTCGCGCGCGCCGGATGAATCGGGCGCTGGGTGGCTTCTTCATGCGCATTGGCATTGGTGTAGTATTCGGCGCATGAGAACATCGCGCCTGGCACTTCTTCTCCTTCTTCTCGTCGCATTCGCGAGCGTGGCGCACGCGGATTCCTGGCAGTATTTCCGGATCGGCAATAAAGAAGATGTTCAAACGCGGCCCGCTGGCGGCACCGCCATGATGGGCGGCGGCGACGATCTGGATGAAGCGTTTCGCTGGCTGTGCACAAAGGGCAACGGCGGCGATTTTCTGGTGCTGCGCGCGCGCGGCGACGACGATTACAACTCCTACATCAACGGACTGTGCAAGCTGAATTCGGTGGCCACGCTGATTCTCCCCGACCGGGCGGCGGCGGAAGATCCTGCGGTGGTTGAGATCATCCGGAAGGCGGAGGTTGTTTTCATTTCCGGCGGCGACCAGGCGCACTACATCAACGACTGGAAGGGCACGCCGGTGCAGGACGCAATCAACGCGCATTTGGCGGCGGGCAAGCCGATTGGCGGCACCAGCGCGGGGCTGGCGGTGGAAGGCGAGTTCGTCTACGGCGCGCTCGGCGATAAGCCTGACGACAACGACCTGGCGTCGACCGACGTTCTACCCAATCCTTATTTTGAGCGCGTGACGCTGGTGCGCGGATTTCTGAAGATTCCACATCTCGAGAACCTGCTGACCGATTCGCACTTTGCCAAGCGCGACCGGATGGGGCGCACGCTGGGATTTCTGGCGCGCATCATCGAAGACGGCTGGTCGAAATCTCCGCGGGAAGTGGCGGTTGACGAGAAATCGGCAGTGCTGGTCGAACCGGACGGTAAGGGGACAGTGGTGGGAACTGGAAAGGGCGCGTACTTTCTTCGGCCGACGCGCAAGCCCGATGTCTGCAAGAAAGACCAGCCGCTGACCTTCCGGAACGTCAGCGTGTATCGAGCGGCTGCGGGAACGCACTTTGATGTGGAGCGGTGGAAGGGGAGCGGCGGGGCGGCTTACTTTCTTTCCGTGAAAGACGGGAAAATCGAGAGCACGCAGCCTGACAAGTCGGTTTATTAACGCCAGGGCACAAAGGGCCACGGACGTGACTTTGTTCCTTGCGTAAATCGTAGCCAAGAGATAGACTGCCGCGTCGTCGTCGGCAATGAAGTTGCGCGTCATCGAGTTTGAATTGTTATGAAGAGTCAGTTCGATTCCAGCCGCGGCAGGTATTCCCGTCAGAGAATTCCGTTTCTGATCGAAACTGGCAAGCTCGAAGCCGGCCTCTGATACCAGTGCCTCGCAAATAGTCTCGCCCAGTACTAAATCCTGAAAAGACTTGCGGCTTGAGAACCGGAGGCCGCGTCCAGAAAACCAAGGAGCCTTCCATGAAAACGATTCGGTTGGTAGTGTTCGCAGTCGCAGCAGTCCTGTTGGTTACACCGTCGTTGAGAGCGCAGACATCGCAAGGGCGAATCTCAGGGCGGGTCGCTGATCAGACGGGCGCGGTCGTGGCCGGCGCCACCGTCACCATCCTGAATCCGGAGACTGGAATCAAGCGCGTTTTGACTACCAATGCGACGGGGGAGTATTTTGCGCCGAATCTGGACCCTGGCGTGTACACGATCACGGTTGAGGCTCCTTCGTTCAAGAAGCTGCAGCGGCCTGCTTTCCGGCTGGAAGTAGCGACCGATGTGCGGCAGGACTTTGTGCTGCGCCCCGGGGCGGCCACCGAAACCGTGACAGTTAGCGGCGAACAACCGCTGGTCGAGACCCTGAATGACACTTTGGGCGGGACCATCACAAACAAGGCCATCAACGAACTGCCGTTACAGGGAAGGGATTTCCAAAACCTGTTGGAACTTCGGCCCGGTGTACAGCGCGTCCCCGGTGGGGGGTTCCATTCCACGACCTCTAACGGCAACCGGACCGACGACAATAACTACATTGTTGACGGCACCGACGACAACGACTCTTACTACGGTGAGACTGTTCTCAATAACGCCGGAGTTCAGGGAACGCCGGCCAGCCATCTGCCGCTGGACGCCATCCAGGAATTTAACGACCAGGAGAACCAGGGAGCCGACTATGGATGGAAACCCGGAGCAGTGGTTAACATTGGATTGAAAAGCGGCACCAACCAATTTCACGGGACCGCCTATTATTTTCACCGCAATAGCGCCTTCGACGCCCGGAATTATTTTGATCCCGCTCCAGATCCGGTGGCAGCGCTTCTGCTCCATCAATTTGGCGCTTCCGTTGGCGGCCCCATCCTCCGGGAGAAGCTGTTCTTTTTCGGAACCTATGAAGGGGTTCGTCATCGCGTGGGAAACCCCTTCGATGTAAGCAGCCCGGTAACGGAGTCTCTGGTCGGGAAGACTTTGCCTCCAGGTACTTTGCCGGCAGATCTGAGTATTTTCGATGCCGAGGCGCAAGCCGGGTGTCCAAGTTCGCACAAGTGCAACGCGCTTAGCTACCTGGTGGGGAACCTCTTCCCGCCTAACCCTGGATTCACGGCCTCGACGACCGACCCCACGCTGATCGATCTCGACTTGACTAACCACAATCGCGAAGATAATGCGCTCGTCAAGATCGATTACCACCCGAACGAACGCAACACAATCAGTGGAAGATATGTGTATGGCAACAGCCTGCAGACGGAAGAAGACACCTACGCGCTGGGGCCGCAATTTCTGTCGCAGGCCAATACCAAGCTGGGCGTGATGGGCGTGAACTGGACCTACACTCCCAATTCGCGTTGGGTGAACGAGGCCCGCTTTGGCTTTAACCGCGATTGGCAAAAACTCTATACCAAAGATCACACGGTGAATCCGCTCACCGGCTATGGCATCAACACCGGGATTACGGATCCCACGCTTTTTGGTTTGCCGCGCATCAATGTCAGCCCGTTCAACTATCTGGGCGGCAATAGCAGTTGGCCTCTTTACACCGCGCCGAACACCACTTACCAGTTCATCGACAACTTATCGTACACACGAGGGCGGCATAACGTCCGATTTGGAGGCGAATTCCGGCATGGCGGATCCGACTATCTGCGCGCCCAGTACGGCAGGGGAAGGGTTCGTTTCAGCAGCCTGGAGGACTTTATCGCGGGCAAAGTGCGAAAGAACTCATTCGGTGGTGGCGACTTGCTGGTCGGCAACGCGCACCGTAATTTGTCGCTGACCGCAGTTGGCGGATTTGTGCAGGACGACTGGCGGATCAGGCCGCGCCTCACTTTGAATCTGGGAGTGCGCTATGACCTTTCCTTCCCCGTCAAAGAAGAACATGACCTGATGGCTAACTTTCTTCCCAACAGCGGGGTCGTTCAGGTCGGGCACGGAATCGACAATATCTATCCCCTGGAAAAAAACGCGTTCTCGCCCCGACTTGGATTGGCGTGGGACATCTTCGGAACCGGCAAGACCGTCCTGCGCGCAGGGGGAGCGATCATCTTCGAACAGCCGAGCATTCGCGATTTTATCAACAGCGGCGGGGTTAACCTGAATCCGACCAGCCCCACCTCGGGAACAACCCCGGGAAATGGAACGATCAATACTTTTGTCCTCTCGCTGGATTCTTCGCAAATCAACTGGAAAGCAAGCGCGCTGGCGGGAGCGTCGCATAGCGTTCCGATTTTCAATACCGCATTGGCGGGGAATTGCAACCCAGACAACCCATGCTCAATCGCCGGTATCGCTCCTAATCTCAGGACTCCCTATGTTGCTTCCTGGAATTTTAACGTTCAGCAGCAATTGACCACCACCACCGTGCTGCAGATCGGCTATGTATCGAATCACGGAATCAAACTCTACAGCAACCGGGACATCAACCAGGTGAATCCTGCGGTGGACGACGGATCGGAGCAATTCGGGCGGCCATTCACCTATAGCTGTCCGGCTCCGATTGGCGGCGGGGTGGGAGGACCCTGTTATCCATACATAGGTTTTATGCAATACATGGAGAACGCTTCCTCATCGGAATACAACGGGCTGCAAGTCACATTGACCCAGAAGGCATGGAAGGGGCTCAATATTCTGGCAGGTTACACTTGGGCCCATGTCATCGATACGGCAACCAGTAACCTCGCTGGCGTGCCCCAGAACAGTCTCGACTACGCGGCGGAGCGAGGCAACGGAGACTATGACATTCGACATCGCTTCACTCTTTCCTTGGTTTACGATCTGCCGTCGTTGAAGGCCCCACTGCAGATGGGAAAGGGCTGGCAGGTGACCAGTATCCTGAATTTCCAAACCGGAATGCCGTATACGTTGTACGACAGCCAGGATGACATCAGTTACACCGGGGAAGGCGCGGACCGCTGGGACTTTCATGGCAATGCTTCCGAGATCCACTGGTCGGCGAGTACACCAATCCCGTTCTTCGTGGACGGAACTACGAATCCTGCCTGCGTCGCCCAGGCGGTGGATCAAGGGAACCTGGCATACTACGGATGCTTCCAGCAAGGCAGTGCAGTCATTACTCCGCCGGCAACCGGGACGTTTGGCAACATGGGCCGCAACATTTTCCGCGGCCCGGCCTTCCACAACTGGGATATGTCGGTGACCAAGCTCTGGAAATTGTCGGAGCACATCAACCTGCAGATGCGGGGAGAGTTCTTCAATATCCTGAACCACACCAATTTCGCCGGCTTTGCTACCGATCTCTCGGATGCGGTATCCGGTGCGAATGATGTGGGCCTGGCAACCTCGACCCCGGACGTATATGCTTCCAACCCGGTCGTCGGTTCGGGTGGATCGCGCCATATTCAGCTGGGGGCCAAGATCATCTGGTAAAGGATGCAGATCTTCGCCAGATCGCCGGGAGATTCAGGTTGACCTGGCTCAAATGCAGGCAGATATATTACGAAATTCACAGGATTCATTAGGCAAAGTGCGCTGAAATCGCTAGGCTAGAATGCCTAGCGCGGTGAGCGCACACCAAATGGACTTTTCTCCGTCAGCGAAAGCCCGAAGCTATATCCAGCGCCTGTCGGCGTTCATGCAAGAGCACGTCTTGCCGGCGGAGCAAGAGTATTGCGCGCAACTGCAGAATCTCCCCGACTGGCGCGGCTGGAAGCAGCCTCCGGTAATGGAAGCTCTGAAGGCAAAGGCTCGGGCGGCTGGCCTGTGGAACCTGTTCCTTCCAGATGGCGAGTATGGCGCGGGCCTGACCAATGTGGAGTACGCGCCGCTGGCGGAGATTACCGGGCTCTCCTCGATTGCGCCCGAGGTTTTCAACTGCAACGCCCCCGATACCGGCAACATGGAAGTGCTGGTGAAGTATGGTTCGACAGCGCAGAAGGAACGCTGGCTCAAGCCACTACTGGACGGCGAGATTCGTTCCGCATTTTGCATGACGGAGCCCGATGTGGCCTCTTCGGACGCTACGAACATGCAGGCTACGGCGCTGATTGAGGGCGACCACGTCGTTCTCAACGGCCTGAAATGGTGGAGTTCCGGAATTGGCCATCCTCATTGCCAGATACTCATTTTCATGGGCATCACCGATGGCGCGGCCTCGAAGTACCAGCGTCACTCCATGGTTCTGGTGCCGCTCGACACTCCCGGCGTGAAGATCGAGCGCATGGTGCCCGTGTTTGGATCGTATGATCCTCCCTTCGGACACGGTGAAGTTAGCTTCACGAATGTACATGTGCCGCTGGATCACATCATCGCGGGACCGGGCCGCGGTTTCGAAATCGCGCAGGGCCGGCTCGGCCCCGGCCGCATCCATCACTGCATGCGCACGCTGGGAGCGGCCGAACGCGCGCTTGAACTTTTGTGCCGCCGCTCGTTACAGCGCGTGGCCTTCGGCAAACCGCTGGCCGAACTGGGCGGCAACGCCGATGTCATTGCCAACGCCCGCATCATGCTGGAGCAAGCCCGTCTTCTGACCCTCAAGGCCGCATGGATGCTCGATGAGGTGGGGACTAAAGGTGCACGCAGCGAAATCTCACAGATCAAAGTGGCCGTGCCCAACATCGCGTTGAAGATCATCGACGATGCCATCCAGATGCACGGTGGCGCCGGCGTTTCGCCCGATTTTCCTCTGTCCGAAATGTTTGCCGCGATACGCACCCTGCGCATCGCGGACGGACCCGACGAGGTACATCGCGCCTTGATTGCCAAACTGGAGTTGCAGAAATACAAACCCCGGCGCGTGGACTCGGCCTAGGTGAAGCGGCTCTCAGTTGTCAGCAACGGCTAGTATGCGGATAAGCGGCAAGCCGCGTCTCTACCAAGGTGCTAGCCCACCTTCAGCATGAGCTTTCCTATGTTCTCGCTCTTGAAAAGCCTGAGCAGAGTCTCGGGAAAGGTTGCGAGTCCTTCCACAATATCTTCGCGCGACTTCAGCTTGCCCGCCGCCATCCACACCGCCATTTCCGCCCCGGCTTGCCCGTAGCGATCGGCGTAATCCAATACCAGCGTGCCCTTCATCGCGGCGCGATTCACCAGCAGCGAGAGATAGTTGCTGGGACCTGTGATCGGGCCGGTATTGTTGTATTGCGAGATCGCCCCGCAGATTACGATCCGTGCGCCGAGTCTGATTTGAGCGAGCGCGGCATCAAGAATCGCGCCGCCTACGTTGTCAAAATAGACGTCTATGCCCTTTGGGCAATGCTTCCGGAGGGACTGGCTTACGTTTTCGGACTTGTAGTCTATGGCTGCGTCGAAGCCCAATTCATCCACGATGTAGCGGCACTTCTCGGGTCCGCCTGCGATGCCGACCACATGGCAGTTCTTGATCTTGGCAATCTGTCCCACTATTTCGCCGACGGCTCCAGCTGCTGCCGAGACCACGACCGTATCTCCCGGCTTCGGCTGCCCCGTGTCGAGAAGCCCGAAATACGCGGTCATGCCCGGCATACCGAGCACGCTGAGATACTTTGGCAACGGAACGATTCTCCCGTCAACCTTCGTTACTCCCTTGCCGTCGGTCAGCGCGTACTCCTGCACTCCGAATAATCCGGAAACGTGATCGCCCACGGCGAAGCGCGGATTGCGCGACGCGGTCACAATCCCCACGCCGAGCGCCCGCATCAATTCTCCGATGCCGACTGGGGGCACATAGGAACGGGCTTCGTTCATCCAACCGCGCATCGCGGGATCGAGCGAGATATAGGAGAGTTTGACCAGCAGTTCGCCGTCTTTCGGCTCTGCGACTGGTTCTTCGACGTAGGTCCAGTCGCTGCGCTTCGGCATTCCTACCGGACGCGCCGCCAGCAGAAACTTGTGATTGGTAAGTGCCATGGTGACTCCTTCGTTGCCGATTCTACCCCTCAGACTGTATACCGCTCGTTCGCCAGCAGCCGGCCTGCAATCTGGCGGCGCAGCGCGATCGCATTGACTGGATCGTGATGTGCGTACCCGCGCACACGAGAAAGATTCCGCTGCAGTTCCCCGCCCTGGGAACTGGCGCTGAGCACAGTTCTCGACGCGAGTTCGATCCTGGCGATGGCATCGCGCAAATACACCGCGCAGGCGTCGGCCGCATTCGCTCCGCTGCCGGCCGTCGCCAGCTTGCGGCTACGCAGCAGGCTCGACTCCATCGCGAACAGCTCCATGATGATGTCGGACAGGTTCATGATGATCTCCTGCTGCTGTTCAAGTTGCGCGCCATACTTCTGGTGCGCCACTCCCAGCGTCAGCAGGGCGATCTTCTTCGCGTTGTGGACGAGGCTTAGCTCCGGATCGCCGGACTTGTTGGCTGCCGCCGGTGCTGGCAGTTCGCCTTCCTGCAGCACGGCACGGGCTGCCTCCAATAGCGGCAGAATTCCCCGAGCCGCACGTTTCAACGGCATACCGGTGATTACCAGCCGGTTGATTTCGCTGGTTCCCTCAAACAGCCGGTTAATCCGCGAATCGCGATAGTAGCGCTCGACCGCATAGTCCTGATGGTATCCGTAGCCGCCGTGGATCTGCACTCCTTCATCGACGACGTAGTCCAGGATCTCAGCTGCGTAGACCTTGACCATGGAGCACTCCGCGGCAAACTCCTCGATGGCCTTCAGTTCGCGCGAAGCGTCCGGCGGCGCTTTGGACTCGGATGCCGCGCCCCGCATTTGATTTTCAATCAGTCCAACCACGCGCCAGGTCATCGACTCTGCCGCGAAAATGCGGATGGCCATTTCCGCCAGCTTGTGCTGAATCGCACCGAACTCGGCAATGGCCGAGCCGAACGCTTTGCGCTGCTTGGCATACTTCAGGCTAATCGCGAGCACGTTTTTCGCGGCTCCAATGGTGGCTGGTCCCAATTTCAAACGCCCGATGTTCAGGATGTTGAATGCGATCACGTGGCCGCGGCCAATTTCGCCCAATACGTTTTCCACCGGCACCGGAACATTATCGAAGTACACAGCCGTAGTAGAGCTGCCCGTGATTCCCATTTTGTGCTCTTCCGCGCCGCTGCTCACACCGGGAAAGGCGCGCTCGACCAAGAATGCGGTGAACTTCTCTCCGCCAACCTTGGCAAACACTGTAAACAGATCGGCTGCGCCGCCGTTCGTGATCCACATCTTCTGGCCATTCAGGATGTAATGCTTTCCATCGGGCGAAAGATCGGCGCGGGTTCTTGCTGCCAACGCATCCGACCCTGCGAGAGGTTCGGTGAGCGCATAGGCGGCCAGCAAGTCAAGCTTTGCAAGCCTGGGCAGATATTTTCTTTTCTGCTGCTCGTTGCCAAAGTAGACGAGGGGCAGCGTACCGATGCCGGTGTGCGCCGAGTGCCAGCCTCCGTAGGAACCGTCGCGTCCCAGGCGCTCGGCCGTGACCATCAGGGAGGGCAAATCCACGGCCATTCCACCGTATTCTTCCGGGATCGTCATGCCGGTCAGGCCCAGCTCCACCGATTTGCGCAGCACAGCCATGGCGGCGCCGGGTTTCTTTTCGCGGATGGCCGGCAGACTCGGTTCCACTTCATTGGCCCAGAACTCTTCTACCATATGACCGATGGCGAGATGTTCTTCGCTCAGGTCCTCAGGCGTGAAAATGTCCTGGGGCCTCGTGTCCTCGAGTAGAAACGCGGTTCCCTTTGTCGCCTGGCGCGGAATGTCCGTTAAGGTCGTCATGAAATACTCCTATGCCACCTCTTGAGATTGAGAATCTGATTCGGTACCAGGTGCGTTGAGCTGTGCTGTAAAATGCCGGCTCATATCGTTCCGCTTTGCGCGCAATGCCACGAGGCGCGCATCATGGTGTGAGTTCTCGACGGCAGGGCCGCGAAACGCGCGTCCTGCGTCATTCCCTGCGCGTACCGGTAGTAGATTTGCTGGATGATGACCGCGACTTTGAAGCGGGCAAATGCCAGGTAGAAAGTCATATCGGTGGTATCGCGGCCGGTTTTGGCAGCATAGCGCTCGATCAGTTGCGCTCGCGTCAGGGTGCCCGGTAACAGGGTCGGCGCACTGCGAATTTCCCGAAGGTCCTCCGGGTCCTGGGGATCAGTCCAGTAGGCGAGCGCCGTTCCCAGATCCGTAAGCGGATCACCCAGAGTGCACATCTCCCAATCAAGAACACCGACAATCTTCGTCACATCCGCCGGATCGAGCACGATGTTGTCGTACTTGTAGTCGTTGTGGATCAGCGCCGTCGCTTGGCTGGCCGGCATTCGCGAGATAAGCCATTCAGAGATGCGGCCGACTTCCGGCAGGTCGTGCGTTTTCGAATTGTGGTAGCGCTCGATCCAGCCTTTGACCTGGCGTTCGAGATAGCCTTGCGGTTTGCCTAAGTCAGCCAGGCCGATGGCCACGTAATCCAGGCCATGCAGACGCGCGAGGTTATCGACGAACGCTTCGCTCAATCGCCGCGCCGTCTCCGGCGGAAAGGGGACGCCCGGCGGCGGATCGCGCCGCACGATCATTCCGCGAATCGGCTCCATCAGATAGAAGGGCACATTAAGAATCGACTGATCGTCGCAATAGAGCAGCGCTTTCGGTGCAGGGGGATAGGCGGCGTGCAGTTTCGACAGCACGCGATACTCGCGCGCCATGTCATGGGCGGACCGAACCTTGCTGCCAAAAGGCGGGCGGCGCAGCACAAGTTCCCGGTTCTCCATCTGCGCATTGCCCATCCGCACCAGGTAAGTCAGATTGGAATGGCCGCTGGGAAATTGCTCGACGGAAACGGGCCCGGTGTGGCCGAAGTGCTCCTCCAGAAACGGCTGCAGGCGGGCGATATCGAGTTCTTCGCCCGGTCTTACCGCTCCCGCTTGATCGCAAGGTGCAACCATGTTCGCAGTTTCCTGTCCGCTACCGGTACGTCAGCAACCCGTCGCCATCGAGATGCGGGTGCGCGTTGAATGTGCTCAAAGTGAAGCGCTCGCCCGACGCCAGAAAGGTCGTGAAAGATGCGTTGTGCGACATCCATGTCATTTGCAGCGCGTCCTCAGCGGATAAGTGCAGAGCCCGGCGCATCGCCGCGCCAATCGGTCCTGCCGATGTGAAGATCACCACACTCGCTGCCGGGGGGGTATCGCGCACAACTTGCGCCAGCCCTCGCTCCACGCGCAAACAGAACTCCTGCCAGGATTCGATGCCGTTCGCTGTAACTTCTCCGGCCACCCACTTGCTAATGACCGCCTCAAACAACCGCTGAAACGTCTTGCGCCGGTCATCGGAGCGGGCGGAGCTGGTCGCCTCGCGGGACTTCTCATACGCGCGGAGCAATTCCCTGATCTCGGCATTCCTCTGCAACAACTGCGGAAGGCATTCCCGCAGCACCGCCTCGGCTTGATATTCGTCGAATTCGCTCATGACAACCGTCTCTGGAAAATCAATGCGGGCGCGGCGATACGCATCAGCGACGATCCGAGCCGTGTCCCGTTGCCGGAGACGCGGGCCAGAATAGGTGCTGGCAAAAACCACGCCCCGACGCGCCCAATACTCCCCCAGTAACCCGGACTGGGTCTGGCCATTCGCGCACAGCTTGTCATAATCCTGCTCCAGAAACGATGCTTGCCCATGACGTACCAGGATGATGTGGCTCACGTTGACTCCCGCAGCAGCAGACTCTACGCAGCCGCGACCTGCTTCTTGTCGAACTCGGCAAATGTTCTGCCGGCTTCGGCCAGACGTTTTAGCAGAGGAGCCGGCGTCCAGAGTTCTCCGTGCTGCTGGTGGAATTCGCAAATGCGCTGGTAGACCTTCTGCAATCCCACCGTGTCGGCATACCACATCGGACCACCTCGGTAGGCGGAAAATCCGTATCCGTTGAGATAGATGATGTCGATGTCGACGGCCCGCAGCGCGTATCCCTCTTCGAGAATCCGCGCTCCCTCATTGACCAAGGCATAGACGCAGCGATCGACAATCTCCTCCGCGGAGATCTGCCGCTGCGGAATCCCCGCTTCGGCGCTCCACTTTCGCAACAGGGCTGGCAACTCGGGATCTGCGCTCGCGCGGCGGTTCTCGTCGTAGAGGTACCATCCTCTTACCGTTTTCTGGCCGTAGCGGCCCATTTCGCAAAGACGGTCTTCGGCGAAGGGCTGGCGGATTCCGGGTCTTTCGAGATGGCGGTACTCTTTGCGAATACGCCAGCCCACGTCGAGCCCCGCCAGATCGCCCGTTGCCAGCGGACCCATGGCGTTGCCGAAATCGACGAGCGCCTGGTCCACCGCCGTTACGTCCGCCCCTTCTTCAACCAGGAATTGCGCTTCGCGGCGATACGGTCCAAACATGCGGTTGCCGACGAAGCCGCGGCAGTTTCCCACCAGCACTCCGATCTTTCCCAGCTTCTTGGATAGATTCATGCAGGTGGCAATTACCTCTTTGCTCGTTCTCTTCCCGCGCACAATTTCGAGCAACCGCATCACGTTGGCCGGACTGAAGAAGTGCGTTCCGATCACGGCCTCCGGCCTCGACGTGGCGGCGGCGATTTCGTCGATGTTGAGCGTTGATGTGTTGCTCGCCAGAATCGCGCCCGGCCGGCAAAAGCGGTCGAGATCGGCAAATATGGTTTTCTTGAGCGCCATGCCTTCGAAAACCGCCTCCACCACCATGTCTACCTCAGCGAATGCTTCGTAGCTGAGCACCGGCGTGAGCAACTGCAGACGTTCGTCCACAAAAGCCTGAGTAAAACGGCCGCGCTGCACGGAACTGGCGTAGTTCTTGCGAATTTTTGTCATGCCCGCATCGAGTGTCGGCTCGTCAACGTCCTTGAGCAACACTGGAACGCCTGCGTTGGCAAAGACCATTGCGATCCCGCCGCCCATCGTGCCGGAGCCGACGACGGCCACACGGTTCACAGGGATCACGGGAGTTTCTTTGGGCACGTCGGGAATCTTCGCTACCTCGCGCTCGCCAAAGAAAACATGAATGAGTGCCTTCGACTGATCGGAGAAAAGGCAATCGACGAAAAGTTTCGCTTCGGCCTGGCAGCCTTCCTCGAAGGGCAGTTTGGTTGCTGCCTCCACGGCGTCGATCGCCGCGAGAGGAGCTTTCAGGCCTCGTTGTTTCCTGCGAGCGCCGTCGCGCGCCGCCGTAAAAATCGCGGCGTTCTCCAAAGCCGTCCCCAGCTTCTCCGCTCTCGTCCGAGTCTTCGACAAAGGCTTGCCAACGACTTCACGCGCGAAAGCTACCGCCCCGGTGAGCAGGTCGCCTTCGATCAACCGGTCAACCAGTCCGAGAGCGGCCGCCTCGCCAGCGGAAATCGGCTTGCCCCCGGAACACATTTCGACCGCCTTGGCGACGCCTGCCAGGCGGGGCAGACGCTGCGTTCCCGCGGCGCCGGGGATGATGCCGAGATTTACTTCCGGCTGCCCCAGCTGGGCCGTTGGCGACGCAACCCGGTAGTGGCCGGCCATGGCGAGTTCCAGTCCGCCGCCAAATGCCTGCCCGTGAATTGCCATCACCACCGGCTTGCCGCTGTCTTCAATGCGAAGCAGCAGCGGCAGCAGGCTTCTGCGCGGTCCGCCCGAAGTCACTTTGCCGAATTCCTTGATGTCCGCCCCGGCGACAAAGGTGCGGCCGGCGCCGATTACGACCGCCGCCTTGACGGCAGGGTCGTCATTCATCTCATCGATTGCCGTCCAGATTCCCTCGGGCACGCCCGGACTAAGAGCGTTCACTGGCGGATTGTCGATAGTGATGACCGCGATATCGTTCTCTTTGCCGACTCTTATAAGGCTGCTCATCGTGCGCTCCTGTTCTTACCAGGCCGTCTGGCCCCCATCGACAACCAGCACGTGCCCCGTCACGTACGCCGAAGCATCCGAAGCCAGAAACACCGCCGCGCCTTTCAGATCGTGATCGCCGCCGAAGCGGCCCAACGGGATCTTCGCCAGCAAAGAATCTTTACGGTGTTCGATGATCCAGCCCGACATATGCGTTGGAAACCATCCTGGGGCGATCGCATTCACCTGGATGTTGTGCGCCGCCCACTTGCAGGCCAGATCTTTGGTGAACGCGATCACGCCGCCTTTGCTCGCGTGGTATCCGATCGCCTGTAGTTCCGCCGAGGCTCCGCCCAAACCCGCCACCGATGCAATATTGATGATCTTGCCCGAGGCCTGCGCAGCCATGGCCTTGCCCACCGCCTGACAAAAAAGGAACGTGCCGGTAAGGTTGGTGGAAAGAACTTTGTCCCACTGCTCGAGCGTTATGTCTTCCACCGGAGCGCCCCACGACACGCCTGCGTTATTGATCAGAATGTCGATCCGGCCAAACTTCGCGAGCGTCTCCTCTACAACCTGCCCGATCGCCGCCTTATCTTTGACATCGCATCCCAAGGCGAGCGTCTGCACGCCGTGGCTGCGCAACGCTTCCGCCGCCTCCTCGCAACGCTCTTTTTTGCGCGCACACAGCACAAGATTCGCGCCCATCTCTGCCAAGCCTTCAGCCATCTGTAGCCCGAGTCCCATCGAGCCTCCTGAAACAATGGCCACGCGCCCAGTCAGATCGAACAGTTTCTTGACATTCACTTCGAGAATGGCCTTTCTGCCGGGCAGGCACGTGCAAAAGTGATAGTTGATATCATGTTATAGTCGCTAACGTCAATACAGGCCTTTGGGAATCTCTGCCGCTCGTCCCGGCGAAGACCAATCTGGACGCAGCGTTATCCGTGCAGGCGCAGCACAATGCGGCCTGAGACCTCGCCGCGACTCAGTTGCCCCAGAACCTCCTGGACTTCCGCCAATGGCCGTGCGGTTACCTGGCAATGGACGGTTCCGGCTGCCCCCATCGCCAAAACCTCGCGTAGATCTTCGCGTGTACCCACGGACGACGCCTTGATCTGAATCTCGCCCGCCGCCATCAAAATCGGCGGAAACGCGAGATCCTGCGCGGGCAATCCCACCACCAGCAGCGTCCCTGTCGGGCGCACGCAAGCGAACGCCGTGTCGTAGGCGGACTTGGTCGCCGCGGCGACCAAGGCAACGTGCACCCCGCCGGAGCCGCGTATTTCCTTAACAACTTTGCTGGTTGCTCCGTTCAGCGTTCGAACTGCTCCCAGCGACTTCGCCAGCGCGAGTTTTTCCTCCGAAATGTCGATCGCGGTCACCTCTGCTCCCGCTGCCCGCCCAATCTGGACGGCAATGTGGCCGAGTCCACCAACGCCAAAAACCGCCAGCCGCTGCCCCGCACGAATCTTGGCCTGTTTGAGAGCGCGGTGAACTGTGACTCCTGCACAAAGCAGCGGCGCCGCCTGCTCGGAGGGAAGCGTGTCAGGAATCTTGGCCACGTGGCTGGCGGGAGCCTTGGCAAATTCCGCATATCCGCCGTCCACCATGACGCCCGTGATGCGCTGCTTCACGCAGAGATTCTCGTTCCCGTCACGGCAAAATTCACATTGGCCGCATGTCCACTGGACCCACGGCACGCCGACCCGGTCCCCCACTTGGACACTCTGAACCGCGGCGCCTCGTTCCACCACGCGCCCTACGATTTCATGACCCAGGATCAGCGGTTTTTTCACGATTCTTGCCAATTGCGTCCAATCGCCGTCGGCCACGTGCAGATCGGAGTGGCACACACCGCACACCTCTACTTTGATCAAGACTTCGTCCGCTCCAATTTCGGGACGAGGCACATCCTCCAGCGATAGTGGCGCCTTGAATGTGTGCAGAACGGCTGCTTTCATGCGCATTATCCTCTAGACTCCATCAGTAATTCGGCAGGTCAAAAGCGCTGGCGCGTTTTCTACAAATGCTACGGTCGAATGCCACACAAGAAAAACTCTACCGCGCTCCGCACTCGCTCCGTGAGTTTGTGCGGGCCGGTAAGATCCACGGCCCATTGCCGCACCACCGTGTTGTAAAGCCCTTCCATGAACTCGGCCAGGTGCACGACTGGGAATGCGCGCGTCACTTCGCCCCGCTTCTGTCCCTGGGTCAGAATTTCCCGCAGCAGGCTGACGGCGGCTTCCTCGTGCCCGCGCAGTTCCGCGGATCGCACCGGATCCATTGCGCCCGAGAGCACAACCGCTTGCCAAAGCTTCCGGTCGCCTTCCACTTCCCGAGCCATGGTTACATACAACCGCCGTAAACGCTGATCCGTTCGCGCCTGGCTCGAAAGCTCCGACCGAAGCCTCTCGCAGATGCAGGCATACCCACGTTCTCCCACCTCGCGCAAGACCGCATCTTTGCTGGGAAAGTATCGGAAAAAAGTCGGCTGGCTGATTTCGAGCACCTGCACGATGTCGTCGATCCGCGTAGCCTCATAGCCGTGTTTGCGGAACAGCTTGATTGAAGTGTCGATGATCTGTTGCCGCAAGCGGGCTTTCTTGCGTTCCCGAAGTCCGACCTCAGGCTGCGCTCCGGCAGTCTCTGCGGCCACACTCCGTGCCACAACCACACCAGACATGATCTCTATTCCTCCTGCGTGATGCCTCGACGCCATGAACGGCCGTGGCACCCGCAAAATGTGAGGGTAACTATAACAAAATAGCGACTAACGTCAAGCCCAGCGGGGGCACATGTCCGGAAGGCATCGCAGCGGAAGACGGCCTCGGCCCGGCGTGGAGGGGGCGCACGGGCCGAATCACGAGACACTTCCCGCAAGAGGAGGGAGTATCATGCGGATGGCTATACGGAGCCACTGAAAGTGGATCGAGAAATTCCTGAGTTCGTTGATTTGCCGCCGCGGCGCCCGCCACGGCGACGCCGCTTCCTTCTTATCCTGGCGGTGTTTGCGGCCATTTTCTTCGGCGGCCGGACCGCGTTGTCGTATTACGTTGACGTGCTCTGGTTCGCGTCGCTTGGATATGCGGACGTGTTCTGGAAAAAACTGAGCCTGCAGTGGGGAATTTTCGCGGCCTTTACAGCGGTGACATTTCTCGTTTTGTACGGATCGTTCCTCGCTTTGAAGCGGGCGCATCTCCCGGATTTACCGGGCGGCCACACGATCTTTATCGGCGGACAGCCGTTGAAACTGCCGGTTGAGGGCGTCCTGCGCCTCATTGCTCTCGGGGTTTCGCTCGTAATCGCGGCTGCCACTGGCGGCGCTATGTCGGCGGAATGGCCCACGTTCGCGCTTTATTGGTACGCGCCCCAAACTTCGGGCGTCATGGATCCGATTTTTGGCAGATCTCTGAACTTCTTTTTGTTCGCCTTGCCCGCATGGCAGCTTATCGTCGGCTGGCTTCTAACGATGGCCGTAATTGCCTGCGGCCTCGCGGTCTTCTTCATCCTCATCACGGGTGGAGCGCGTGCGCTCAGCGGGCGTCTCAGCCGGTCCGTCACTCTGCCCTGGCGCGGGCTGTCCATCGCGTTTGTGTTTCTATTGCTGATCCTCGCGATGCGTGTGTATCTCGACCGGTTCGAGGCGTTGCTCGAAGATCATACGATTTTCGGCGGCGTCACCTACACGGACGCGCACATCACCCTCACTGGCATGCTTGTCGTCTGTGCGGCGCTTGTGCTGGGCGCGCTGATCGCGGCCGTTAACGCCGTGCGCGTGCCGCGCGGGTTATGGCTCGTCGCGGCGATTGTTCCAGCCGCGGTTTGTTACATCGCTTTTCAAGGGATTGCCTGGTACGTCAGCAGCTTCATTGTCAAACCGAACGAGCTGGTTCGCGAGAAGCCTTACATTGTCTACAACACTGACTTGACGCGGCAGGCTTACGGATTAGACCGGGTCGCGCAGCGCGAGTTTCCCGCAGAGACGACTGTTGACGCGGCCGACGCCGCAAATAATCAGGCTACGCTGCAGAACATCCGGCTATGGGACTGGCATGCCCTGCAGGACACGCTGCGCCAGATTCAGGAGATCCGGACCTACTACGACTTTCCCGACATCGACATTGATCGCTATGAAATCGACGGCACGACTCGCGAGGTCATGCTTGCCGCGCGCGAACTGAATGTCGATAAGCTCCCTGAGAGCAGCCGCAACTGGATTAACGAGAAGCTGATCTACACCCATGGCTACGGCATCACCATGAACCCGGTCAATGGGTTTACGCCAGAAGGGCTGCCCACGCTGATTCTGAGCAATATGCCGGTGCAAAGCACAGTGCGCGGCCTCAGCGTGACGCGCCCGGAGGTCTATTTCGGGGAGTTGACCGATACCGACGTCTACGTAAAGACGCGGCAGAAGGAATTCAACTATCCACAAGGCGAAAGCAATAACCTGACATCGTATGAAGGCAACGGCGGCATCGTCCTGGGCAATTTCCTGCGCCGCGTCCTTATTGCGCTCGACCGCGACGATCTCGCGAAGCTGCCCTTCAGCGACGACGTGACCCGGGATAGCCGGCTGCTGATGCGCCGCAACATCCGTGATCGCGTCTCGGCGTTGGCACCGTTCCTCACCTACGATCCGGATGCGTACATCGTGCTGGGCGATGACGGCCGACTGTCGTGGATCATGGATGCATACACGATTTCAGACAGCTATCCCTACTCGACCCACTACCGTCTCGGCAACGATCTTATTAATTACATGCGGAACAGCGTGAAAGTGGTGATCGACGCCTACGACGGTACCACGACATTTTACGTGTTTGATACGGACGATCCGATCATCGCAGCTTATCGGCGAATCTTCCCGAGTTTGTTCAAAGACGCGGCCACGATGCCGCCGGGGCTGCGCAAACACGTCCGCTACCCCGAGTTATTGCTCAAGCTGCAGGCGGAAGTTTACGGCCTGTATCACATGACCGATCCGGAAGCGTTCTACAACCGCGAGGATTTGTGGACGGTCGCGACTGAAGTTGGCATGGGCGAGGGCGGTGGGCAAACCACGCAGGTGATGCAGCCGAATTTCGTGCTGATGAAACTGCCGGGGGAAACCGGCGAGGAGTTCGTCGAGATCCTGCCCTTCACGCCCGCCAACCGGAATAACCTGATCGGCTGGATCGCCGGGCGCAGCGACGGCGCGAAATACGGTACGTCGGTGGTCTACAACTTTCCCAAGACCAGGCTGGTCGACGGGCCGCTGCAAATCGAGGCGCGAATCGACCAGAACGCACAGCTCTCCGGACAACTCACTCTGTGGAATCAGCAAGGCTCACACGTGCGGCGTGGGGCGCTGCTGGTGATTCCATCGGGGCGCGCGCTGCTGTATGCCGAACCGATTTACCTGCAGGCCGAGCGGAGCCCGATGCCGGAGTTGCGGCTGGTCGTGCTCGCACTACAGGACAAGCTGGCGTACGGGCCGACCTTCGAGTCGGCGATGGCGTCACTTTTCGGCGGAGCGGCGTCTTCTCTCACGGCCACGCCCGGAAGTTCCCAGTCAACGACTGCCGCGGCTATCGCGGGCGAGGCAGGCCGAGGCGCACCTGGATCTGCCGCGTCACCACAGTCTGCAGCGGATCTCAATACGCTCATTGCGGAAGCCGCCAGAGACCTTGGCGACTACCAGCGCCTGACGGCGGAAGGCAAACTCGGCGAGGCTGGAAAGAAGCTTGAAGACTTAAAGCGCGCGCTCGAGAAGCTCAACGCGCGCCAGAAGTAGTCTCCCAAGTGATCTCAGTTCTTACTCACAGGCTCTCGAGCACCAGCTTGAGGTAGTTCCAGAAACTCTTCACCGACGAAATCTCGACGCGCTCGTTCGGACTGTGCGGATCGACGATCGTCGGACCAAACGAAATCATCTCCATGCCGGGATACTTCTCGCCAATCACACCGCACTCCAGGCCCGCGTGCATGGCAATCAGCTTGGCCGGTTCGCCGAAGAGTTTTTGGTGCACCGCCTGGAGCTTGCGCACGATTTCGCTGTTGGGTTCAGGTTTCCAGCCCGGATATTTGCCTGAGTGCTCCACTTCGAAGCCCGCCAAGCAACACACGGTCGCAACCATGCGGGCGGCAGCCATCATGCTGCTCTCGATCGGGCTGCGCTGGCTGGTAACAATCTCCACCACGTCGCCCTTCGTAGTGACCGTCGCCAGGTTGGTAGACGTTTGCACCAAGCCGGGAACATCCGGGCTCATGGCGAGGACGCCATGATGCAAGCTTGCGAGCAGCGCCACGGCTTGTTTCTCATCGGCCGCGGCCAGCACTTTTTCCGGGCGCTCGGCTTTCTCAACCGTAATGCGCAGTCCGGAATCGAATGCTCCCAAGTCAGCCTGGTATCCGGCCTCGGCTGTGGCTACAAGCGATTTCAATTCACTTTCACGAGAAGGGTCGGCCAGCACCAAGGCCGCCGCTTCGCGCGGAATCGCATTTTGCGCGCTGCCACCGTTGATCGCGGCGATTTCGATTGGCACACGATCGAGCAGAACCTGAAGGACGCCGCCGAGGATGCGCAGGGCATTGCCGCGTCCTTGATGGATATCGACACCGGAGTGGCCACCCTTCAGGCCAGCCACCTTGATGCGCCAGGCCGATCCCGCGCCCGCAGGACGAAGCCCCACCTTGCGTCGAGCCGTCGTCTTGATGCCACCCGAGCAGCCGATACAGAGCGTCCCCTTATCTTCGTTGTCAAGGTTGAGGAAATACTTGGACTTCAGCACGCCGCCGGGAAACTCCGCCGCGCCGGTAAGGCCAGTCTCCTCGTCAATGGTGAAGGCGAACTCCAGCGGCCCGTGGGCAATGTCCTTGCTCTCCATGACGGCCAGTGACGCGGCTACGCCGACTCCATTGTCAGCGCCGAGCGTGGTGCCATCTGCCTTCAGCCAGTCGCCATCCCTTAGCACCTTGATCGGATCGGTATCGAAGTTATGAGCGGTTCCCTCGTTCTTTTCGCACACCATGTCGAGGTGACCCTGGAGAAGGGCCATGGGCGCGCCTTCGCGTCCGGGCCGCGCAGGCTTGCGGACCACGAGATTGCCGGCAGCGTCCTGCGTGCACTCCAGGCCCAGCTTTGCAGCCAGCGTGCGAATGTAGTCTCGCGCCGCGGCTTCCTTTGTAGAGGCGCGGGGAATGGCGGCCAATTTGTCAAAGTGCTTCCACAACGCTTCGGGTTCCAGATTCGCAAGGGCAGGGATCATGACACGCTCCGTAGGATTAAAAGCTAACAGCTATCGTACAGCAGGCGGAAATGCAGGTACGTCCTCGGCTGGAAATGTAATCGGAAGGAGAGTTCGGAAGGGACTAGAATAATAAGGTACGCAATCAAAGCGCTGAGGTGGGCCTATGCCGGATGCCCCAATCGCCGCCCACGCTGTCCGCCCCTCTCTTCAGGGCCGCCATCAACAGCATGAATTAATAGACAGTGTTTCTGATGTCGGATTCGCCGTCCCGCTGTCGGGCATCACGGCTGCGCCTACGGATCGCAGGACGTTCTTGAAAGCCGCGACCCTGCCATGCGTGGCCGCTTGCGCTGCCGTTTGTCTGCGTGGCACGCCGGCGCACGGTCTGGCGATGTCGTCCGTTACAGAAGACGACTCGCGCTTTCGCGTGGAAGCCAGGTTCTACGAGAAGCTGCCGGGCAAGAACGTGCGCTGCCACCTGTGTCCGCGCAGTTGTGTCGTTGCCGCCGGTGAGCGCGGACATTGCCGCATCCGCGAAAACCGCGGCGGAACGTACTACACGCTGGTCCACTCGCGCGTCGCGGCCGCGCATATTGACCCGATCGAGAAGAAACCTTTCTTCCATTTCCATCCCGGCATCGTGGCCTTTTCGCTGGCCACCGTGGGATGCAACGTGACCTGCAAGTTCTGCCAGAACTGGGAAATTTCGCAGGCCAAGCCGGAGGAATTGCCCGCCCGTTATATGCCGCCCGCCGACATAGCGTCGTCGGCCAAGCAAAACCAGTGCCCCGCGGTGGCTTTCACCTATAGCGAGCCGACGGTGTGGAACGAGTTCGTCACTGACGCTGCCGATGCGGCCCGCGAACAGGGATTAAAGGCTGTTGTTGTGTCGAACGGCTTTATCCAGCAGGAGCCACTCAAGCGCCTCTGCCGGCACGTGGACGCGATCAAGATCGACATGAAGTCATTTTCGGAAAAGTACTACCGCGAGGTCGTTGACGCCGAACTCCAGCCCATTCTGGATACGTTGGTCACGACGCGCAAGGAAGCGAAGTGGATGGAGATCGTGCATCTGATCGAGCCTACGCTGAATGACAGCGACGCCGAGTTCCGCGATCTGGCGCGCTGGATCAAGGCCAACCTCGGCACCGACGTACCCATCCATTTCACACGCTTTCATCCGATGTATTTGCTGAAGAACCTGCCGCCCACTCCAGTTGAAACGCTGGAACGTGGCAAGGCGATCGCCGACGCGGAAGGCTTGCAATACGTCTACATCGGCAATGTTCCCGGGCATCCCGCCGAGAACACATATTGCCCGAAATGCCGCCATCTGCTCATCGAACGCGCCGGGTTCACCGTCACGCAGAACCATGTTCGCAAAGGAAAGTGCGAGTACTGCCAGCACGCGATTCCAGGTGCTTGGAGCTGAGGCGGCAAGAGAATTGGAGTCGCTATGAATGCGAGAATCAGATTCACGCTGCTGATCGCAATTCCCTTCCTGATTGGCTGCTCGGTGGTTGCCGGGAGTCCACCGGCGGAATCAGAACACATTCGGCAAGCCGCAGTCGCAGGGGCCTTTTATCCCGCTGATCCAAAAGAATTGGCCGCCATGGTGGACGGGTTCATTGCGCATGCGAGCGTGCCCGCACAAAAGGGGGAAGTCGTTGCGCTGGTCGCGCCCCACGCCGGCTATCCATTTTCTGGCGGAGTGGCGGGACACAGCTACGCAATGATCAAAGGGCGGCCGACGCATCGGGTCGTCGTGATTGCGCCCTCCCACTATGAGGCGTTTTCTTTCACCTCTGTTTACGACGGCGACGCTTACGTCACTCCTCTCGGCAAGGTTCCTGTGGATAAGGAATTCGCGCGGAAGCTAGTGAGTTTGAACCCGGAGATCAAACTCTCCAGCCAGGGCCATGTTCCCACGCCCGCGGGCGGAGAACATGCGCTTGAAGATCAGTTGCCGTTCCTGCAGAGGGCGCTGGGCGACTTTCAACTGGTGCCGATCGTTATGGGCGAGCAAAGCTATCCAGCGAGCCGCGCCCTGGGAGTCGCCCTCGCAGAGCTGATTCGAGGAACGGACACACTGATCGTTGCCAGTTCCGATCTTTCGCATTACCACCCATACGATGAGGCGGTCACAATCGATGGAAAAACCGTAAGCGCGATTGGCGAATGGGACTACCTGGCGCTTTCCGACAATTTCGCAAACCGCACCTGGGAGGCCTGCGGAGGAGCTCCCATCGTTGCTGCCATGATCGCGGCCGAGCGGCTGGGCGCGACTCGCGCGCAGGTGATCAAGTATGCAAACTCCGGCGACGTGACCGGCGACCACAGCCGCGTTGTCGGCTACAGCGCAGTGGCGTTTCTGAAGGAAGAGGGTCATCATGAACCGTCCCCAAAGTTTTCACTGACGTCGTCCGAAAAACGGCAACTGCTGGAGATCGCCCGAAAATCGGTTGAATCCGTCGTAAAAGAGGACAAGCCCTACGAGCTTCCCGCGAACCTGCCGGCCAGTCTGATGCGGGATCGCGGCGCTTTTGTAACGCTGAAGGAGAATGGCGAGCTTCGCGGCTGCATTGGATACACGGTGGCGATGCAACCACTGGCGGAGACTGTCCGCGATGTCGCCGCCTTCGCCGCCTTGCGGGATTCCCGTTTTCGGCCGGTAGCGACCAGCGAATTGCCTTTGCTGAAGTACGAGGTTTCGGTGCTCTCTCCGCTGCGGCGCGTTTCGGACACAAATCAGATCAAGGTCGGCGGGCACGGGCTCATGATCGTGAAAGGGCGCACGCGCGGGCTTCTGCTTCCGCAGGTTGCACCCGGGGAGCACTGGGATCGAAATACACTGCTCGACGAAACCGCCATGAAGGCCGGCCTGCCGGCTAGGGCTTGGCGCGATAAGGATGCCGATCTATTCATGTTCACGGCGGTTGTATTTGGAGAAACGGAGATCTCGCACGATCTCAAGCCCGATGAACCTCCGGTTCGGCCGAACCCACGCGGAATGCCAGGACAGCCGGTACCAAGTTCGCCGCCGCAATGAAGATGGCGGCCTTGAGAAACCCAAAAAGCGGAAGCAGGAACGCGCTCAACACGAGTGCGCCCACGCAGGCACCGATCAGATCCACTGCGTAGAGCATTCCTATGCTCGGAGCCCGCGCTCGAGCGTCCGCAAAAAAGACTTCCGCAGCGAGCGCGAATTCGTAGCCGCCCAGCGCGCCCGCAAGCAAGGCCAGCGCCGGGAATAGAACCTGGCTCGCCGCCGACAGCGTGTTCAGGCTTCTTGTGCCAGCGAGCGAATTGAGTACGAAATACAGCACGAGCGGAGACAGGGCGGCGAGAATCTGCAGACCCGCCAATTGCGCCAGAGCCCCGCGCAGAGACGTCGCATTTGAAGACCGGCCGGAGAGCCGCAAGCGCCACCAGCTCCCCAGGGCCATGCCTGACATGAACAGAGCAATCAAGATCGCCAGTTGGTGGTAGACGTAGCCGTAAATCGCCTGAAAACCCAACAGCAGAAGCACTTCCAGGCTGATCATCGTCAGGCCTGTGAGCGCGGCACAAAAGCCGGCGCTTCCGCGAAAGCGGGCAGCAGGTGCCGGCCAGCAGGAGATGACCGCAGCCATGGCGACGAGCAAAGCGACAGCCCACTCCACCAGCCGTCCAAATCGAATCCGCGCGACCGATTCGAAGACGCGTTGATACTCGCGGTTGAACTGCGTGCTCCAGAGCTCAACGTCGAAGTAGTAAGCGATGGGCGCCAAATCGCGGTTAATGGGCGTGTCGGGAAGCGGGCGAATGTTCTCGTCCAGATCGGCGACACGGTCCGGCATCATGCGAAATGGAATGTAGTACTCGCGTACATAGGTGGTTTTCAGGTGCCGCGCTCGCAGGCGCAAGAGGAGTTCCGACGAGTCGGCGGCCAGGACGCCATCCTGCTTCGCTGCGAAGAAATGCACGATGTCGCCGGGGATCGTCTGCACCACGGGAAAGGCCTGGTGCAGTGATTTCGCGATGCAGCGCAGGAAGGCGCTCAGGTCGGGGCTCAGGTACTCCTCCGCCGCGTGCAGGTGAAAAGAGAAAACCCCGTCGCCGGCAAGTTTCTCCGCTGCCTCTTGGAAAAAGTCCGAGGTATAGAAGCGATTCAACTGTGCGGTCTGCGGAGCCGGCAGATTGACGATGATGACGTCAAAAACTTGGGGCGTTGTTTTCAGAAACAGCCGTCCATCGGCATGATGGACGTGCACGCGCGGGTCGGTGCGAGCCGCGGCCCATTGCTCGGGGAAGCATTTTTCCGCCAGTTCGAGCACGGCAGGGTCGAGTTCAACGTAATCCACGCGCTCAAGGCTGGGATGCTGCAAAGCTTGCAAGAGGCTTCCACCGGCGCCGCCTCCGATAAGAAGAAGACTCCTCGGAGCCGGGTGCTCGAGCAGAGCGAAGTGCACAGCTTCCTCCGCCGACGCAGGGTCTGGCGCGTTGAACATTAACAATCCGTTCTCAAACAGGCTGCGAATTCCGCCGGTTTCAACGACCGCCAGATTGCCGTACACGGAGTTCCGAGTAGCGACCACGCGAAAACCAGGCCAGAGGCGGGCGACAGAGATGGCCTCCAAATGCCGGCCTTGTGGCAAACCCAGAACTACAAAGGCGACCAACAAGATCACAACCGTCGCAACCCGATACGGCCGTTTGTGCAAGGTTAGAACGGCGGCGGCCATCAGATTCAGGGCACTTACCAGAAATGCGATTTGCAGGGAGTTCAAAGAGCGGAGGAACAGCAGGCTGACCAGAATTCCCCCGAGTGCCGAGCCGGCGGCTTCGAGCAAGTACACGGAGTTAACCGCGACCGAAGTCGAGGAACCGGACGCGTGCGCATGGAACCGGCTGCCGGCAACAAACGCCCAGCCAGATACAGCGCAGAAGCAACTCAACGTGAGCAGGCAGGCAAGAAAGATCGGTGCTGGCCCGAGAAGTTCTCCCGGAAGCGCATGAAACAGGCCACGGGTAGCGCGCGCCGCGAAGACGGTTGCAGGCAGCAGAACAGCAAGCAAGACCTGCACCGCGGCCATGAGCTTCGCCGGAGCCGATGCCCAAGCCGTGAACCGTCCGAGAACGCTGCTCCCCAGCGCGGTCCACAGAAGCCAGGAGGCAAGCATTACGCCGAGTGAGATTTCATTGCCGTAGGAGACCACCATCAACTCGCGTAAAAGAACAATCTGAGCAACCGTCGCGGTGAAACCGATGAGAACGAGAACGGCGCGGAGCTTCAGCGATCCGCGGCTTGCTGCCGAGACTGGCGCGTCCGAGCTCACAGCAGGATCATTAGAATTCAACGTCTCCGAAAAGCAAAGCCTGGCGATAGCGGCGAATTCATTTCCGCCAAGGAGCACGCCTCGCACATTCACTACCTACGACTCCGATTTGGCTTGACGGCTGACCAGTTTGAAGGGTGGTTGATTCCTACGATCTCTTCGCCGCCGAGGTGACGTTTGCAGCGGCCCAAGAACGACTGCCTACAGCACGCGCTCCTGCGCATATCCGGCTGCGCCTAAGGCCGAGATGATTTCGGCGATGTGGTCGGGGCCGCGAGTTTCCATGGTGATTTCTATGGCCGTCTCTCCGAGGCCTACGCCGTGGTACGCGCGGTCATAGTCGGTCTCCACTATATTGGCGCGATGCTGCGCCAGAATCGATGTCAGGCGATGGAGGGCGCCGGGATAGTCGGGCAGGTGAACGCGGAGACGAACCAGGCGTCCATCTTTGACGAGGCCGCGCTCGATGATGCGCGAGAGCAGAGTTACGTCGATGTTTCCGCCGCACACCAGCACGGCAACTTTCTTCCCGATCAATGGCAGTTTGCGGTTCACTAAAGCCGCGATGGCCGCTGCGCCCGCGCCTTCGGCCAGAGTTTTTTCGCGCTCAAGAAGCAGGAGGATGGCATTGGCGATCTCTTCCTCCTCGACGGTAACGATGTCGTCCACATACTTCTGAACCAGTGGTAGGGTGCGGTCGCCGGCGCGGCGCACTGCGATGCCGTCGGCGATGGTGGAGGCTGCCACGAGCGTCACGGGCTTGCCTTCGGCAACAGCAACCTTCATGGACGGCAATCGCGAGGCCTGAACTCCGAAGACCTGGATTTTCGGGTTCGACTCTTTCAGCGCACAGGCAATGCCGCCGATTAATCCCCCTCCCCCGATGGGGACAACGACTGCTTCGAGATCAGGATGCTGCTCCAGCAGTTCCAGCCCGATCGTGCCTTGGCCAGCAATGACGCTATCATCGTCGAAGGCGTGCACGAACGTGAGGTGCTCAGCTTGACTGCGGCAAAGGGACTCCTCGAAAGCTTCATCGTAGTTTGCGCCGTGCAGAACCACATCGGCCCCGTAACCGCGGGTCGCTGACACCTTGATGAGCGGTGTGGTCAGGGGCATGCAAATCTGGGCCCGGATACCGAGTTTGCCGGCATGATAGGCCACGCCCTGAGCGTGATTTCCAGCCGAGGCCGCGATGACTCCCTGGGCACGTTCTTCTGGGCTGAGCGAGAGCAGCTTGTTCAGCGCCCCGCGCTCCTTGAAGGCGCCCGTTCTCTGCAGATTATCCAGCTTCAAATAGACGCTGTTGGCGGTTGACTCGGAAAAGGTCTCCGAACGGGCACAGGGTGAAAGGTAGATGGAGCCGCGAATGCGGCGCAACGCCGACTGTATGTCGTTTTGAGTGACCATCTTCCAGCCGAGGTTCCTGAATGTAGGTAGACATCTTATCTGAATGCCCGGCTGATTTGGCCGTCATTAGTCCCAAGTTTTTTGATTCTCCATATCGAAATTCTGCGTTGTACTTCTACGCCTCAACGACGGAATCTAAGAGTTGCGTCTCAGTCCGACGCCCAGCCGTGGTGTGCGCGGCCATGGCGCAGCTCTGTCCTCGACTAAACAAAGTTGGCATGGAAACGCCAGAAATGAAATCGGTGCCTCGCGGTCTTCCGCCGGCCCAGGGTCTATACGATCCTCGCCACGAGCACGATGCCTGCGGCATCGGATTCGTCGCCAACGTGCGCGGCCAGAAAAGCCACGACATCATCCTCAAAGGCATCGAGGTTCTCATCAACCTTACCCACCGAGGGGCCTCTGGGTGCGATCCCGAGACTGGTGACGGCGCCGGCATCCTCATTCAGATTCCGCACGAGTTCTTCGCGCGTGAGTGCGCCGGCCTGGGATTCACCCTTCCCGCCCCCGGCGCTTACGCCGTGGGCATGACGTTCTTGCCGGTAGAGAAGCATCAGCGATTGCAATGCGAAGGGATCCTGGAGCGCCTCCTGCGAGAGGAGGGACTGACGGTCCTGGGATGGCGCGATACTCCGGTGGACGCCTCGGCCATTGGCCGCGTGGCGCGGGGCTCGCAGCCGTATATCCAGCAGATCTTCGTGAGCCGTCCCGCCGGCATGGACGAAAAGACCTTCGAACGGAAGCTGTACGTGGTCCGCAAGCGCGCGGAGTCCGAGGTCGCGGAATCCGAAATCGAAGACCGGGAAATCTTCTATATCCCCTCGCTCTCCGCGCGCACGATTGTCTACAAGGGCTTGCTGCTCGCGCCGCAGATCGCCAATTTCTACGGGGAACTCTCCGATCCTGCGGTGAAAAGCGCGCTCTGCCTGGTCCACCAGCGCTTCTCGACGAATACTTTTCCCAGCTGGAAATTGGCCCATCCCTATCGCTATGTCGCTCACAATGGCGAGATCAACACCTTGCGCGGGAATGTCAACTGGATGCACGCTCGCCAGTCGCTGCTTCGGTCCAAGCTTTTCGGCGACGATCTCAAGAAGTTATTTCCCATCATCGCGCCCGGTGGCAGTGACTCGGCCAATTTCGACAATGCGGTGGAATTGCTATTCCAGGCTGGACGCTCACTTCCGCACGTGATGGCGATGCTGATCCCCGAAGCATGGGCTGGGAATCCGCACATGCGTCCCGAGAAGCGTGCTTTCTACGAATACCACTGCTCTCTCATGGAGCCTTGGGATGGTCCCGCCGTCATCGCTTTTACCGATGGGCGCGTGATCGGTGCAACCCTCGATCGCAACGGCCTGCGTCCCGGCCGATACGTGGTCACCCACGACGATTTGGTCGTGATGGCTTCCGAAGCCGGCGTGCTCGAACTCGAACCGGAAAAGATAAAAATCAAAGGCCGCTTGCAGCCCGGGAAAATGTTCCTTGTCGATACTGTCGAAGGCCGCATTGTTTCCGACCGCGAAATCAAACAGCATCTGTCTTTTCGACAGCCCTACGCGGCGTGGCTGCAACAAAACCAGATCACACTCGATCAATTGCCCGAACCTACGCGCGTCCACGAGGTCAATCACGACACAGTCCTCAGCCGCGAGAGGGCCTTCGGCTATACCGCTGAAGACCTCAAGATGATTCTGGAACCCATGGCCTGCACTGGCGAAGAGCCGATTGGGTCGATGGGGACGGATACTCCGCTGGCTTGTCTTTCCGACCTCCCGCAGCCGCTGTTCAGCTATTTCAAGCAGCTTTTTGCGCAGGTGACCAACCCGCCGATTGATCCCATCCGCGAAGAGATGGTGATGTCGCTCATCAGCTACATCGGAACCGAGCGCAACATCCTCGAGGAAACGCCGGAAAACTGCCACACGCTGAAGCTGCCCCATCCCATACTGACCAACCGCGACCTGGAAAAGCTGCGCCGTATCTCGAGTGGCGATTTGCTGGCGATTACTCTGCCCGTGCTGTTCCGCGCCGATGAAGGCGAAGCAGGCCTGGAACGCGCCCTCGACGAGCTTTGCCGGCGCGCTTCTCTGGCGGTCACTTCCGGATACACGCTGTTGATTCTTTCCGACCGCGGCGTGGACAAGAATTACGCTCCCATTCCCAGCCTGCTCGCTTTGGCCGCCGTACACAACTTGCTGGTGCGCGAGGAAACCCGCACTTCTGTCGCGCTCATCATTGAATCTGGCGAGCCGCGCGAAGTGATGCATTTCGCGCTCCTCATCGGCTACGGTGCCAGCGCCATAAATCCATATCTCGCGTTTGAAGCTTTGGAGGATCTCGCGCGACGCGGCTATTTGCCAGACGGCGTGACGGGCGAAATTGCAGCCAAGAATTTCATCAAGGCGATCAACAAAGGCCTGCTGAAGACCTTCTCGAAAATGGGGATCTCTACCCTCCAAAGCTACCGCGGAGCGCAGGTATTTGAAGCCATCGGCTTGAACAAGGAATTAGTCGACAAGTATTTTGTAGGCACTACTTCGCAATTGGAAGGCGTAGGTCTCGACGTGCTGGCGCGCGAAGCGCTCATGAAACATGAATACGCCTTCCGTCCCGCCACCGAGTCCGATCCTGACCTGAGCGTCGGCGGCAGCTATCACTTCCGCACCGACGGCGAATACCATCTGCTCAATCCGTTGACCATCTCCAAGCTGCAGCATGCCGTGCGGCAATCCAGCTTCAAGACATTTCAGGAATACACAGATCTCATCGACAACCAAAGCTCCAACCTCGCTACTTTGCGCAGCTTGATGAAGATCAAGAAGGCGGAGCAGCCGATTGCCATCGACGAAGTCGAGCCGGCCAAAGAAATCGTGAAGCGCTTCACCACCGGAGCTATGTCATTCGGCTCGATCAGCAAGGAGGCTCACGAAACCCTCGCCGTCGCCATGAATCGCATCGGCGGGAAGTCGAATACCGGCGAAGGCGGCGAGGATGAAGAGCGCTACGTTCCCGCGGCTAACGGCGATTCCCGCCGGTCCGCCATCAAGCAGGTAGCCTCGGCGCGCTTCGGCGTCACCGCGAATTACCTCGTCAACGCCGACGAGCTGCAAATAAAAATGGCGCAGGGCGCAAAACCCGGCGAAGGCGGCCAGCTTCCCGGTCATAAAGTGGATGAAGTAATCGCACGCTTGCGGCATTCGACACCAGGTGTCGGCCTGATCTCTCCGCCGCCGCATCACGACATCTATTCGATCGAAGACCTGGCGCAACTCATCTTCGACCTGAAGAACGTCAACCCGCGCGCGCGTATTTCTGTAAAGTTAGTGGCCGAGGTTGGCGTCGGTACGGTCGCCGCGGGCGTGGCCAAAGCCCACGCGGACGTCGTGCTCATCAGCGGCGATAGTGGAGGCACCGGCGCCTCTCCATTGAGTTCCATCAAGCATGCCGGCACGCCGTGGGAGCTCGGCCTCGCCGAAGCCCAGCAGGTTCTGCTGCTCAACGATCTTCGCAGCCGCGTCCGCGTGCAAACCGACGGCAAGCTGCAAACCGGCCGCGACGTCGTAATCGCTGCGCTCCTGGGTGCCGAGGAATTCGGTTTCGCTACCACGCCGCTCATCACCATGGGCTGCATCATGCTCCGCAAATGCCACTTGAATACCTGCTCGGTAGGCATCGCCACGCAAGATCCTGAGCTGCGCAAGAGGTTCCAGGGCCAGCCCGAGCACGTAATCAATTTCTTTTTCTATCTTGCTGAGCAGGTGCGCCAATACATGGCGGAAATGGGCTTCCGCACGGTTGACGAAATGGTGGGCCGAGTTGACATGCTCGACGTGCAGCCCGCGGTCGATCACTGGAAAGCTCGCGGCATCGACCTCTCGACCATTCTCTATAATCCGCCGGTTCCGGGACGCGTCGCTCGCCGCTGTGTGCAGCCACAAAACCACGGTTTAGAGCAGGCCCTCGATCACGAGTTACTGCAGCAGGCCCGTCCTGCTCTCGATCACCTCACGCCTGTCGAAATTCGCCTTCCTGTCCGCAATGTCCACCGCGCGGTCGGAACGATGCTGAGCGGCGAAATTGCCCGCAGATACGGTTCGGCGGGTTTGCCCGACGAAACGATCCGCATTCACTTGAACGGATCCGCCGGCCAGAGTCTCGGTGCATTTCTCGCCAAAGGGGTGACACTCACCCTCGAAGGTGATGCCAACGACTACGTGGGCAAAGGCCTTTCGGGCGGACGGCTCGTGGTCTATCCGCCAGGGACGTCAGGCTTTGCCGCTGAAGAAAACATCCTGGTCGGCAATGTCGTTCTCTACGGCGCGACCAGCGGGGAAGCCTTCTTCAACGGCATGGCCGGCGAGCGTTTCGCCGTCCGGAATTCCGGAGCAACCGCCGTTGTCGAAGGCGTTGGCGATCATGGTTGCGAATACATGACCAAGGGCTTGGTGCTTGTGTTGGGTCAGTGCGGCAGGAATTTTGCAGCCGGCATGAGCGGCGGCATCGCCTACGTGTTTGACGAGCGCATGGACTTCACCAAGAAACGCTGCAACCTGACGACGGTGGATCTTGAGCCGGTCGTGGAAACCGATGACATGCAGCTTGTGCGCGATCTCGTCACCCGCCACGCCGAACTCACCGGCAGCTCAAGAGCGCGCATGATTCTCGACAACTGGACCGAAATGTTGCCGCGTTTCATCAAGGTATTTCCGCACGAATTCAAGCGCGTATTAGGCCTCAGCCGCGCGCGCCACCACTACATCGTTGGTCAGCCGTTGCCGCCCGTCGAACTGCTGGAGCAGGTGCAACATGGGTAAGCCAACCGGCTTTATCGAATACGGCCGCGACCATGCTCAGCGCCGGCCTGTCATCGAGCGCGTGAACGACTGGTTCGAAATCTATGTTGATTTCCCGGAAGAAAGTTTGCGCCGTCAGGGCGCCCGCTGCATGGATTGTGGCGTTCCCTTTTGCCACACGGGATGCCCGGTCAATAACATCATCCCCGACTGGAACGACCTTGTTTACCGCGGCCGATGGAAACAAGCGGTGCGCCAATTGCACACCACGAACAATTTCCCGGAATTCACCGGCCGAATTTGTCCCGCGCCCTGCGAAACGTCGTGTGTGCTCGGCATCAACGAGCCGGCAGTAACGATTCGGCAGATCGAGAAAAATATTGTCGAGCGTGCATTCAAGGAGGGTTGGATCCGGCCCGAGCCGCCAAAAGTGCGCACCGGGAAAAGCGTGGCAATTGTCGGCTCGGGCCCCGCAGGCCTGGCCGCTGCGCAACAACTGCGCCGCGCCGGACATGATGTGACCGTCTACGAAAAGGCCGATCGCATCGGAGGTCTGTTGCGCTATGGCATCCCCAACTTCAAGCTGGAGAAACACATCATCGACCGGCGCATAGAACAAATGTCTGGAGAAGGCGTTCGATTTGTAACCAAAGCCCACGTGGGCAAGAACGTCAACGTGAAAGTATTGCAACGTGATTTCAACGCCATCGTCCTCGCGGGCGGCTCCGAGCAGCCCCGCGATCTAAAAGTTCCCGGACGCGAACTGAAGGGCATTCACTTCGCCATGGAATTCCTTCCCCAACAAAATCACCGTTGCCAGGGAGATGCGCTCGATCCTGCCTCGGAGATTCTCGCGACCGGCAAGCGCGTTGTCATCATCGGAGGCGGAGACACCGGTGCCGATTGCCTCGGCACCGCGCATCGTCAAAAGCCACTGTCCGTTCATCAGTTCGAGATCATGCCCAAGCCTCCCGAGGAACGCTCGCCGCAGACGCCGTGGCCGCTCTGGCCACTGCAAATGCGCACCGAAGCCGCCCACGAAGAAGGAGGCATTCGCGATTGGAGCATCGCAACCACAAGTTTCTCGGGCGACGGAAATGGCAATGTTAAGCAGTTGCATGCCGTGCGCGTCGGCCCGCCGCCCAAATTCGATCCCATTTCTGGCAGCGAGTTCACCATCGATGCGGACTTAGTCCTAATCGCCATGGGCTTCTCGGGCCCGGTTCGCAACGGAATGATCGAGCAACTGGGCGTGGCTCTCGACCCGCGCGGCAACGTAGCCGCCGATGCCCGCTACATGACATCGGTCCCCGGAGTATTCGCCGCCGGAGATATGCGACGCGGCCAGTCGCTGGTGGTATGGGCAATCGCCGAGGGCCGGAAAGCCGCTGGCTGCGTACACGAATACCTGACAGCCGAGCCAAACGCCCGCACGACGACGTCGGTTGTGGCAAGGCCCCAGGCGGTGGCTTCGTAGTTGTCCGCCGAAGTGACTGGAAGGCCGCCGACTCCGACATCCCATCCTGAACCGTGTGCTTCCAGGCACTGCGAGTAGAGAGCCATTGGACTACCCCACACCTCCGGACAAACCAATCCGTGAAGGGCTCCTCGATTCGAGACGATTCTTCCCTTATAAGACGCAATGCGATGGCGAAGTTGGAACACAGCATCCCCGCTGCGGGCCCAGAACGCTATGGGACACCTTTGGGACACTAAACCTCGATTCAAACTGCCGTACCCTCTACGGTGAACTGAGATGCTAAGTGATTGGGATTGCAGGATTCTGGCGGAGAGGGAGGGATTCGAACCCTCGATACAGGTGTTAGCCCGTATAACGGTTTAGCAAACCGCCGCCTTCAGCCTCTCGGCCACCTCTCCGGCGTGCGGAAGTACAGTTTACCACGGTGGGTGTGAGTGCGTTTACCGCTTCAATCCTAAGCATTTACATTACCCTTCGTCTCACTGAACCCAACCGGTTCTAGTCATGCCTGTGCTCTCTTTCGGCCCATTTGGGGAGCAGTTCGGGAGCAATTGCGGCTTCGGGAGTGCCGAAAGCGTTTCGGAAAGTTGCCGCATCGCCGCGATCGCCTCGATCGAAGCGGGCTTGATGTAGTGCTTCCCAGTGACGCGATCGTTCGTGTGGCGCAGAACCATCGCCGCGATCGAATCTCTCACGCATTGCGGCACCGATTATCTCACGTCAATTTCTCAAGGGAGGCACTGCGCGAGATTGCGTTGGTCTGCGTTGACTTGCCCTCGGGCCGAGCCTACGATTTCGAGTAGGGTGAGGCGAAAGAGCATGTTCCCCGCGGTCAGCTGGGAGTGGGGCCAAGACCGGATAATCCTCAAACTGGCCCGCCGCCGCACCGGCACGCTGATCTCTGCCGGACGAGCGGCAATGGCTGTCGTTCTAGCCGCCGTGTCGCTGCCCGCTCAGCAGAAGTCCGCGCCCCAGATTCCCTCCGCAGGGGTCGAATTTCCCGTCCTTATGCAGCAAAAAGTCGCTGCTGGCAAAACCCCGGTTGGAACCAAGGTCCAGGCAAAACTTGTCATCGCCACGCTAGTCAAAGGCGCAGTGATTCCGGAGGGCGCGATCTTGTCGGGAGAAGTTACCGAGTCCGTGGCGAAGTCTGCGACTATGCCCTCCCGGCTTGGGGTTCGCATGGACTCCGCACAATGGAAGAATGGTTCCATCCCCATCCGGGTTTACTTAACCGCCTGGTATTACCCGATGGCAACGCCGGATCAGGAACTACCGCCTGGCGAATCGGGTGGCCCTACGCCTCCGACCTTTAGCTCTTACCCCATGCCACCCAGACACACCCGGGCGCCACGGCCAAGCTCAAATGCGGATGCAGCACCGTTCCCGGACTCCAGCAATTCGCAACATCGCGTGTTGATGAAAAATATAGAGCCCACGCGCAATGACGACGGTGCTGTCACACTCATTTCCACTCATTCCAACCTCAAGCTCGATAAGGCGACCACGTATGTCCTCGCCGCCGACGGGTTAGTACCGGCGAAGTGAGCGACGTGTGCCTCACGTCGTGCAAGCCACAAAAGGCTTGCCGGAACCGTTGCCGCCGCATGGGTTTTCGTAGTTTCCGGGCGCCAGAGCCGCCGCGCTGTCGGGGGATTGGCTGGAAATTCAGCCACCAGCGTGGAGAGACAATGGTGTTCCACTTGACTCCACTGCCTGAGTGGCAGACTGAGTGATTCGCTCTGGCGCAGAAATCCATCGGTGCCAACATTTCCCGCTCCGGCTCGCGCGTCTGATTACCGAGGTGAATACCTCTTAGGTATCCGTCCAGAGCAGCTTTTCGGTGTAATATCAGCGCAAGGCCTTACTTCGGAGACGTCATGAAACGAGTCCCTGCTTTGGTGTTGCTTGCCCTGTTTAGCCTTACTTTCCTTGCCCCGGCATATGCTCAGCGCCTGACCCCGGAACAGACTGTGCGCCAGTCAAAAAAGGCGGGCAAGAAGCAGCAGAAGATGCTGAAGAAATCCGCCAAGCAGCAGCGCAAGGCAATGAAGCGATCCACGAAGGCGTCGCGCAAGGCGACCAAGAAAGCGAACAGAGCTTTGCGGAAAAGGCAAGGCCACTAACCGCGTACTGCCCGAGCTTTCAGCGGTTCGCCACGACCGTCACCGTCCGGGACTTCACAATCGCCTCATCCGCCGTGACCAGAATCAGACCGAGGATGCGCGCCGTGGCAATCAGGAAGCGTTCCGTCGGATCGATGGGGAAGTTGATGGGGAAGTTGCACGCGAGCTGTTTCCTGCGCGATCTCGAAGCCACCGCAGCTTCCCTTATGGCGAACGCATCCAGTGCAGGGTACTTGTAGTTCACGCCTGTGGATTGGGTAGAGGATAAGCCGCTGAGACCCTAGCCGTCGCCGACCGTCTGCTCGCTGCCCTGCTGGACTTTTTCCGACCGGCGAGCTATGGTCTGTTTTCTTTCCGAGGGTCCGGATGAACAAGCTCCCAGAAGTCGAGACCGCGAAGACACTCATGACCGAGGCAATGGCCTGGTCCGTGATGAAGTGGCTGCGCGAAAAGAAAACAGTGCGCAAGACTGCCGATTTGGCGAACGCAGCACTGGATCGACTGAGCGAGTCCACCAAGGCACGATGGACCGAAGGCTTGAGAGCCGCATATGAGGCGTTGGCCGCGGCCGGTGGCTCTGTCGCGGGCAAGCAAAAGGGGGCGGAGCGGGCGATCGACCCCGACGCCCAGCTTATCGCCAAGAAAGTCAAGGAAGCGGATGACGCAGCCTACCGGGCCAGAATGGATGCGGAAGGAACATTCGACGAAGCGGAGAAGCAGCTAAGCACGGCCATGGCGCGGGAAGGGTGTCGCAAAGCTATCCATGGATGGGAGCTGCATGAAAAGGCGATTCGGCAGGCGGAAGCGGCTACCCATGCCCGCAAGGGCTGAGGCCCACGACGACAGTGCAGTGCAGGCCGCAGCGCGCGGCGCCACCCGAATCAAGTGCAGGCCGACTCTTTCCGCAGCGTAACGCCCCGGTTCCCAATTATTTGAAATGGCTGATCGCTTCTAGGCGTACACGCGTGGCACGCGCTGGGAGATACCGCAGAGAATCTCGTAGGGAACGGTTTCGCCGAGGCGAGCCAGTTCGACCGCGTCCACGCTCTTGCCGTGGTTGGAGCCGATCAGGATGACTTCATCGCCGACTGCGATGCCAGGAATGTGGCCGACATCGACCATGGTGAGGTCCATGGAAACGCGGCCCACGACTGGGGCGTATTCGCCGCGCACGATCACGCGCGCGCGGTTCGAGAGCAGTCGAGGATAGCCGTCAGCGTAACCGACCGGGAGCACGGCAATGCGGCTGCGCTCCTTTGTTATATAGGTACCCATGTAACCGACCGCTTCTCCAGCGGCCACATCCTTCACCGTCAAAACGCGCGTCTTCCAGGTCAGCACGGGAGTGAGCGGGAGCGAAGGCTCGGTGACAATCGTGCCGCCCCGCATGATGGGGAGCGAGTATCCATAAAGAAGAATGCCCGGACGCACCATGGTCTTCCATGTCTCGGGGCGCGCGCTTACGGCCGCGGAGTTGCCCATGTGGACGAGCGGTGGGTACAAGCCGTGCTGGCCGAGCACTGCCAGCGCCTCTTCAAATGTCTTCATTTGGCGCGGAGCGTCTGCGGCATCCAGCACTTCGGCAGATGCAAAGTGCGTGCTCACGCCTTCGAGATGCAAGTGTTCGCACAGAGCGAGTTTTTCGCACAACTCAGGGAGCGCGGCGACCGTGGCGCCGAGCCGGTTCATGCCTGTATCCACTTTCAGGTGTACCGGCAGATTGATCTGCTGTTTCTTGGCGGCTTTCTCCAGGCGCTCGATGTGCCACGCCTCCCAAACGGTGGGAGTGAGATTGTGCGAGACGATGCCGTCCTCCTCGCCTTTCCAGATTCCCGTCATGAGTAGAATGCGCGTCCAGATGCCGGCGCTGCGCAGCGCTCGTCCCTCGGCGGCGTCAGTCACGCCGAGCCAGGGCGTGCCTTCGGCTTCGAGCGCGAGCGCGCATTCGGTGGCGCCATGCCCGTAGCCATCGGCCTTGACGACCGCGCAAATCGCGACGTTCGGGCCAACATGCTGTTGCACGACACGGAAATTCTCGCGCAGTGTGGTGAGCGAGACTTCCGCCCAGGTGCGGCCGTCTAGCGCAAGCGAGCGGCGATCGGGCAGAGCTATACGTTCCATGCGAGGGGCGTTCACTATGGCGATTATAGCGAGCGCCCGGTTGCGGCATGCTGACGAACAGGCTTCGCCAGAGGACTTCGGTAATATGAGCTGTTCTCTAGCTCCCTCCGAGTATGAAGTTCACAGTGATTTCCGTCTCCACTTCAATCGGCTCGCCGTTCAGCAGGTAAGGACGATAGCGCCATTGCTTGACCGCTTCCACGGCGGAAGAGACCAGCATGGCGTGCCCGCTGACAACGGTCAGATTCTCGATCGTGCCCATCTTGCTGATGATAGCGCGCAGCTCAACCGTTCCCTGAATGCGCGCCTGGCGCGCGAGCGGAGGATAGTTCGGCTGCACGCGGTAGATTAGATTGCCCTCAGCCCAATGCGAAACCTGTAGTGGACGAGCGGACGCAGGCGGCGGAGGCGGAGCGTTCGTGGGCCCCTCTCCGAGACCGCCAGGGATCACGCTTCGACTTCCGCGATCGCCGATTGCTCCCGGAATATTGATGCCACTGACATCCGGGGCTGGGGCGACGCTGCGGTCGTCAATCTGAGCAATCGTTTCCGGGATCGATGGCGGCGCGACGATCTGGATCCCATCGAAGTTTGAGCGGTGAGCTCCCCTTAATCCGGGCGGCGCGGGCGCTGGGGGCGCGGGCGGCGGCGCGAGAAGGTGCGGGTCAAACCACGCGAGGCGCGGCGGCCCTTGAATCGTGAACAGCGGAACCAGCAGCAACAGGCTCATTGCTAGTGCTTGCATGGTGAACGATGCTGCGGTGGTCCAGCCGCGGCGGGCAGACTGGTCCCAGGTGTTTTCTAAAGTGTGGAACATGGTGTCCTCCGTAGCGGGCCCCGCTTGACTGTACAGACACCTGGAAGCTGATATTTGATCCCGCTAGGAAGAGAAGTGGATTCCTCGCGCCAAGAACGGGCCCTCGGAATGAAAATCCACCGGAGGAAAGCGAAAAAGGCCGCGCATTGCGCGCGGCCCATTGGAAGTAACTATCTGGCGAACACTTTTCTCCAGCCCGGCGGGAACGAACTTCGGCCCCGCGGTGTCGCTACTGCTTCGGCGGCGTGGTACTTGCCGGCTTGGTTGTTGCCGGTTTCGCGCCAGTGCCCGCTGGTTTCGAGGGCTTGGCCGGAGTTGTGCCGGCAGCGGGAGCCGCGACGCCGGACTGCGCGTTGTAGGCGTCGACAACCGGCTGCGTGATATCGACGGCCGGGCCGTACCAGATCACTGGACCGCGCGGCCACTGTTGGGACGTATCAAGGATCATGCCATAGTCATGGTCGGCGGCGTACTTCACGATGAGCGGAGCCATCTTGGTGAGGATTTTATTTCCGATTTCGCCCTGCTGGCCCTGGAAGTCTTCTTGCGCGTCCTGCTGGGCGCGGTCAAAGCCCTTCTTCTTGGCTTCGATCTGCTTCACCAGCTTGTCGCGCGCTTCGTCGTTCAATTTGTCCTGCTGGGCGCTGAGCTGTTTCTGCAGACTGTCGAGTTCGTCGGCCGTATTTTTCAGTTCGGCCTGCTTGGGCTCAAACTTTTTGCTGAGCGCCTGGAAATCACGCTGCCCTTCGTTGGAAGCAAAAATTGCCTGCTCGATGTTAATGGTTCCGACCTTTGTCCCGGTAGCTTTCAGCGTGGCTGCCCCTGCCGGGTTGTTGGCCGGGGCGGCGGATGGAGCGTCGGGTGGAGTCGCCGGAGCGGGAGCGGGAGTGGCGGCGGACTGCCCCGCCTGGGCCAGAGCGAAGAGAGAAAGGCCGAATACGACGGCCGCGGTGCGCGCAAATTTGCTGATCATTGAATTGACGATCATTGGATCGTTTAAACTCCTTCGAAAATTTTCGGGAACTTTTCAGCTTCCAGCTCGCTGGGCTCTACAAAGCTGATCGCAACCGAGCCAATCAGGCCGGCGCAGCGAGCGCGCAGGCGCATCCGACGCCCGGTTCTTCACGCCGAACCTCAAGCGTGGTGATCACCCACAGTTCCTGGATTGGGTGGAGACAGTATGGATTATACGGAGGGCGGGAGATGAGCGTCAAACTACAAAAACCCGGCTTTCGGCTCTGTGCTCTCGCCTCTGTGCTCTCGGCTTTAGCGCGAAGGCCTAAGCAAGGCCCGATGAAGTCCCCGCAAAAAGCAGGAACCACGGGGTACACGGAGTTTCACGGGGAAATCGGAAGCTTAATCAGAGCTTCCCTAAAGCCGAGAGCCTGAAGCCCATTCAGTAGTGAAAGCGGAAGCGGAACTGCACATAGATCTCCCGCGGCAGGTTCCAGTGATAGCCGCCGAAAGTAAGGCTGTCATCGTAGATCACCCGGCGGTTGGCCACGTTGAGCGCGGTCAACGAAGCGCTGAAGCGCTCGCCGAAATCCTTGCCCAGGGAAAGATCAAACGTTGTGTGTCCGGGAAGATAGTCTCCCTGGTAGGGCCAGCCGGGAGTGCCGGCTTCCCCGTTGGTAAAGCCGGAGCCGTAATAAACATTGGTCGATGCGTAAGAATGCCAGGGGAGAGTAACGTCGCCGCCCACGTTGAGCGTGTTCCGCTGATCGTGGTCGAGCGGACCCAATTCCGGTGAGCCGGAACCGGTGTTGAGGCCACCGGTCAGGACGCCGTTGCCCTGGGCAATCTGGTTGGAATACGCGAGATGAAGCTGGGCGCGGTGGGCGAAACGGGGAGAGCGCAGCGTGACTTCCCATGCACGGACGAGCGCGTGCTGGACGGTGAGGGGGAAGAATATGTTGGAGGCGCCGATGTTGTTGTGGTCGAGGAAATTTCCGATGTTGGTTTTGAAGGTGTCGACGTCAAGGACCCACCCCCGGTAAGGCATGGTGACACCGAACTGGTGTTCTTCGTCGCGCTCGCCGAACAGGGAGGTAAAGGTGCAGCTATTGGCATCCGTGCCACAGTACTGGATGACCGGGCCGGATACGGTTTCAATGGGCGGGGCCTGATAGTAGTGGCCGTAGAAAGCACGGAAAGTCCAGTTGAGGCGCGGCACCGTAACGGTCGCGCCGAAGCGCGGGCTGATCGCGGATTCGTCCACGGGAGCGGCGGTTGAGCCGGATGCGAAGTTGCCTTCGGCGAAGCGCGTGGGCCGCATGCCGGCCGAGAGCGTCAGCCAGGAAAACGGCTTGAATTTGTCGTCAATGTAGAAGGTTTGGAGATTAGCAGTGGGGTGCTCGGTGTCGGTAAACGGAATGCAATTGCCATTTGGGTTGGTTGGAGTTACGCACTGCGGTTGCTGCGCGGGATTGAAAGTTGCTCCGAAGAGTTGGCTGTCGCTCTGATAGAAGCTGAGAAATCCAACCTGCAGGTCATTGTGTTTGTAGTTGGCGGCGAAACTGGCCTGGCCTCCGGCGTACGTGGTGCCTCGATTTTCGGTGGTCGCTACGGGCGTGTCGTTGGGGTTCGAGGAATAGTCTCCGCGGTTGTAGTGGTAGAAGGGCGAGACGGTGGTCATGAGGTGGGGATTGAAAGTGTGAACCCAGGAGAACAGGACTCCCGCATCGGTTTCGTGCTGGCCATCACGGAGCCCGACACTTTGGTATTGCGAGTTTTCGAAGTCGTTGGCGAAAGGATCATACGGAATCTGAAAGTAATCGCGCCGAGCGGAAGTCATCAGGCGAAGCTGGTTGGAGGGATCGACGTTATAAATGAACGAGCCGAATCCGCCCACGCCGTTGACGGCGTCATGAACCACCTGGGGCACCGGCGGCTGCAGGCCAAGATTGCTGCGGTTTGTGTTGACGCTGGCGTAGTAGGCGACGCGGTCGGTGTGGCTGCCGAAGCTGAGAGCATCGTTGGTCTGGTAGAAATTGCCCGCGCTCACGACGAGTTCGGCCTGATTGTTGCGCTCGAAGCCGGTGCGTGGCACGACGTTGAAAACACCATAAGTGCGGTCGCCGAACTCGGCCGCATAGCTGCCGCGGTTGACCTCCACGTAATCCATGTCTTTGGGGTCGAACTGCGCGCCCAGGTTCTGCGCGATGGCCGTGTTGATCACGGGGATGCCATCGAGCAGCCAGGTGGTCTGGTGGCCGCCGCGCATGTGCAGCATGTCATGGGTCACATACGCTCCGGGCACGTAGTCGGTGATCATGGCCAAACTGTTGGTGCGGTCCGCGCCGGGCGTTCTTTGGATGTCCGTGCGGCTGAGCATCGTGATCGGAGTGAAACTGTCAGTGGGCGCCACTGCCGCGGTGCCTAAGACAGTGACCTTTTCATTGGCAGCGGCCACTTGCAGTAGGAAATGAACGACCGGCACCGATCCCGAGTTGACCATGACATTCTGGGAAATTTGCGCGAAGCCTCTACTGGCGACACTCACCGAGTATTCCCCAAGCGGGACGGCATTGAGTTGGAATTGTCCGCTGGCATCTGTGGTAGCGCTCTTGGCCCAGTCCGAACCTCTGGATCTGAGCATGACCATGGCGTCCTGGATAGGCCGGTGTTGGGGATCGTGAACGACGCCGCGCACCGCGCCATATTCGTTGGCGAAGGCCGTAGATGAAACGAGCAGAATGGCAGAAATCAGAATGAGTTGGAAGCGCTTCATTTTCTCCTCGATGGTCTAGTACCCAATTAAGAGCCGACAGTAGCGTCGCGTGTGCGTGTGGATCGCAGCACACGACTGGAATAAGCAATTGACGGCGGACGTGAGCGCACGGCGTGCCATGCGCAGACGAAAGCTCGCCGGCAAGGTTCACTAAGTTGAGTGCTTGAGCTGGGAACTAGCTGCGAGGAGGGGCGCGGGCCGAATCGGGCCCGACGAAGAACGCCGAGCCGCGAGAAGCGACAGCCGCGGGAAGCGCCGACTCGATCAGGAACCCGACAAAAGAAAGATGGTTTGAAGCGGGCCGCGCCCACTCCGACGTCTTCGAGTTGCGGCAGCAGTCACAATGTTGGCCGCAGCAGCAGTCGAGAGAGCGGAAGGAAGTTTCAGAAGAAATCGGCGATGCCGAGGTTTGCGACTCGTCAGTCGGTGGCGCGGTTTGCGACGCCACGTGGTGACAGTGCATTGCAGGCGCGGCGGCAGGCGCGGCCGCGAGCGGCCGCCGCATGCAATGCATGGGCGCAGGCGTAGCGACGCGAGCGAACGCCAGCGGCCCGACGGCGGGCACGAGCATGACCAACAGCAAAAATCTCGCTGTCCAACGATGCATGGTTGTCAGGCTTCCCGCACCTGATAAAGAGTACGATCCGAAGCCCACATCGGATGGCGAAGATCATAGCAGTGGATGGTGGTTGGTTGCCAGTGGGCAGTCGCACCAGCAGCCAGCATCCAATTGCCAGTAGTGAGTGCAGAGAGAAACTCCTCGCTGGCCGCAAGGCCCGGCTCCTTCTTTGCTGGCAACTGGCAATTGGATACTGGCAACTGATTCTCCTGTACCATTTCCTCGATGCGCGAACTGGCTGAGCGCCTGTTGAAGACAATTCGGAAACAGGAATTCATGCGCGCCGGGGACCGCGTGGCCGTAGCGGTTTCTGGCGGCGCCGATTCTGTGGCGCTGCTGCTGCTTCTCCTTGAGTTGCGAAGCGAACTTGGAATTGTGCTTTCGGTTGCGCACGTTAACCACAAGTTGCGGGCCGCCGAGTCGGACGAGGACGAACAATTCGTGGCGAAGCTGGCGGCGAAGCATGGCCTGGAACTTGAAACGCGAACGGCTCCTGTCGAGCAGCAGAGAGCCGGAATTGAGAGTGCAGCTCGTCAGTTGCGCTACGAGTACTTTCAGGAACTGGCGCGGGCGGGTCGCGCGACAGGAATTGCGACGGCGCACACCCTCGACGATCAGGCAGAAACAGTGTTGCTCCGCATGTTTCGAGGCACCGGCATTCGCGGCCTGGCGGGAATTCTTCCTCGCCTGAAACTCGAAAGCGAAGGCCGCGCTTGCGGCGAGGTCGTGCGCCCGCTGCTCGCATTCCGGCGCGCGGAGTTGCGGGAATACTTGCGTGCGCGCGGGCAGGACTGGCGCGATGATTCATCGAATCAGGACGTAAGGTTTCTGAGGAATCGGGCGCGGCAACGCCTGCTGCCGGTAATCGCCGAGGAATTTGGTGAGGCGGCAATCGAGCACATGGCGGAACTCGCGGAGATCGCGCGGGCGGAAGAAGACCATTGGACCAAATCCAGCGCGGCTCATTTTTTGTCGGTCGCCGATTCAGCCCTTCCCCTTGAGCAGTTGCTCCAACTTCCATTGGCGGCCGCGCGGCGAACCGTGCGGGCGTGGATTGAGAGGAACGCCCCGGAAGCGGCCATTTCTTTCCGGTTGATCGAGGAGATTCTGAACCTGGCGCGCGGGGCGTCAGGAAGAAAACTCGAATTGCCGGGCCAGCCAGCGGGCACAAATGAAGGCTCGATGCAGCCTCGGCCGAACGTCTCGCCGGCCCGCACCATCCGGCCGCGGATCGTACGGCGCGCACGGGAAGAACTGGTCCTTGAGACGCCATCCGCCGAAGCGCGCGACTACGAATACGTGTTAGCCCTGCCGGGGGAAGTTTCCGTCCCAGAGTTAGGAGTGCGGATCATGGCGGAAACAGTGGACGTGGCCAAGGTGCCCGAGCAACATCGGCAGGAGTTGCTCGATCCCGCACAACTGGCAGGCAAAGTTGTGATTCGCAACTGGCGCGCTGGAGATCGATTTTGGCCCGCCTACTCGAAGCAGGAAAAGAAAATAAAGCAATTGCTCGCCGATCGGCACGCAACCGGCAAAGAGAAAAAGCTGTGGCCCGTCGCCATTTGCCAACGCGAACTGGTGTGGATGAGAGGATTTGCCGTTCCGGAAAGATGGATGGCGCGTTCCGGGAAAGCAATCTGGATTCGGCAAGTCGGCGCGATCCCGTCCGATGCGACCCCGCTCGGGCCTAGTTCATAGAGACGCGGCCCGCAGCGTCTCCCGCCCGCAGCAGCGAGCAGCGTTCATTTTCAGAGCGAATAGCGTTAGGCCTTTTGTCCGCTAAGGGTGGCGAACACACGGCGCACCTGTTCTTCCGTAGCTTCCAGCGGCCCGGAGTTGTCGATCACGAAATCCGCGGCTTTGACTTTTTCTGCGTCGGGAATCTGCGCTGCCATGCGCCGCGCGACTTCCGCGCGAGCGTCGGCTTCGGAGATTCCCTGCCGCATGGCGAAGCGCTGGACGCGCTGCTCGGGCTCGCAGGTTACAACGATCAAGTGGTCGAAGCGATCGGCGGTATGCGCTTCGAGGATCAGGGCCGCTTCCACGATGGCAATGGCGTTTGAATCGCGTGCGCCGATGTCGTCCATCCATTCATTTTCGTGGCGGATGACCGCCGGATGAACGATGGCATTGAGTTCCTGTACCCGTGGCTGAGCCGACGAGCCCGGCCCTCCAAAGGCGGCTTCCGCCAGCTTGGAGCGATTGATGGTGCGGTCGGAATTAAGGATGGACGGGCCGAAGGTGCGGACGATTTCGTTGTAAACCGGACGCCCCGGCTCCATGAGCCAGTGCGCAATGGCATCGGCCTGCACGAGATGCGCCCCGAGTTTGACGAACATTTCGCCGACGGCGGACTTGCCGCTGGCGATGCCTCCGGTCAGGCCGAGCTTGAGCAAGGGAACCTCGCGGATGAGAATTTACCACGAGCGAGGGCAGGTCAGAGGTTAGAGGTCGGAGGTCAGAACTGAAAAGCACACTGACGAACATAGGAGTCGGATCAGACCAAGCGGAGGCTGATGGTTCTTAACCTCTGCAATCTGACCTCTAACCTCTGACCTCTATTTTCGTGTCATCTCGGGGACGCTGGTCCCTCTCCGCAGCTTCGCCGCCTTCACCGTATTTGCCATCAGCATCGCGATCGTCAGCGGCCCGACGCCTCCCGGCACCGGCGTGATTGCTCCGGCAACCTCCGCCACTTCGGGATGCACATCGCCGACCAGCGTCGAACCTTTGGCGAGGAAAGTTTCCAGGCGCTTCGCATTTCCTGAAAAAAAACGGTCGAAGTCGGCGCGGTCCGTAACCTTATTAATGCCGACGTCAATGACGGTGGCTCCGGGCTTGACGAAGTCGCGCGTGACCATGCCCGCGCGCCCGATCGCGGCGACCAAAATATCGGCGCGGCGGCAGACACCAGGCAGGTCGCGGGTTTTCGAATGGCACACGGTCACGGTCGCGTTCTGGTTCAGCAGCAGCATGGCGACGGGCTTGCCGACAATGTCGCTCCGGCCGACGACCACAGCTTCCTGGCCCGCCACGGCAATGTTGCTGCGGCGCAGGATCTCCATCACGCCGGCGGGCGTGCAGGGCACCAGCCCGGGCCGCTGCGTGGAAAGATAGCCAACGTTCATCGGATGGAATCCATCGACATCCTTGGCGGGATCGACGGCGAGCAGAACTTTCTTCGAGTCCACCTGGGCCGGCAAGGGCAACTGGACGAGGATGCCATCGATTTCGTCGCGCTGGTTGAGCGAGTCGATCAACGCGAGGAGTTCGCCGGTGGAAACGGATTCCGCCGGAGAGTGCTGTTCGCTGTACAGCCCGACCTCCTTCGAGCTCTTGACCTTGCCGCGCACGTAAACCTCGGATGCGGGATTATTCCCCACCAGAATGACGGCGAGGCCGGGGCGAATACCAGAAGCGGCAAGCGTTTGCACTTCGGCGGCGACCTCCAAGCGGATTTCGCTGGCCAACTTGGTGCCGTCAAGAATCTGGGCTGGCATTCCACCTCACTTAGAGTTTCGGGAAATTGAAAGTGGATTCTATCGCATCGCCTGCTGTGGACGAGCGACCGGTTGTAAACGGCCAGAATGGTGGCTGTATTCGGCCAGGGGACGCCTGATCGGAGCTACAATATGGTCGCCATGATTCCGCAGGATTTGCTCGACATGCTGGTGTGCCCCCTATGCAAGGAACCCGTGGTCCTGAAAGAGAATGGGACCGGTTTGAAATGCGGTAAATGTTTGCGCGTGTATCCGATCCAGGACGACATTCCCATCATGCTGATTGACTCTGCGACAATCGAACCACACTGAAGTGCCATGACAATGTTCAGTTCTTGTCCCGCGACAGGACGACACATTGTGTCAATTTGGCCTTGGTCCTAGCGGCCAGCGCTCTCCCTCGGCACCGGAAATCATTCGCAACCTTTAGCAAAAGCTTGGGTTCTAGGCGGTTGCAGCCTCGAAAATACAGTACCCGCCGGGTACCGAAGTTACGGCATTTCGATTGCATGCAACAAAGTGGGTTGCCGATGAGTCTAATGAATAAAGCGGGATCGAAGGTGAGGGTGGTTATGAAAGACAGGTTCACAGTGACGGAGCTGTCAGCCTTGCGCAACGATCTGCTGCAGAGCGGGATGGTGGACTCGCGGGAAGCGGCGGAAGTGTTGCAGGTTTTCTTGATGGGCCGCGGCTACGGCGTCTCGCCGGAAGCGGCCATTGACGCAGCAGGCCGGGTCGAGATGGCCGGTTGCTCTTTGCCCGTGCTCGAACGGGAATTGGAAGGCTTGGCGCTGGTGATGTAACAACGCGCGCGGTTTGAACGCACGGGCGCGGGACATGAGGTCTTAGAACGAAAAGTTTGACAACACGACGTTAAACGGAAACTGGCCCATCAATCGGGTAGTTTCCCAGTACGAAGCGCCGGGCGAAACTGCCCGGCCTTTTGTTTTCTCGGCTCACGATTCGGCCGGTGTGGCGCGGACACTCTTGTCCGCGCAAAAAACCAACATTAGCCAGGTGGCCGCTGGCAAGGTGGCAGTTGTTCAGATTTTCCCTGGGGCCTTCTCACAGATTCTCCACCGCTCGCTGCAGATCGCGAGCAATTGCTGCCGCATCGGTCCCCGGTTCAAACCGCACCGGTTTCCCGATGCGCACAACAATCCTCCCTAGCGGTGCGAACTTCCTCCCCGCTTTCTTGATTTCAAACAATCCATCGATTCGCATGGGTAGAATCGGCACGCGCAGGTTGTTAGCGAGTAGTCCAACTCCTGTGCGGAATGGCCGAAGCTTGCCGTCCTCGGTGTGCCGGCCCTCGGGAAAAACAAGCACGCTGTAGCCGCCATCGACGGCCTCTCCGGCGTAGGCAAAGCTTTTGCGGAAGCCAGCCTCGCGCGGCAGCGGGAACACATTCAGCAGCATGACGCCCAGAACCCACTGCAAGCGCTCATAAATGCGAAGAAGCCAACTACGATTCGTAGCGGGCATCCGCAGAGCTTCCAGCGCTTCTCCGCCGGTCGCGGTGGCCAGCCGGTGCCGGATTCGCGCGGGCAGAACCGTTTGGATGAAGCCGACATCCACATCCGCGATGTGATTGCAAACTACCAGCAGCGGTCCGTTCACGCCGCGCAGGTTTTCCCGGCCAACCACGCGCGGCCAGCCGAGCAGAAACACCGCCGGCCTCACCAGCAGGTAGTGCGCTGCCAGGCGCAGCCATGTCGCCGGCCAGCGTAAGGTCCAGCGCGGATAGTGAAACTCCCGTCGCCCGCCGCGCTCACGCCGCAGAAGCTTATCCAGATCCGCCACCGTAGCCAGACTCGAAAACTTCGTCTCGCTCAAATCCACCTGATAACGATCCTCAAGCGCTCCCAGCAATTCCACGCGCTCCAGCGAACTCAGCCCCAGGTCGCTTTCCAGATCCGCCTCCGGTCCGAGCTTCGACGCCGCCCGTCCCGTGACTCGCGCCAGCAACTCTGAGAGCGGGCTCGCCGCAAAATCGCGCCCACCTTCGCCCGCGCTCCCGCTCATGCTGGCGATCACGGCATCACGAATTATGTTGCGCCGCGGTTTCCCAGTTGACGTACGCGGAAAATCCTCTTCCCGCCAGACGAACCAACTCCGCATGCGCTGATATTCCGCCAATCGCTCGTTAGCCCGCGCGACCGCGGTCTTCACATCGGCGTTTCTTTCGCCCAGAATGAGGGCGGCACACGGCTCCGCGTTGCCGCCGCGATCGATGCCAACCACCACGCAATCGCGTATTTCGGGCTGCAAGCGCAAAGCCTCCTCCAGATCCTGCGGATAGACGTTCATTCCGGCTGGGGTGACGATGACTTCTTTCTTGCGTCCCTTGAAAAACAAATTGTCTTCGGCGTCGAGTCGCCCGAGGTCCCCGGTCGCATACCACCCTTCATCTCCCGCAACCGGAACCAGTTCGCGGCCATTCCAGTAGCCGCTCGCGACTCCCGACCCACGCACCAGGATTTCACCGTCTTCCCCCAACTTGATTTCTCGCCCCGGCAGCACTTTGCCAATCGAGCCGCGGCTGGTGTGGAAAGGATGATTCAGGCTGATCAACGAAGTGGACTCCGTAAGCCCGTAACCCTGCACGACCGCATAGCCAAGGCGGCGCCAGAATTCTTCCGTATCGCGCTCAAGCGCCGCCCCCCCGCTGATGATGGCCCAGAACTTCCATCCAAACCGCCGGCGAATATCGCGAAACGTCCACCATCGTCGCAGAAAGTGCTGGTTCGCGCTGGCCGCATATCGGGTGGCAAAAGCGGCTCGGCGGGAACTGGTTTCGCGATCGGAGTCCATATCAACGTCGCGCTCGATTTTCTGCTTGAGCGAATCGACCAGCCGGGGAACGGCAACGAGAACGGAGACGCGCTCGCGTCGGATAGTCGAAATGATCTTCGCCGGATTGAAGGTGTCTTCGAACACGACGGTTGCGCCCATCAGTGGCGGAAGAAAGATTCCCAGGAATTGGCCGAAAACATGGCTCAAAGGCAGCAGGTTAAGAAACCGGAGCGGATGCACCAGCCCCTCGTACTTGAGGTACTTGGCGATCTCGGTGGCCAGCGGCGCAAGGTTGCCCGCAATATTCGCGTGGCTGAGCACAACACCCTTGGGCTCAGCCGTCGTACCGGAAGTGAAAACGATCTCGAGCGGATCGGAAGGCTGAATGTCGAGCGGACAAAAGTTTGCGGCACCATGGTGCGCGACCGCGGCCGCCAGGTCGGAGGGATCGAGCGTGGCCAGTCCACCGAAAAGCGGCGACCGCTCGCGCGGGCACAGGATGAGTTTCGTGCGTACCTGCGCGCTGATCCGCCGAACAAAGTCGGGGCTGGAACCATCGTCGACCGGAACCGCGATGACGCCCGAAACGGCGCATGCCAGAAAAGCGGCGACCCACTCGGCGCAATTCGGGCTCCAGAGGAGAACGGCATCCCCTTTCCTGATGCTGCGGGCGCCCAATTCGCACGCGAACTGGCTGGAAACGCGGGTAACACGCTCATAGGACCAGCGCTCTCGCCGGTATCCGCGGGGGAATACATAGGCAGGTCCCGAGCCCCAGCGCTCGAAGGCCGCCAGGTAATTCTGGCCGAAATAGCCCGACACACTTGCCCGCACACCCTGTTTAGTAGCACAATTCACAGAACTTTACATGGATACCGGTGCTCGAGGCCGGAATCTGGAGTGGAATGCTTCGATTGTTTGGAGCTCGCAGCGTTATAGTCCGCATCGTTTTCGCCCTCAGCTTGTGCGGTCTGATCGCCTGCCAGCCCACCGATAGGAATGGCGGGGGCCCTGTCGCTGCGCCTGCTGAGGCCCACGCGACCAGCGATCCCGTACGCGACCTCAGCCAGGACGAAGCTGCCGGCGGACATATCCTCCGCAAACATGTTGGCCAGACGGACGACGAACTGCGCGAGCGTTTGCAGCGGGAACGGCATATCACCGGAGCCTCGACTTATACTGACCGCCCCGCCGCGGAGCGCGCGGTAGGCGCCGCGATTGCGCAATCGCACGGGCGCATCGAAAGCTGGCTCAGCCACACCGGCGGCCATCCTAACCTTGTTCTTGACTACGACAGCCCCGAACCGATCGGCCGAACCATGAACCGTGGCGAGGATCGCGCTCATCCTTGCTCTCATGCGCTGGTGATTCTGAAGTATGCCGGGCCCAACGATTATTACGTTCTGACTTCTTATCCGGAGTGCCGCTGATGAAAACACCCAGCCCGAAAATCGCCGTAACGGTGGAAAGCTTTCCCGCACTGCACACGTTTTTGCGCGGCTATTTTCACGAAGACGTAGCCGACGAATACGGGACCGCCCCCGAAGCCGCCGACCAGTTTTGCGAAGATGCCGACAGCGACGAGCGCATTCCGGTGGCGCGGGAGTGGCAAAGGGTTGTGGATCTGACGGAAGGGCAGGTCGCCCCTCTGAACGCCGCCCTGAAGAAGCTGGGTTCGGCCATTCAACTGAAAGAGGATGAGATTCCGGCGATCTCGGCAGTTTTTGCCCGCTCCCTGGGGGCGAAACCTTCGCGAAAAGCGGCGAATGAGTAACGGCGTTCTGTAATGGTTTGTCCCCAAAAAATGGCGTGAAAACCCGGCGTTTGTCACTCCTACCCCCGGCTTAGCCCATTGGGAGGGGAAGGTGCCGCCGGCGCGCTCCTGCTGGCATGAAGACTGCCCGCCCGCGAAAAAACACTGCCCTGTGACGTAGCTCACCGCGCACCGGTGACTAGACCGCTAGTGTCTTTGCCTATGGGCGGGCAAGAGACCTCCGCCCAGCCACCAATTTTCAGGAGCTCAGCTATGCCGCAGGATTCTTTAACAATCACTGACAACCGAACGGGGCAGAACTATTCCCTGCCGATCGAGAACGGAACGATCCGGGCGATGGATCTGCGCAAGATTAAGACCGGCCCGGATGATTTCGGGCTCATGACCTATGACCCAGCTTTCATGAACACGGCGTCCTGCCGCAGCGCGATCACCTACATTGATGGTGACAAGGGGATTCTGCGCTATCGCGGATATCCGATCGAAGTGCTGGCCGAGCACTGCACCTTTCTCGAGGTCGCCTACCTGCTTCTGTTCGGCGAGCTGCCGACGGAAGGCCAGTTGAAAAACTGGGTGAACGAGATCACGCATCACACCATGATTCATGAGAGCACGAGAAAGTTCATGGAGGGCTTCCGGTATAACGCTCACCCCATGGCGATGTTTGTGAGCACGGTAGCAGCTCTCTCGAGTGTCTATCCCGAATCGCGAAACATCCAGGCCCCCGAGAACCGGATGCACCAGATCGTCCGCCTGATCGGTAAGGTGCCGTCCATCGCCGCCATGTCGTACCGTCATAGCGTGGGCTTCCCTTACGTCTATCCCGACAACGACCTCACGTATCCCGAGAACTTCATGAACATGCTGTGGAAGATGGTCGAGCCGAAGTACGCGGCGAATCCGGTCATTGCCCGCGCGCTCGATATCCTCTTCATACTGCATGCCGATCACGAGCAGAACTGCAGTGCGAACGCCATGCGGGCGGTGGGAAGCTCGCAAACCGATCCGTATCTGGCGACGGCAGCAGCCGCGGCAGCACTTTCAGGACCTCTGCACGGCGGAGCAAACGAAGAAGTATTGCGGATGCTGGACGAGATCGGTTCCAAGGAAAATGTCCCCGCTTATGTCAAGAAGATCAAGGAAGGCAAAGGCAAGTTGATGGGCTTCGGCCACCGCATCTACAAGAACTACGATCCGCGCGCCAAGATCATCAAGTGGACGGCTGACCGGGTTTTCGAAGTTACCGGCCACAATGCCAAGCTCGAAATCGCCCTCGAATTGGAACGCATTGCGCTTCAGGACGAGTATTTCGTTCAGCGCAAGCTCTATCCGAACGTCGATTTCTATTCCGGCATCATGTACCAGGCAATGGGCTTTAAGCCGGAGATGTTTACTGTCCTGTTCGCCATCCCTCGGACGGCCGGCTGGCTGGCGCAATGGCAGGAAATGATCACCGATCCCGAGCAGAAGATAGCCAGGCCGCGGCAAGTCTGGATCGGTCACGAAACCCGCGACTTTGTGCCGATGGAAAAGCGGACGTCTAGCGTCTTGGCGCGATAAGGTTTGCCGGCCGGGATCGATCGGGCGAGGTATGAGTCCGAAAGCTCCCGGCCCGTTTTTGCAGCCGAAATTTTAGATTTTGCCCAACGTGCGCGGCCGTGCCCGCGGCTTGTCATTCAACTCCTCCTCGCGTCCTTCTCAAAACCGGACGTACACTCCCTTTCGGTAACCCCCGGTAATCGTCAGTAACCATCGCATCAGTCTCGCCCCGACTTACAATGACCTTACTCCGCAATCCCGAATGCAGTGGTTCGCGGTGTTTCGCCGGGAAAAGTTCCGGCGAGGTCGGACCCGTCAGGCAGCGCTCCCAGGGAAATGGGCGTTCGACGGTAATTTAGGCTGGAGTCCGTAAATCCTATGGCGTTTGTTTTCGGATTTAACAAACAGAAGGTTCTCAGCGCCGCGGAGAAATTCGTTCAGCAGGGCAAGCTGCAGAATGCCATCGCTGAATACGAGAAGGTCCGCAAGCACGATGAAAAGGATCTTACCGTCGCCAATACGATTGGCGATCTGTACTCGCGGCTGGGCGATACCGCTAAGGCAATCGAGTGTTTCAAGTCGGTTGGCGACGCGTATGCCGCGCAGGGTTTTACCGTCAAGGGCATCGCCATGTACAAGAAGATCACCAAGCTCCAGCCGAGCATGGATGGATCTCTAAAGCTGGCCGAGCTCTACACCCAACAGGGCCTCTTCAATGATGCGCGCGCGCAATACCTGCAAGTCGCCGAAGAGTTCATGAAGAGTGGGGACCTGGAGCAGGCGGTGCGCTTGTTCCAGAAGGTTCTTGAAATGGACCCGGAAAACGTCCCCATGCGGGTCAAACTCGCCGAGGTTTACGTCAAGCTGGGCAAGAAGAAGGAAGCGTGGGAAATTTTCAGCGCGGCCGCCGAGTCATTGCGCGCGCGCGGTTCCCTGCCCGCCGCGGAAGACATTCTTCAGCGCATGCTCGTGCTTGATCCGGGCAATAGCTACGTCCTGCTGATGCGCGGGCGGGCGGCGCTCGACAGCGACGATCCCAAGGCTGCGATTCAATATCTGGAGCGGGCGGCCGACATCGATTCCCATCCCGAGGGACTCCGCGATCTTCTGAAGGCCTACCTGGAAAGCGGCGATCTCGCCAAGAGCACGCCGCTGGCGGAAAAGCTCTTGACAGTTCACAACGACCCCGAGGGGTTGTTCCTGCTGGGAGAAGGCGCCGTTCGGCTGGGCCACTACAATAAGGCTCTCGAGGTCTATGCCACGCATGCGGAACGCCTGCTGGCGGCCGATTCGACCAAGTTGCTCGCCAACCTGCATTCCCTGATCGCCCACGTTCAAGACGATGCGGGCGCGCTCGAAAAGCTGTTGGAGCTTCTCAAGAAGTCGGGCGAAAGCACGCACGTCAACGAAGTCGCCGAATTGCTGGCCCATGCCTCGGTGAAGAAGGGAAACCTCGAACGCGCTCGCGAATTGTATCAAATGCTGGCGGCCACCGAACCGCAGAACGCGTTGCACACCCAGAATTATCAGCAGGTCACGGATCGCCTGCAGGGAACCTCCACTCCGCCTGCGACGGGAATCACGGCCGAAGAAGGGGCCCTGCTCGTCGAGGAGTTGGAGGCAACAGCGCCCATGGTCGACCAGGCGTATCCGGACCAGATCGCAATCGCGGTTCGGTCGGCGGTAACCGATGCCGACCTGTTCCTTTCCTACAATCTGCCGGAGAAGGCGCTTGTTCCGCTGCTTGGCGTGCTGCCGCAGGCCCCGCGAGATGTCCGTTTGAACCAGCGGCTGGCTGCCCTGCACACACGCTTTCAGCGCTTTGCTGAAGCGGCGGTCTGTTGCCGGACGCTGGAAAGCGTCTTCCACGATGCCGGCTACCCGGACGAAGCCGTACGCTACGGAGAGCTGGCGGCGCGCTACGAGCACAACACCGGTGTCGCTATGGCTGGCGACGTTACTCCGGTACAAGCCGCACCCTTGCCCGCGGCCGCGCGGCCGCCCGCACCCGAGACGCAGACGCATCCAGAGTTCTCGGTCGAACAGATGACAGGGCACGCTTCGGTGGATACGCAAGACGATGTCTCTGCCGAGTGGGAGCAGGCACTTGCGGTGGACGAGAGCGCGCCGGTAGAGACCAGTTCAGCAGTCCACGCCCCGGCGGACCCGGAAAACGCTGCGGAAGTCGCGGAAACAGTGGAAGAGATTCGTTTCTATCTCGAGCATTTCATGACCGACCAGGCGCGCACCGCCTTCGAGAGGTTGGAAACGCTGACCAGCGATGCGGCCGTCCTTGATCCGCTGCGCGCGGCCATTGCATCGGGAGGCAAACCAAGCGACGAGCCCGAGCCGGAAATCGCCGAAATCAACGCCGATGATCCCGCGACCTTTGAAATCGAGCTGAAAACGCCTTACACCGAAGAAACGACGCCAGACCCCGGCTTGTTATCCGGCTATGACCACGGGGGTCACGACAATACCGCGAACGAGATCGCGCTGAACCAAACCGCCCCCGCACACACACAAGGCGCGCACTTTGGCCTCACGCATCATGAAGCTGCCGCTCCGGAGCCAGTGCATGCCGAGACCGCGCATGCTGAGACCGCGCATGCCGCGCCCGATGAACTGACCGCGCTGGTGGCAGACCTGGAAAGCTCGCTCGGCACTTCTTTCCCCGTCGCGCCTTCCGCCGGTGAGCCTCTGGCAGCCGAACCAGTACTCGGCAAGTCCCCGGCAGAGCCGTCTTTGTCCGCGGAACACTCAACCACAACCATGCCGGGCTGGCCGGGCGCGGCGCCGGCAAACCGCGTTCCGCCGCCCTTTGTGCCAGAACCTGAGCCGGTATCCCACGCCGATGCCCCCCCAGTGGTGGCAGCTTCACCTGTGGCCGCAGCAACTGGCGCCGCCGCCGCTGCGGCTCCTGCAATGATGAGCTACACTTCCGCCCCCGTCCGTCCGCTGGGAGCAGAGGCGCAGGCCATGCATCCCTCAGGCAGTGTCGATCTCTCCGAGATGTTCGGCGAGCTTAAGCACGAACTCGAAGAAGGCGCCCCCGTCACCGACGAGGATCCGGAAACCCATTACAACCTGGGCGTGGCTTTCCGCGAGATGGGCCTGCTCGATGAGGCGATTGCCGAATTGCAAAAGGTATGCACCGCCATTGATCACGGACATCCTTTCTCGCAGACCGTCCAGACCTACACCTGGCTGGCGCAGTGCTTCCTCGACAAGGGCGTGCCCGAGGCCGCGATTCGCTGGTACGAAAAGGCGCTGCACATCCCAGGACTGGACGGCGAGGCGCGTGTGGCCATCAACTACGAACTCGGTTCCGTCTGCGAGAGCGCGCACGACAAACCCAGCGCACTGCGTCATTTCACTTACGTATACGGCGCAAATATCGATTATCGCGACGTGGCTGAGCGCATTCAGGCTCTGAAGTCGTAGAATGCAAACGTGGGTCCGGCTGCATGCGCAGGGGATGGACTGAATCCCGCGCTCATCCCAGGTTGAACCTGACAGGGTTGAACCGTACAGGACCATCCGGGCGACCATCCCCACACCAACGCGTTCAATGATTTCCGACCCCAAGCTGCCCTTTCCGACTGAACCTGCCGTTGAGGAAACTCCGGCCGAGGGTACGCCCGATGTGCGGTCAGGAAACGGAACTGCCCCGCTGGCCCGTAGCGCAGTTTCCGGACGGCGGCTTTCGACAGCTCATATTTGGCTCCGCCGAATTGGCGTGCTGCTGTTTGTCTTCCTGTGCGCGACGCTCGGAGTCATGCTGATGATCCTGCCCTGGCGGCCGGAGTGGTCGGACAATAGCTTGCTTCTCCCGTATCCGGCCATCCGCGAACTGGTGTCAAGCGGTTTTGCGCGCGGCGTTGTAACCGGCCTGGGCCTGCTGAATGTGTGGATCGGCTTCTGGGAGGCGATTCAGTACCGGGAAGAATAAACCGTCGTTGGTCGTTGGTCGCTAGTCATCAGCAACCCCAACCGCAAAAGCAGATTCTGGATGACGCGTCGGCGGCCCGATTGGTGAAAGAAAGAGTGAACTGCAAGCCCGAACAGCGAACGACCAACGACGAACGACTGACTGCGAACGACGAACGACTGATCTCCTATGACTGAACCAAAGCTGAAGCCCGCTCCTCTGGCGTATAACAACGAATCGTTTCTCGCCTCGCCCGACGGCCGCATTCTGCGCCTGTTGTCGGAATACATCGAGCCGCTGTCGCGCTTCCGCCGCGAGCAGATTCAGGACACGGTGGTTTTCTTCGGCTCGGCCCGTGTGGCCAGCCGTGACTCCGCCGCCAATCAGCTCAACGATGTGCGCAGCAACGGCGCGGGCCTGGCCGCGGCACAGCAGGCGCTCGACATGAAACGCGCCGAAGCCGCCATTGACATGGCGCGCTATTACGAAGACGCGCGCCGCCTGGCCTATCTGCTGACCGAATGGTCGGCGCACATTCCCGCGCGCCGCCGCCGTTTCGTCGTGACCACTGGCGGAGGCCCCGGCATCATGGAAGCGGCCAACCGCGGAGCACATGAAGCCGGAGGCAGAACCATCGGCCTCAACATCAATCTGCCTTTCGAACAGTTTCCCAACCCCTACATCACGCCCTCGCTCAATTTCGAGTTCCACTACTTCTTCATGCGCAAATTCTGGTTCGCGTATCTGGCCAAGGGACTGGTGATTTTTCCCGGAGGCTTCGGCACGCTCGACGAACTCTTCGAAATCCTCACCCTGGCCCAGACCGAAAAACTGGCCAAGAAAATCGTGGTCGTCATCTACGGCAGCGAGTACTGGAAGAAGATCGTCAATTTTGAAGCCATGGTGGATGCCGGCACGATCTCGCCGCAGGATCTGGAGCTGTTCAAGATGGCGGATTCTCCGGAAGAGAGCTTCGAGTTCTTGAAAGAGGGCTTGACCAAACATCATCTCGGCCCACAACAGCCAAAACGCACTGGTGAAGCAGCCACGCCCGAAATCGCAAAGACACGGCCCTAACAGCCGCTTCCAGGCGCCGTTCGCCTTCGCCTTGGCGCCAGCGGCGGTCGCTTGCAACTTCTGCGGTTCCTTCTGCGTATACACTCCTGTTGTTCCGTGTTTACTGAGGCAAAATCACTATGACGTTTCGACCTGCCGCGCTCGCTTGCGGCTTGCTAATTTGCGCATTGGCGGCGTTCGCACAACCGCCCGCTCCCAACGAGATGCCGTCGGTCATCCAGGTTCCTGAAGCCGCGCGTGCTACTCCCAACTTCGACGCGACGGCCGCGACCAATGCCTATCTCGCCCAGATTCCTGCGGAGAAAACGGCCCGCTCCGACGCCTATTTCGAGGGTGGGTATTGGATGATCCTGTGGGACTTTGTTTACGGCACGATCGCCATCCTGCTCTTGCTGAATCTGCGCTGGTCGGCCAAAATGCGCGACTTGGCGGAGCGCGTCACGCGCTTCAAGCCGCTGCAAACATTTCTGTACTGGGTCCAATACCTGATAGTGGGCAGCATTCTGACTTTTCCCATCACTGTGTATGAAGACTATTTCCGCGAACACAAGTATGGATTGGCCACGCAAACCTTCGGTCCATGGATGGGCGATCAGCTTAAGAACCTGGGCGTAAATCTGATGCTGGGCGGCATTATAGTGACGTTGTTGTTCGGCATCGTCCGAAGGCTGCCGCGCACGTGGTGGATCTGGGGCGCTGGCGTGGCCTACGTATTCATGATCGTCGTAGTGATGATCGCTCCCGTATATCTCGTGCCAATCTTCAACAAAGTCACTCCCCTCCACGACCCGAAAATCGTCGACCCAATTCTGAGATTGGCGCGCCAGAACGGAATTCCGGCGAGGGACGTTTACCAGATCGACGCCTCGCGCCAGACCACCCGCATGAGCGCCAACGTCAGCGGCTTTGGCAGCACCATGCGCATCACGCTCAACGACAACTTGCTGCGCCGTGGCTCGCCCGAAGAAATTCAGGCGGTCATGGGACATGAGATGGGCCACTACGTCCTCAATCACATCTACAAGGGCCTCACGTTTGGACTCATCTTGGTTGTCGCTGCCTTCGCTTATCTGCGCTGGTCGCTCGATTGGACGCTTCAGCGCTGGGGTGGAAAATGGCAGATCCGGGGCCTCGGTGATCCGGCCGTACTGCCGCTGGTTCTGTTGCTCGGCTCCGTCTTTGGTTTCGTGATCACACCGATCATGAATACCTACATTCGCACGCAGGAATATGAAGCCGACATGTACGGCTTGAACACGAGCCGCCAGCCCGACGGCTTTGCCCAAGGTGCAATTCATCTCGGCGAATATCGCAAGATGAGTCCCGGCCCCATCGAGGAACTTATCTTCTTCGACCATCCCAGCGGCCACAACCGGATTTATGCGGCGATGCGCTGGAAAGCCGAAAACTTGAAATTGTTCATGCCAGAACCGGAGAGTGCATCCTCGGCGCCCACGACCCAAGCCTCAGACGCAAGCAAGAAATGAACACGGTGATGGAGTAGGCTGACACTGATGCCTGCGCGCTGCCTTCTCTACTACATCACCGACCGCTCCCAATTCCCCGGCGGCGAACCCGCCCGCCGCCGCGCCTTGCTCGACAAAATTGCCGAAGCCGCACACGCCGGGGTCGACTACATTCAGCTCAGAGAAAAAGACCTGAACACAAGAGACCTGGAACACCTCGCTCGCGAGTGCGCGCTCAAAATCCAAGGACTGAGAACTGAGAACCGAGAACTGAGAACTGCTCTCCTAATCAACTCCCGCACCGACATAGCCCTGGCCACCGGTGCCGATGGTGTCCACCTGCGCTCCGACGACATTTCTCCCAGCGATGTGCGCCGAGCCGTCTGTCAGACTGGCCACCGGCCACGGACCACGGATCACTTTCTCGTAGCTGTCTCCTGCCACAGTGCGTCCGATGTCCGCCGCGCCGCATCCGAAGGCGCCGACTTTGCCGTGTTCGCGCCTGTATTTGAAAAGAAAGCCGCTCCCGGAACGCACCCGCAAGGCCTCGCTGCCCTGGCTGAAGCCTGTAAAGCAACAATTCCCGTGCTCGCTCTCGGCGGAGTCTCGCTCGAAAACGCCCAGTCCTGCCTCGCAGCCGGAGCCGCCGGCCTAGCCGGCATCCGCCTCTTCCAGGAGAATAAAATCAGCGAAGTAGTTCGCGCCCTGCGCGCCCTCTGATTTATGGATCAAGCGACGCTCCTCCTGCACGCCGAAGAACAACTCACCCCCGCGCTCGTCGTGATCCCGGCAGGTTGGTTCCTGATGGGATGTGACTCCGGCCAGGACAACGAGAAGCCCGTGCACCGCATCTGGATCGACGAGTTTCTGCTCGCCCCCTGTCAGGTCACGAACACCGAATACGCGCGCTTCGTCAAAGGCACCGGCTCAGCCCCGCCGCCGTTCCGGACCGATGCAAAACTCAATCAGCCCAACCAGCCCGTCGTCGGAGTGTCATGGCACGAGGCGACCCGCTATTGCGAATGGCTCACCGCTCACGTAGGGACAGCCGCCCTCGGCTGTCCAACCGGGCGAAGCCCGGCAACTCTTCCCGGTGAGGGCAGACGTGCGAGCAACGCCGCCGCCAAGAACTGGTTTCGACTGCCGACCGAGGCAGAATGGGAGCGCGCGGCCCGCGGCGGCCGCGAAGGAGAGCTATTCCCTTGGGGCGATACGCCCCCGCAGTCGCTACCGGATTACGCCGCCCGCTGTGCCGCCCATTGGAAAACAGGCCCCGAGCCGGTTGGCCGCGCCGCACCCAACGGGTACGGTCTCTACAACATGTGCGACAACGTCCACGAGTGGTGCAGCGACTGGTATTCACCGGACTACTATGCCGTCTCGCCCGGCCGCAATCCGCATGGGCCCGAGACCGGCGAGCGCCGCGCCTCTCGCGGAGGCTCCTGGCGCCACCACATCAAGATGTCGCGCTGCGCCGCTCGCTCCAGCATTCCACCCGAATTTCAATACGCCGATTACGGCTTTCGAGTCGCCTGCGACATACAATTACAGGTCAGAGGTTAGAGGTCAGATTGCAGAAGTGAGAGCCCTGGCAATCAGCGGTCCTTCTGGTGCAAGAGGTTTTTACCTCTGCAATTTGACCTCCGACCTCTGACCTCATCAAGAAGATTTCTATGACCGATCTAGCCACTCATTACCTGGATGAAATTAAGCGCCAGCTCCGCGGCCACAAGCGCATGGCCGAATCTGCCATGGCGCAACTCGAAGACAAAGACTTCTTCGCGACGATCGATCCGGAAGCGAATTCCATCGCCGTCCTTGTCAAGCACATTGCCGGCAACGCCCGCTCGCGGTTCAGCGATTTCCTCACCTCCGACGGCGAAAAGCCCGACCGCTTCCGCGACCGCGAATTCGAAATCTCCACCACCACCGCTCGCGGAGACGTTATGCGTTGGTGGGAAGAGGGCTGGGCGCAGATTTTCTCTACGCTTGAGTCGCTCAAACCAGAAGATGTGTTCCGCACGGTCACGATCCGACAGGAGCCGCACACCGTCCTCCAAGCGCTCAACCGCGCGCTCGCCCACTATGCCCAACACATCGGCCAGATTGTGTTCCTCGCCAAGCATCTGCGCTCAGAGCAGTGGAAGACGCTGAGCATTCCGCGCGGCAAATCGGAAGAATACAAAGCCGCGCCCCCGAAAACGCATTCCCGCGGGATGCACAAGACCTGATTCAAACGTTGGGGGCAGAGGTAATGTCACCCTGCCCCGAAAACGCAATTGCACACTCAGGCCACGTTGCGCCAGTCCAGAATCACTTTTCCCGCGTCGCCGGTTTCCATGGCTTTCAGACCTTTCTCAAAATCCCGATAGGAAAACCGGTGCGTGATGACGGGAGTGATGTCGAGCCCGGACTCAAGCATTACCGTCATCTTGTACCAGGTTTCGAACATCTCGCGCCCGTAGATGCCTTTGATGGTCAGCATATTGAAGATCACGCTGTGCCAGTCAAACGTCATTTCGGAGGCAGGAATGCCGAGCATCGCAATCTTCGCTCCATGGCTCATGTTCGCGATCATTTCGCGTAAGGCGGCCGGCGAACCCGACATCTCGAGGCCAACATCGAATCCCTCTTGCATGCCAAGCTGCTTCTGCACTTCACTGAGCGGAGTTTTTCGCGGATCGACGGCCAGCGTAACGCCCATTTTTTCCGCAAGCGCCAAGCGCGCCGGAGTCAGATCGCTGATGACCACGTAGCGGGCCCCGGCGTGCCGCACCACGGCGGCAGCCATCAGGCCAATGGGCCCGGCCCCGGTGATTAACACATCCTCTCCCAGCACTGGGAACGACAATGCTGTGTGCACTGCGTTGCCGAAGGGATCGAAAATCGATGCGATCTCCGGGTTGATCTTGGGATTGTGTCTCCAGATGTTGCTCATGGGCAGAACGATGTATTCGGCAAAGGCGCCGGGGCGATTCACTCCCACTCCTTTGGTATGCGCGCACAAATGGCGGCGCCCCGCCAGACAGTTTCGACAACGCCCGCAAGTTACATGCCCTTCTCCGCTGACCAGTTCGCCGGCTCGATAATCGGCGACGTTGCTCCCGACCTCGACGATTTCTCCCACGAATTCGTGCCCGATGACGAGCGGGACGGGGATGGTGGATTTCGACCAATCGTCCCATTGGTAGATATGGAGATCGGTTCCACAGATTCCAGTTAGAGATACGCGAATTTTTACGTCATTAATGCCGATTTCCGGCTCCGGAACTTCCTCCAGCCAAAGGCCGGGTTCACGCCGGCTTTTCACTAATGCCTTCATAGGGTCCTTCCTTTTCCTTTCGCGCGCGTGCCCGGCTGTTCCGGCCACACGAGCCAAACCTTCAACTGCTAACGGACACTTTGTTCGGGTTGCCTCTATCGTTGTAACACCAAGCCGCTGTCTCAGTGAAGCGCACGAGCATAAAGCAAGCCTTCATGCGTCAATCATCGGCTGATGTGTCGGTTTCCGCCGGAAGCGAATCCGAGTTCCCATTCCGCATATCGCCGCAACGTAATCTGCCAACTGATCCTTTGGCTTGGTAAACTTTAGCTACCGCGGAGGGATGTGTGAGCGGTTGAAACAGTCGGTCTTGAAAACCGATGTACGGGAAACCGTACCGGGGGTTCGAATCCCTCTCCCTCCGCCACCCAGTCTGGCCCGCAGAGAAAATCGGGTCTGCGTTCCTTGAAATCCGGCCAATGTTCCCACGCGCCTACAGCCTTCATTTTCTCTGATCGACGAATTGGCAGTCCGGTTTCAGCCATCCCGGTCGGCGAATGAAACACGACGAGAAAGCGATCAATTGACGAAGGCGACTTGACTTCACTGGCCGTCAATACTTCCGGATTGCCAGCGGAAGCGGCAATCGCAATCGCCACCTTTCTCCATCGGTAAACACTAGCCGACTTCCCGTTACCAATCTGGCCAACTTCCCCGAAGCCCATTTCTGGACAGCGTCACGTTCAGGGAAGCGGCGTTAGAAATGCGGCCCAGAATTGCTCCCGTGGAACCCCCCCGTAAAGATTGGTCTTCTTGATTTCCACACATGGTGTGACGAATCGGTAATTAGCTAACAAGCAGTCACTCTAGGTTCCCGCGCATCTTCGTGGCTTCCGAGGAAAAAGTTCTCGGGCTTATGTTTTCAGGCGGTCATCGCGCAGCAGAACCCGAAGCAGCAAGAGCCATCGGCGCACATTGGTGGTGATCAAGAAATTCTCTTTGACATGTTCGTGACCGTTCCGGCCCAATTGCAGCGCGAATTCGGGGTGGGTCAGAAGATAGCGGATCTGGTAGGCGCATCCCTCGACGGAATGAACGAGCATGCCGGTCAGCTTGTGGATGATCTGGTTGGGAATGCCTCCCACTGCGCCAGCGATGGCCGGCTTGCCCTTCCACAAGGCTTCGGTGACGGTGAGGCCGAAACCTTCTTTAATCGATTTCTGGACGACGATGGTGGAAGCCCGCTGTAGTGCATTGATCTCCAGCGCGCACCACGGCGGCAAGTCGAGGATGATAATTTCGGGATCGGCGGCGGCAGCCTCCTTGACCTCCTTGAGCACGAGCGCGCCTTCGGGATCATCGCTGGCGCCGCCCCCGGCCAGCACCAGTTGGCAATCGACGTATTTTCTGGCCATCTTGAAAGCCTGGACCACGCCCACGGGGTCCTTCAGCCGGTCAAAACGCGATACCTGAGTCACAACCGGGCGGGAACGATCGACGCCGAATTCGTCGCACACTTTTTGCACGAAAGTGTCGTCCAATTCCTTGTTCTTTTCTGAGAGCGGGTCGATGCAGGGGTAAAAGAGATATTGGGGAATGGGTAACCGCCGCGCGAAAGACTGCGAAGAGAAAATTGCCGCGTCAAATTTTTCGATGAACGGACGCAGGAACTCCCAAACTTGAGCATTCGGATTCGATAAGTCGATGTGGCAACGCCACACCCAGTGTGCAGACGGGGCCTGGCTCTTGTCCTTATCTTTATTCTTACGCGATTCGATCAGGGCCGCCGGCTGAGGATCGTGAATGACGACCAGATCTTCGGTGAACTGCATGCGCTGCCGATTTTGTTCGTTGTAGGCTAAAAAGATGTCCTTGGCCGCTCGAGTCAGCTCGTATTCGGCGCCATGCAGCGCGTTGTGGAAGGCCTTGGTCACCTCGAAGAAATCGTTCCCTCCAGTAATGACATCCCAATGGGTTGTGACTTCGAGTTCCCCGAGCAGGGGAACCAGACGATTCAGCATTTCCGCCACACCACCGCCGACGGCGGTGGAATTGACCATTTTGACGGCCTTTCCCTTGACCTCGCGAGCGAGAAAATGCAGTTCGTCGAGTTCGGCCGCGCCGATGATGGTTTGGTAGTCATCGAGGTGCGGTGCCGGGACCGGAGCGGGAGGCGTTTCCCAGGTTCGCGGAGTCGTCCGCGGGGCCTTGCGCCGCTCCGGAGGCAGGGGCGCGGGTTGGGAGAGTGACGGCTGTTGCTGCTGTTCCGGCGCGGCGGTCGTTTTGGCTAGTTTCATAAAAGTGTTCATGGCCTGGCTTTACTTTCACGTCAGCTGCGATTACGCCAGCGCCCGCTCCACAATGCGAACCATCTGGCTGCGTACACCCTCCAGCGTCGCGGTGTAGATATCGATCCGGTTCAGCGCACGAGCGGTGTCGGTGAGTCCCGCGTCCTCGTGGAGCCATTGTGAGAAATCATTGGACATGAGCTTGAGCCGCAGGCGCGCCTCAATGAAGTGATGATGAATGGAGTGGACGCTCACTTCCCGCAGTCCCTGGGCAAACTGCTGCATGGTTTCCGCGACAAAATTGGTGGGCATCACGACAATGTCCGATGCGCAGAAGTAGAACGTCTCGTCGGCCATTTGCGGGCCGTCGGAGGGATTAAGTTCGAGGTGTCGTTCCAGGATCTGGATCAACCGCTCACGCAACTCGCTGAGGGACGTGAACTCGCGCACGTCCACGCTCGCCAACTGTTCCGCCAGACCAGGCTGGTTACAGTCAGCAAGCGCCCAGTGCGCGAAGTCGTTGGAAAATCCCTCACGAATAAAGTGGTGTTCCTGGAGTGTGCGGAAAGTGTGCTGAAAGATGGTGTCGTCGGCACAGAGCCGTAAGGCATCCAGCAACTCCGCGAGCGTATTCGCTTTTTGCGTGGTGATGCGTAACAGGTGAGCCGAGGTATTAAAGTAAAAGGGTTTCACCGGTGTTCGACCAAGGCTTGGCGGCGCTGTGGTGGTCATTCGCTCACCGCCGCGGCCGCGCTATCGCGAAAGGCATCGTCCTCGGAACAGGTCTTCAGCCATTGCCTGAGAAAGTCGAGAAGCTCACCCGGGGGTCTTAGCCACAACTGTGCCGCAGTCTGCCGCCATGTGGGACGAACCAGCACGCTGATGCCGCGCTCCTGCATGATTCGGAAGGCGGACTCGTCGGTGGCGTCGTCGCCCAGATAGGCCGCCGGTGCTGTCGTCCCGATTTCATCGAGAAGCATACGGACCGCATTCCCCTTGTCGGCTCTGGGCGTGCGGATTTCCAGCCCGCCGTCGAATTCCAACAGGTCAAGTCCACTGGCTCTGGCGATGTACTGCCAGCCTAGCAGGACGCGTGCCCGAAGATGTTGGGTGTCGCTTTTGCTCAACCCACGCCAATGGACGGCAATGCTTGCGGCCTTGAATTCCGCAGTGTGGCTTAGCTGCTGGTAGTGTAACCAGCGCTCGGCATCCGACAAGCTGTCTCGCGTTTGCTTGTCAAGGTGCGGCATTTCCATAGTCCCATCCGTGCGGAGACGCTGCAGTCCATAGCCACCCCAAATTTCTGGACGCGGGTGAACATTGAGGAGCGGGGGCACATCGGGTGCATCTCGCCCGGTAATCACCACCGCGCGCGTCCGTCCATTGCGCACGATCTCTTGCAGGACGGGAGCCACTCCGGAATATGGCAAGGCCCGGTCGCGCTGATTATGGAACGGCGCAAGAGTTCCGTCATAATCAAGCATCAGTAACGCCTGGGGAGCACTCGCGACTATTCGTAGAAAGGGCATGAGCTGTGATTGCGCGTGTGTCCTCAACTCATGGCTCCTTTCGCTTCTTTCGCCTGATTTATTTCTGACCTGTGCGAACCATTGGCATCACACCGCTGAGAAGCTGGCATGAGATTCTCTCTGCGCCTCTTCAGGGGCGTCCAAGCGCACCTCGCAAAGTTCGGTGACCAGATTCCCAGCCCAGCGGTAGATGTTGTGCTCCTTAATAACCTTGCGCATACGGTGCATGCGCAACTGCTTGTCTTCCGGTTCCATTTCCAGAGCGGCACGGATAGCGTCGGCGGTCTGTTCGATATCGTAAGGATTCACCAACAGCGCGTCGCGCAGTTCTCGGGCCGCCCCAGTGAATTGGCTGAGGATCAGCACGCCGCGCTCATCGTGGCGCGCCGCCAGAAACTCCTTGGCCACAAGGTTCATCCCATCGTGCAGAGACGTCACCAGACAAAGATCGGCGGCACGGTAGTAGGGCTCGATTTCTTTGTGGCCGTGCTGGCGGCTGAGGAGCACGATGGGTTTCCACTTCCCGCCCTGGAAGCGCCAATTGATGCGCTCCGCCTCGGCTTCCACTTCCGTGAACAGATCGTGATAACGCTTGATGTGCGTACGGCTGGGCGCTCCGATCTGCACGAAAGTGAATTTTCCCTGGTAGCTGGGGTATCTCTCGAGGAAACGCTCGATGGCCAGAAACCGTTCGAGAATTCCCTTTGTGTAATCGACGCGATCGACACCAATCCCCATGAAGGTCGCTTCCACGCCAAGACTTCGCAGCAGCGCCGCACGTTCGAGGTAGTTGAAGCCGTGGTTGTTATCTTCGGACGCATCGTCACCGGTGAAGGCAACACTGATGGGAAATGGCCGGACGATGGTGCGGTGGTCGCGGCGAAGCGCAGAAAAATGCTCCCAGTCCACGCGCGACTCGACGACGCGGTCGACCGTCTCCAGAAAGTTGTTGCAATGCGATTGAATGTGAAATCCGATCAGATCGGCGCCGAGCAAGCCATCCACCAACTGGCGCTGCCAGGGGCAGATGCCAAAGGCTTCTGGATTTGGCCACGGAATGTGCCAGAAGATCGCAACGCGCGCATCCGGCCGGTTTTCCTTGATCAGGCGCGGCAGTAACGCGAAGTGATAGTCCTGTACGAGTACGACAGGCTTGGCGACATTTTCGATTTCCTCGAGCACTGCGGCCGAGAATTTGCGGTTGACGTCCCGATAGTGCTGCCAGTCGCCAGCGCGAAACAGCGGGCGGGTGTGTGCGATGTGGCACAACGGCCAGAGGCCCTCATTGGCAAAGCCGTAGTAGTACCCTTCCTCTTCTTCTTTGGTAAGCCAGACGCGGCGCAAAGTGTAGCGGGGATCCTCGGGAGGAACACGCAGCCGGTCGGCAGTGTCCACCGCGTCAGAGTCGGCCGTGCCGCTGCCGTGCGCGATCCAAGTGCCGTCACATGCTTCGAGCACGGGTTCGATGGCGGTCACCAGGCCGCTCGGGGGAACGACCACTTCGATTCCCTTCCCGTTTCGCTGATGCATGTAGGGTTCACGATTCGAGACCACGAACATGTGACCATCATCCAGACGGGTGCTGAGCTGCACCGCGAGACGATCCGAAGTCCATAGGGATTCTCCCGCTTCCCGTAGGCGTGCTTCATTTTCAGCCGCGTTGCGGGCGTGGCTGAGGCTCTCGGCCATGGTGGCAACTTCGCGTGCCAGCGGCCGGAACATATCGAGATCCGGCACCTCCTGACGGAACGAAATCTTTCCCGTGCGCAGGGCACGCATCCACTGCGCTGCGCGAGCGATCGGGCCAGTGATGCTCCAGCGCACAATCAACAAGGTAATTAAAACGATGAGGAAGACCTGGACCAGTACACGGAAGAATGTATGACGCCAGACGAGAAGCATCTGCTCCCGGATGTAGGTCACATCGTGTACTACGGCCAAGCCGCCCAATACTTCATCCTGATGGCGAATGGGCAACGCGAGGATGTGCACAGGCGCGCTTCCCAGCCGGATGAACGAGCTCTCCTCGCGGCCCTGCGCGATCGCCTCCGTGACCGGCCAGGGACTCACGGTGAGCGTCTCGGCAAGTTCTGGAGTTATGGCAATCGCGACGCCCTGGCGGTCATAAACGACGACGCCCAGGAGATGTTCCCGGTTTCCAAATCGCTGCACGAGCCGCTGTAGTTCGTCGTTCGGAACATGGCTGGAGGGTTTGTCGGAGGCTGCGTGCCATGAGCGCTCAACGTTTCCGACAAGACTTTCACCGAGTATTTCGTCGCGACGCTCCAGGTCCCTGCGCAGAGCGCGCTTTTCAACCAAGACTTCGTAGTAGGAAAAACCGGCCGAAACCAGCGTGACGCCGAGAATAAGAGAAACAATGAGGCGAACACTCAACAAGCGCATACATAGTCCTCCGGCCTCGATTTTTGATACGACAATGCGCAGACGGGTTGTTCGTCGCGCGACCAAATAGACACGGGGGTGGGGACGGCTGTGCTCCACCGTTCCTTCCCCGGTTGATGGCCTGCTCACTAGCGCTCTTTTTTTGTTTTTGAAATCAGGTTTTGTTTTTGTAATCAGGCCGCGGGCTCGATCGCACGGACGCGAATCGTCCCAGTGGACGGATCGAGAACTCCAGTTACCCTCACGCTTTTGTTGAGGAAGGCCTGAGCCTTTTGCTGATCGTCGAGCAGATAGGTGGTCTTGGTGTCGGTGTCCGTCAGGACAAGCTTGTCTCTGGATTTCATAATCTTTCCGCTAAACGTCTTCACGGAAGCCGCGTTCTGATCGTCCGGCTGTATTGGTTGTTGTTGGGCGTCTGAATCACGCGAGGAGCCGGGAGCATTCTGGGCGAGCGTCGGCTGACTTGTGAAACACAAAGCAGCTGTCAGCGCCAGCACAGGCAACATCGTGGACAAAACGAACTGTATTTTCTTCATGCGCAGTCTCCTTGGGGAGGGGTTTTGGATCTGTGGCTTGGGGGTGCAAGTCTGCTGCCAACAGAAACCGGGAGATATAAGTCGTTGATACAAAACTCAAGTAGGCCGACTGAGAGAATTCACGCAGTGCAAGGATGACTTGGCCACCAGAAAATTGTTCCGTTTCGTCATTGTCTACGACCAAGTGAAATTGTGACGTGTCGGATCAACGCGCGTCGTGGGATTCGACGATTAACGTCTCGAAGGTCGATTTTCAGTGATAAGAACGTGATACTTCTATGGTCAACGCAGGGCAAAATGGAATGTGAACGTGGCAGATCGGTGTCTTGGAAAGCCCTTTGAGAATCATGCAGAGTAGAGAAGTTCTATAACGGGAGCAAAACATCCTGTGTGATCTTTAAAGCGACGCAAGACCCTTTCGGATCAGCATCTCTGCGGCGGCTTCCCAATGAGACAGTTCAATCGTCGAAGGAGCCACTGCGATTCGATATGCCAGACCAAATACACCTCCGGCTTCACGTAAATTTTTCCACACCAGCATAGACGTGTAACGGCGTCGCCCCCTTCCTCTGCTGTATCGCGCGATAAACAAAGCGATTCTCTTTTTGGCAAGCCTCTTGCTCCTACCTCTGGTGATGTGCGGAGACAGGATGAAGTGGATGGAACCTCTTGAACGATTTGTCGAAACTATCGTGATTTTGTGGCTATTCGACATCTTCTTCAAATTCAAACCGTTCTCGCGTTCTTCAGAACGACTGACCAAAGCTTAGGAGGCGTCATGCTCAACGTGGGTATCGAAAACATTGGTCACATGGTGGTCTGTTCATGCACGGGCAATATCGTCCAGAGCGAAGATGCTTCTAAGCTGCGCGCGGCAGTCACGTCGCAGACAAACGCCCGAATCATAGTGCTTGATCTGACTGAGGTCCACGCCATCGAAGGAGATGGGCTGGATATGCTCTGTGCTCTCCAGCGCTGCGCTTTGGATCGCAACATTCAATTCAAACTATTCGATCCATCCTCATCGGTAAGAAGCAGGCTGGAACACAACGAATCGACGCAGTTCGACATCGCTCGGTTCGAAGAGATGATTACCCTTCTAGCCCAGAGTGAAAGTCGCATTCCCCAAGCCGCTTAAGTCTTTTTGATCCGCTGAAACTGGAGGCACACCAATTGAAACTCCGCAACTGTGAGCAACACATGATCCAGTTCAAGAGCGCCCCCACAGCTACCCCCAGCATAAAGATGCCGACTGCAACGAAGCGATCCGTATGCAACTATCCGTCTACGCGCCTTGCCCTCGTCTCAGGGGCTTGTTGAACTCATCCGCTAGTGCTTGCGCTGCCATATGGATCACACGCAGACCAGCTATAACTTGTGGATCGTTAGTCTGCTCGAAAATTCGGTCGCACATGCCTATGATGACACTTAGTTTATTATTTGCGAGATGGGCCAATTCACATTCAATCGCGCAACTCGATGGCCTGTTCATGCCCCAAAACGTATAACAGAACTGTGAACGAGCCAGTATGACAACGAACATTCGGTTACGAAAAACGGAACGACGGACATGAGAAGCCACGACCGCTCTCTGCAATTCGACCACATCCGGCAAGGTGAACAGATCACCGCCAGATGCAGTCTCTGCAAACGGAACTTCGCTGCAACACCGATGGTGAACGAAAGGACGGATGACGTGATTCTGAGATTGCGCGCCCAGTTCGAGGACCACAACTGCGATTCCAGGCGCATACTTCGGACATAGCTCCTTTTGCCAAGTGGGACCTTCACTCCGCCCTGTGGAAATCATACTGGCCAACTACCAGGAATTGCTTGGGCTTGCCAAGTCGATGGCATCGAGGAACTGACCCCCAGCAGTACATTCTTGAAGACGGACATCGGGACCAGGCCAAGCGCTACATCACTCGCTGTTGCTTCTCTAGCCGGGATACGAGGGTTGGAGTCTGTGTCGGGCCGGCCATCGGTAATAATCGCACGAAAAGCCGTGAATGGCCTGTGGCAACCATCACCCACGAAGCATTCGGCCTGTCACAGTCTCTCCCTCCATACAACGGGATGAATGAGAAGTGAAAGGGTGGACATTAAAGTGTTTGGTGTAATCGTCCGATCATTTCCCTAGGAGATGAGAAAAATGGAAAACATCGGTTCTTGGTCGAAAGAATTGGTTGCACATCGGCAGCCCACAACAAGGGCGCGAAGGGCGCGCCTCCGAAAAAGCACTAGCGTCATCCGCTCGGAGTGGGGTAAACGCAAGCCGACTTACCGGGACTTATCCAGAAACTCATAATTTCGGCAGATCAACGCCACCCTAAGCCACTGCAAATGAAAGGGTTTGAGTTTGGATCTTCGCTTGCACTGCGTCTCAGCAGCAGTAGAGTCCGCAGCCAAGCGATCTGGCCTTCAATATCTTAAGCCCGGGCTCCTGGGGGTGCTCGGGGGCGGTGGAAACTACAGGGCAATACTCCGCGCCAAGCAAGCTAAGCATCGAGCCTTGAGCAGTTGCGGACACATCTTCGGCAGGAAGGAAACGAAAAGGAGCATGATGCGATTTGCAAAGATCGAAAAGATTGCAGCCAGAGTTGCAGTGGGAGCGCTTGCGCTCATGAGTTTGCTGAGCATGACTGTGAGCACGCGGGCACAGGAGGCAGAGAGGCCCTATCCGAAGATGCTGCCACTTTCGCAGTATTTAATGGACCGGAATGCGGCAATCGCGCTGGCGCGAAGCGCCGCTCCGGAGGGCATTTCAAAGGATGCGTCTGTTTTGGTGTTGACGCCCCAAGGCTGGGAAACAGCGGTCAAAGGTACGAATGGTTTTGTGTGCATGGCGGGGCCGTCATGGACGGCGAGCATTGACTTTTATGACGTCTGGAGTCCGAAGCAGAAAGGCGCGATTTGCCTCAATCCAGCGGCTGTGCGGTCGATCCTGCCGATTTACCGCAAGATGACGCAAATGACGCTGGCTGGAGTGACCTCTGTAAAAGAGCGCATCGCGGGTATTCAAGAGGCGTATGCAAACAAGGAGATTCCGCCGGTAGAGCCGGGGGCAATGAGCTATATGATGTCCAAGGATGCATACCTTTCCCATTTGGGCCACACACACAATTTGTGCCATGTGATGTTTTTCTTGCCGATAAAAGATCCGGTTGAATTGGACGCCAATGATCCAAACTCACCCATTTCTTCCACGTCTTTCTGGTTCCCGGACCCTGACAAACCAGATAGTCCACTGAACAAAGACCTGCCGCCGCTGCGGACCGTCCCAGTCGAAGTGCCGTATTGGTCCGATGGCACTCTTGCTTTCCACTGAATAAAGCCGTAGGGCAACAGTACCGATCCCAGGAACGACCTCAGGTCCTGGCAAACGGGCTGATAGTCAGAAACTAGGCATCGGAAGATCCTGTTTGGCGCGGCAAAAGGAGGCCGCGCCGATGGCTAAGTCCTCGAATGCCAAAAGAAAGAAGGACCCGAAAACGGTTCTCAAGCTGCCTGATCTCGAACAGTCGAAATCCGCTGTGCTGAACAGCCTTGTCTCTGCGAGTTCCCAGCGTTCCTACGATCATGCGATTAGTGAGTTCATCGAATGGTATTGCTCTGAACCACGACTTGCGTTCAACAAAACGGTCGTAACTCGGTATCGCATTGCTCTGGAGCAAAAGCATTACGCTCCTTCCACCATCAATCTGAGATTGGCCGCGGTCCGGCGACTGGCCTACGAAGCGTCAGATAGCGGGTTACTGAGCCCCGACTTGGCGGCTGGAATCCGCCGTGTCAAAGGAGTCCGCCGCCTCGGAGTTAGGATCGGTAACTGGCTGACGGCTGAAGAGGGCCGTCGTCTGCTGTCGGGTGCTGGCAACGCGACTTTGCGAGAGCGTCGGAATTATGCAATGCTCGCAGTGCTAGCAGGCTGTGGTCTGCGTCGGGCGGAAGAAGCAGCATTGAAAATGGAAGATCTGCAGCTTCGCGAGGGACATTGGGTGCTCGCCGATCTGAACGGCAAGGGCGGTCACATTCGAACCGTTCCGGTTCCTGATTGGGTCAAGACAGCAATTGATCAGTGGGCAATCCCGGTCTCCATCACATCGGGGACGTTGTTTCGATCCATCAACAAGGCGGGCCGTGTGTGGGGTATGGGCTTCACACCGAAAGTGATCTGGTCCATTGTCAAACAGGCGGCGTCAAACAGCGGCCTCGCTCGAGTAGCACCTCATGATCTTCGCAGAACCTGCGCGAAACTGTGCCACGAAGCAGGAGGCGAACTGGAGCAGATCCAATTCTTGCTTGGCCACGTTTCGGTGCAAACGACAGAGCGTTACCTGGGATGCAAACAACGCTTTCGCAATGCGGTGAACGATCACATCGGCCTGGAACCGGGCTCTTCATGAGCCCATGTTCCATGATTCCGTGCTGACTTTTCAGCAGTCTCGTCAGTATTGCTAGTATTGCTAACGGTTTTTATGCGCTCACCGGCTGTGTCACAGTGGCTCAGGTGTGAGATAAAGTGTTGAAGACAACTAGAACAGAAGCGAGGCTTTGCTATGGCGCAGACAGTTTTGATTACGGGTTGTTCAGCGGGGATCGGGCGGGCTGTAGCGGAGTTGTTTGCAGAGAGAGGGTGGAATGTAGTGGCGACGATGCGGTCGCCAGAGTCGGCCGGTGAATTGGCGAGAAAAAGGAACGTCCTGGTGACTGCGCTCGATGTGACGGACGAGGATTCGATTGCCGCAGCGGTGAAGAAGGCCGAGGAGCGCTTCGAGGCGATTGACGTGCTGGTAAATAATGCCGGGTTTGGGCTGTACGGGTTATTGGAAGCGACCTCGGTGGAGAGTATCCGCAAACAGTTCGAAACGAACGTCGTGGGTTTACTGGCGACGACGCGCGCGGTGGTGCCCGGGATGCGAAAGAGGCGGTCGGGTGTGGTCGTGAATGTAGGCTCGATAGCCGGGAAGATGACCTATCCGCTGGGTACGATGTACAACGGCACGAAGTTCGCGGTAGAAGGGATCTCCGAGGCGCTGCGGTTTGAGCTGCGCGAGATCGGCGTCCGGGTGAAGCTGATTGAGCCGGGAATTATTTATACGAACTTTGCGAATGCGATGGAGTTCAACAATGACGAGTCGCTGGCGGTGTACCAGGCGTTGATGCAGAAGTTCGGTGCGGCGATGGAAGAGCTATGGAAGAATGGCACGGAAGTTGCCGTGGCCGCGGAGACCATCTATGAGGCGGCAACCGACGGCAGCGATCGGTTGCGGTATCTCGTTGGCGAGGATGCAAAAACCTGGGCTACCATGCTGGCGGGCATGGACGGCGAACAGTATTTCGCGAACATGAGCGCGATGTTTGGTCTATAGGCAACGGGAAAGAAATGCAGTGGCGGCTTTGCACATACCGATAAACGTTAGTTTCCAATCGGAACTGCCCGCGCGCAAAGAGTCGGTTTTGCTTCGCTCAGTGTGGGCGGGCAATTTTGATTGGATCGTTTGAAGTGAGCCGGTGCGGCTAATATGGGATCGACTTCATGAACACGTTGCCCGCGACCCTATTCGGAAAGCTGGCTCGATGCCGACTTGCGAGGAGTAATCTCCCCCAAGCCCGTTTCTGGGGAGTCTGGGGTGCGGGAATTAGGCCGGCTCCCTCGCGCACTTCCCCTCCTGTTCTCTTAATTTAGTATCGAAATTGCAAGAACAAGAATGCCCTCTTGCTCCCAGAATATGACAAGATGGGGAAGGGAAATATGCCCAAAGGCTCTCGCCCCATCGATCTGACACAAGTTTCTGAGTGGCGGGAAGGCAGCCTCGGACGCCTCCAGGATTATCTGGCCGCGGAGGAACCTCTGGAGATCCGTGTCAACGGAGTGCCGCTAAGTGTCACCATGCGCACTCCCGGGCACGACCTTGAACTCGCCGTTGGCTTCTTATTGACCGAGGGCTTGATCCGGCAGAAGGAGCAAATCCCCTCGCTCAAAATGGGTCCCACAGACCATCCTGAGGCGGACGGAAATGTCGTTCAAGTGGAATTGTCCGGGACGGACTTCCAGCCTGACGTCGTACGGCGCAATTTCTTCGCGGCATCGAGCTGCGGAATCTGCGGCAAAGCCTCCATCGACTCCGTCCGCGTGCGCGGTATTCCGCCTCCCAACCCCGATTTTCGCTTCGACTCTGACCTGCTTTGCACCCTGCCAGGCAAACTGCGCGCTGCCCAGAACATTTTTGGAAAAACCGGGGGGCTGCATGCCGCGGGTTTATTCAGCGCGGCCGGAGAGCTCATGGTTGCCCGCGAAGATGTCGGACGCCATAACGCAGTGGACAAGGTTGTCGGCTGGGCACTGCTGGAAAAGCGCCTGCCGCTCTCGCAGTGCGTGCTCCTCGTCAGCGGCCGCGGCGGCTTCGAGATCATCCAGAAAGCGCTAGTGGCTGGGATTCCGTTGCTGGCATCGGTTTCGGCGCCCTCCAGCCTGGCAGTGCGGCTGGCTCGGGAGCTCGGACTTACGCTCGTAGGTTTCTTGCGCGGCCGGCGGTTCCTTATCTATTCCAGGGAAGAAAGGCTAGCACCCTCTAACTCCCAGCCCCGCCAGTGAAGGCGAGACCAGTGCGCGCATCTTGCGGGCTCCGGCCCACGAGTTCGAGAAGCCACTTGGCGCCGCGGCATCACCGCGGCCGGCCCTCGGAGACTGATCGCGGGAAAAGTCTTACAATTTTGCTGTCCGAAGGTTGGGGCGGAAGCAGAAGGTAAGATCATCTTAGGGGTGGAACATAGCAACCACCGCAAACGCGGATCCGGCATTGGAAGCGTTCCTTGCACAGCTGGCTGCCCTGCATAGCCATCTCTGCCCGCGCCAGGTGCTGGGCGTGAGGATGGGCATGAATGCCGCCGATTTGTTCGCCCTCAAGCTTCCGCAGCGCGGAAAGCGCCTGATCGCGTTTGTCGAAACCGACGGCTGCTTTGCTGACGGCATTAGCGTTGCCACCGGATGCACCATGGGCCACCGCACCATGCGCTTGGTGGATCATGGAAAAATCGCCGCTACCTTTGTCGACACGCACACCGCCAAGGCCCGGCGCTGTTGGGCCTCCCCAGACGCTCGTGTGCACGCCGCCGCGTGTGTGCCCAATGCCAAGAGTCGCTGGCACGCCCAGCTCGAGGCCTATCAGCGGCTATCAAAGGAAGAGCTGTTTCACGTGCAGGAGGTGATTCTGTCCTTCGACGTGAATGCAATCATCGGGAAACCCGGCAGTCGCACGGCTTGCTCTGTCTGTGGAGAAGAGATCATCAATCAGCGCCAGGTTGTAGTGGATGGACAGCCAACCTGCCGAAGCTGCGCCGGAGACAGGTATTGGACCTTGCGAAGATAGATCGGGGCGTGATCGCTCTGTACGTCGACGACAGGCGGCCTGCGAGGTTGGACTTAATTGATAGATAGGAGCGAAGCTTTACTCGCAGGCTTCCTGCTCGCTGGCGGGAAAAGCTCCCGCATGGGCGCGAATAAGGCCTTCCTTGAGCTGGAGGGCAAGTCCCTTCTCAACCGCGCGCTCGATACGCTAAAAGCGGCTTGCGGGTCAGTAGCCATAGTCGGCGATCCGGTCATGTTCGCAAACTTTGGCCCCGTTGTTGCGGATGTCTTTCCGAACTGCGGCCCCCTGGGGGGCATTCATGCCGCGCTCGCCGCTTCCGCGGTTGAATTCAATGTCATCGTAGCCGTTGATATGCCATTTGTTTCGCCCAAGTTGATCGCTTTCCTCTTTGCCGCCGCAGAGGCTAGCGATGCGATAGTGACCGTTCCCCGAACTCGGACCGGCTTTCAGCCGCTGTGCGCCGTCTATCGCCGGGCGTTTGCTTCGACTGCCGAACGCGCCTTGCAAGATGGGAGATGCAAGGTTGACGCCTCATTTGCACATCTGCCGCTGTGCATCGTCGAGGAGTCCGAGCTATTGCAAGCCGGTTTTTCTGAGAATGATTTCTTCAACGTCAATACCCCGGAGGATCGTAGAACCGCCGCTGACCGAGTCTGATGTCGGTTCGCCCACGCTTATGAGGTGTTTGCGCGGGTAGCACGATCAATTCCTGGGTCAGACGATCTTCGGTCAGCAATCTTCGGTCAGACGATCTTCAACGATCTTTGTTCATTCGCGCACGCTCTTCTTCGCAGGCTTGCACCGGGTCACGGCCGGTGACTTGCTTGTACCATGCGGGATGAAACGTCCAGGCCCAGGCTTCGCTGACGGCGCCGCGAATCATGGCCTGGAATGTGCCGGGCTCGCCGAAGGTGCTTTGGTAGATGTGGATGAAGATGCCGCCGAGCATGATGAGGGCGGAGATGTCGTGGAGAACGTAGCTGACGGCTACGGCGATTCTGCCAAACGTGCGTGCGCCTGCCCAGAGGATGGTGCCGGTGATGATGTAGACGATGCAGCCGGCGACGATCTCCCAGAACATAACCTTCTGCCCGGCGTTGAAGAAGCCGGTTTCAGGCGGGTCCATTTTTTCTTCGTTGCTGACAATCTTGTGTATGTTGCGCATCCAGTTCGTGTCGCCGGGGGCCCAAAGCATCAGCTGGAACCAGTTGAGGACTTGCAGGGAAAAGAAGAAAACGAAGGCTACGCCGAAGTAGGGGTGCATGATGCGGCTGAGTTGTCCGCCGCCGAAGATGGGCGTGAACCAGCGGAACAGCCAGGGAAGATAAATGCCGAAGCCGGTGAAGAGCGCGAGGAAGAAAAAGAGGGCGATTGTCCAGTGAAGGACGCGGTCGTAGACGGGATGGCGGAGGAGTTCTCCGCGATAGACGGTCGTCTTGCCCGCCTGCTCGAAAGTGGCGCGAGCCTTGTCGTCGAAGTGTTCGATTGCTCCGCTAGAGGATGCCACGGAAAACTCCTTCGCTGGAACAGCAAGTTCGCACTGCGCACTTCTCGCGGACAGAAGAGTCCGCGGCACACGGGCTAGGCATGGGTCTCCCCCTTCTTGGGAGGTTCGGGTTGTGGTAGGCGTGGGCCGGCGGTTACGTAGTGCATCAGGACACCGAGAAAACCGAATAGCGCGACGGTGCCGAGGACGGGCTTGGCGAGCCACTTCCACCATGTGTAGCTCCACGGAATCTGCGGATTCTTCGGCAAGCCGCCGTAGCGCTCGGGATCGGTCGCGTCGTGCAGGACGTAGATGACGTGCGTGCCGCCGACCGATTGCGGATCGTAGACTCCGGCGTTTTGCATGCCGAAGTTGTCGCGCAGTTGTTTGGCGCGCTCGTTGGCGATGAACGACATATCCTCTTTGCTGCCAAACTTGAGGCAGCCCGTCGGGCAAGCCTTGATGCACGCCGGCTCCAGTCCCTGGCCCACGCGGTCGGAGCAGAGCGTGCACTTATACACCTTCTTGGTCATCGGGTTGAAGCGCGGAATCTCAAACGGGCAACCCGATACGCAGAACTCGCAGCCGATGCAGTTTTCCTGGTTGAAGTCGACGATGCCGTTTGCATATTTGACGATGGCGCCATCCGCAGGGCAAGCGGCGAGGCATCCGGGCTCGGCACAATGCATGCACTGGTCTTTGCGCATGAGCCACTGAATTGTGCCGTCGGGATTCTGGTGCTCGTTGAACTTGATGAGGTTCCAGTACTGGTAACTGGTCTGCGGCATCGTCTGGTAGGTGTTGTCGAAGGTAGTGGGAGTAAAGGGCAGGTCGTTCCATTCCATGCAGGCAACTTCGCAGGCCTTGCAGCCGATGCAGGTGGTGGTGTCGATGAGCTTGCAGACCTCAAGGTCGCGCTGCATGCCATAGCCCGCCGCGGCGCCGGAGTGGCCCGAAATCTGATCGGCTTGCAGCGTCTTGCGGTCTGCCATCCTCTCCCAACCTTCTAGGCTTTCTCGATCTTTACAAGGAAGCCCTTAAATTCCGGGGTGAATGCATTCGGGTCAATTACCGTCGGCGTCAGCTCATTCGCCATTGTTTTGGCTGTCTTACCTTCGTCTTCAGCAATGCCGCGGAAACCCCAGTGGATGGGGATTCCGATCTGGAAGATTTCTTTGCCGTCGATCTTCATTGGACGTATTCGCCGTGTCACCATCGCCTTGGCGATGTAGTAGCTGCGCGCGCTGGTGACTTTTATCTTCTCGCCGCCCCGAATGCCCATACGGTCGGCCAGTTCTGCCGGTACCTCGATAAACGGTTCGGGAACCAGCTCGACATTCATGGGGTTGTTCTTCGTCCAGTAGTGATAGTGCTCGGTCAGGCGATAGGTGGTGCAAATGACGTTGAATCCCTGGTCCACCGTGCCGTACTTGTCCATGTCGGTTTTGTATTTCTTCACGACTGGATTGGTGGACTGGTTTGGGTGCAGCGGATTCGCGATCGGGCTCTCGATGGGCTCGTAATATTCGGGGAAAGGCCCATCATTCATCGGGCCGAGCGGCACGAACAACCGACCCACACCCTCAGGATTCATGATGAACGGCCCCATGTGATCTTTGGGCGCCGAGTCCGCCTTGAAATCGGGGACGTCAACACCCACCCAGCTTTTCTTTGCTTCGTCCCACCAGACCTGTCGTCGGGAAGGATCCCATGGCTTGCCCTCGACGTCACAGGATGCGCGGTTGTAGAGCACGCGCCGGTTCATGGGCCACGACCAGGCCCAGTTCGGATAGATGCCAAGACCCGAGGGATCGTCGGTCCCGCGCCGCTGCATCATCGCGCCGGCTTCGGTCCACGATCCGCAATAGAGCCAGTTCCCGGCGAGCGTCGTGCCGTCATCCTTAAGCCAGGCAAAACCGGGGAGCTGCTGTCCCGCCTTGATGGTGGTGTTCGTCTTGGGGTCGGTGATATCGGCGACAGCCTTGCCATTGATTTCCTTGGCGATTTCCGCCAAGGCCGGGTTGTAGGGGTTCGTGTAGGCAAACGACGCGTTCAAGATCGGGTCGGCAAACTTTCCGCTTTCCTTCTTGTAGAGTTCACGCACCCTCAGGAAAATAGTGGCCAGAATTTCCTGGTCGAGGCGCGCTTGACCGGGCGGAGGCAGGGCGGCGTTCTTCCACTGCAACCAGCGAGCGGAGTTCACGAAAGTGCCGTCTTTTTCCGCGAAACCCGCGCCCGGCAGCCGATAGACGGTGGTGTTAATCTTCTTCTGGTCATCCGCGGAAATGCCAGGCGCACGCCAGAACTCGCTGGTCTCGTCGGGATAGATTTCACAGACGACCAGCCAGTCGGCCTTCTTCAGCGCGTCGATATTCTTTTGCGAATCGGGACCGATCATCACTCCGTTCATGCCGAAGGCGAAAAGTCCCTTGATCTTGCCGTCGTACATGTCGTTCCAGATATTCACCCACGAGTAGTTGCGGTCGATCTTGGGCAGATAGTGGAAGGCCCAGTCGTTTTCTTTTGTTGCCGCAGCGCCATACATCGCCTTCAGGAACGAAACCGCGAACTTCGGTGTGTTCGACCAGTAGTTGAACGAATCCCACGGATCGGGCTTGGATACAACCGGCGTCGCGCGTTTCAAATACGCGGCCAGGTTTGTGTCGGTCGGGTTCGGCATTTTCAGGTAGCCGGGAAGGATGTCGAAAATCCCCGCCATATCGGTGGCGCCCTGAATATTGGAGTGGCCCCGGAGCGCGTTCACTCCGCCGCCGGCCCGGCCGACGTTGCCCAACAGCAGTTGCAGGATACAGGCGGTGCGGATGATCTGAGTGCCGAAGCTGTGCTGCGTCCATCCGACCGCATAAATAATGGTCGCGACTTTCTTCATGTCGCCATCTTTGCGGATGGAGGTGAACAGGTCGGCGGCTTTGAGGAATTGGTCCTGCGGAATGCCGGTGATGCGCTCGACCATCTCGGGTGTGTAACGCTCGTACTGCCTCTTCAGCAGTTGAAAGACGCAGCGCGGATGCTGGAGCGAAAGATCGAATGCGATCTTCGGCGGAAGGACAGCTGGAGCTGGCGTTGTGCCCGGCTTCACCGCGGCAGTTTTCTCCGTCGGTGAAGAGGCGGCCGGCTTGCCAGTCAGGTCCCCGCCTTCCTCATAGTTCCAGGTGGCCTTGTCGTAGACCTTCTTTTCGGCATCAAATCCAGAAAACAGCCCGTCTTCCGGAAGGCTGAATCCATCCTTGATAATGAAGGCGGCGTTGGTGTAGTTGACGAGATAATCCTTGGCGATGCGGTTGTTTTCGATCGCGTAGCGGACGACGCCGCCGAGGAATGCGATGTCGGAGCCAGCGCGAATCTGCACGTACATGTCGGCGGTGGCCGCAGTGCGGGTGAGGCGCGGATCGACAACTATGGTTCTGGCATTACGGTGAAGTTTGGCCTCAATCGCCCACTTGAAGCCGCAAGGATGGTTTTCAGCCGGATTGCCGCCCATGATCAACATCATGTCGGTGTTCTTGATGTCGACCCAGCCATTGGTCATCGCCCCGCGTCCGAATGTTGGCCCCAAACTGGAGACCGTTGGGCCGTGTCAAACCCGGGCCTGGTTTTCCAGGTAGCAGACCCCCAGGCTGCGCATACTTTTGACGGCGAGATAATTAAATTCGTTGGTGTCGGTGCAGCCGCCGGTGAAGGCAATCCCTTCACAGCGGTTCACAGTGCGACCGTTGGCGTCGGTCACAACGAAAGTGTCGTCGCGTGTCTTCTTCACCTTCTGCGCGATTTCGGAGTAGGCCTGCTCCCACGAGATATCTTCCCAGTCAGTCGCACCGGGGCGCCGTACCTGCGGCTTGAGCAGACGGCGATCGTTCAGGATGTCCTGCTCGAGCGACGATCCCTTCGGGCAGAGCGTTCCACGATTGATGGGATGATCAGGGTCGCCCTCGACGTGCACCACTTGCGGGATGGCGTTCTTGGCCTTGTCCCCAAGCGTGTAAATAATCACGCCGCAGCTCACAGAACAATAAGGACAGGTGCTGCGCGTCTCGCTGGCTCGCGAAATCTTCAGGCTCTGGGTTTGCGCATGCAGGGGGGTAAGGTCGAAACCAAGGGCGGAGAGCCCGGCACCCCCCGCCAGAGTGCCCTTCAAAAACGTCCTGCGCGAGAGTTCCATTGTTCGTTCCTCCGCGACGCAAAATTAGATGAACTACGGAGGCTGATGGTTGCAGCCGTCGCGAGAACGGCTGGTCAGCGCCACTTGATCGCGCAACTATATCCCCGGTTTTCCAGAGCTGTCAATACGGGGGGGCTAAGAACCGGGGGGCGTCGTGGGCATTGCACGCCGCCGCCGTCGAGCCGATAATCGGGACCATGCCGCAGAGCCCGCGCCAGCGCCGGATTGCTCGCGCTGAAGAACTAGCTGCCCAGTACCCATCCGCCGCCGAAGTTTTGCGCTTCTTCGTGCCGATCGCCCATTTTCAGGACGAGCTCTCGGGCACCGCCGAAAACGCTTTCAAAAGTGACGAGAGCATTTCCTTCGCGCAACTCCCCGCAGCGGGTGTGGAGGAGCGTTTCCCCGCATTTCTTCACCTGGTCGAACGAATCGGACCTCGCCACGTTGCCGCCGCCGCATGCGAGCTGAGGGATCGGCCCGCGAACACTCACCGCGAACTGCTGAGTGCGTTCTGGGCAGGTGCTAAGGACCCGCTGTCCAATTCGGAAGATGGCGACTCAGCATTCTTCGCGCGCGCGTTTCTCCAGCCCTACGCGGAATTTGTCCGGGAGCGAGCCGGCAAGGCGTACCGAGGGCCCAGGCCTTGTCTCTGTCCTTTCTGCTCGCATAAGCCGGGAGCGGGCGTTCTGCGGCCATTGGGCGACGGCGGGCAGCGCTCGCTGGTGTGCTCGTTCTGCCTGGGCGAGTGGGAGTTCCGGCGAATCGTTTGCCCCGGATGCGGGGAAGAAGACTACGCGAAGCTTCCAGTCTATAGAGCGGAGGAGTTCCAGCACGTGCGCGTCGAATGCTGCGACAACTGCCGAAGCTACATCAAGACCGTGGACCTGACGCGTAACGGATTGGCCGATCCGGTAGTGGATGAGATCGCTTCCATTCCGCTCGATCTCTGGGCGCAGAAGCAGGGATACAAGAAACTCCAAATGAACTTGATGCTGCTCTAAGTTGGCCTGTACCACTGGAGGGTATCACCCGCTTTTCCTGATTGTCTCTCACCCCACCTTGTGCAAATCTGACCGGTAAGGCTAATCGAACGATAGCATCGCCGTTAGCCCTAACAGTTCTTCCACGCTCTACCCAGCGGGCAACAGGTGTCTATCCAGCATGGATTGGGGCGTCTCAGCGACATTGGGGTCCCTGTGGAAGGATCGTCCGCAACACCGACGGAGGAGCTAACTTCTCGCCAGCGAACGCTGGTCATTCGGAAGGCAGTTGGGGTGCCCACCCCTAAACATCGCGGATCTCGCAACGGATCGGAACACACTGTGTGATCTTCAAAACCGGTGGGCAAGACGTCCGTAAGGATCGCATCCGCGCTGCCCCCAACCCGTATTTTCCATTGTCTCGCGATCCTTAAGAGGGAGTTTGGGGTTCCGAAAGCGTCATGGAATTGTTCCGGGCCAGAAGTCCTCTTCTGGGAAGTTTGCCGGGATCGATACTGATAAACGCCCAAGCATCCAGGATTTTGTCTCCAGCCTAGCCGACTTGCGGGGAGTAATCTCCCCCAAGCCCGTTTCTGGATAACTTCCGGTTGGCCGACGACTCGGAAAGTAGTGGGCATGAAGTAGGAAACCGGCTCACGTTTGAATCACTTCGAAAAGGATCTTCCGTTGAAAGCAAGCTCTATAGCAGTTTCCCGTACTCGGCTTTAGCTGCTTTGAAGATCGAAATGGCGGGGTCAGCGTCTTTCCAGAGCGCTAAAAACTGCTTGTATCGAGTCAGAGCGCGTACGCGGGCGGCATCTGCGACGGCGACCGTCGACTGACTTGCCGATGTGAGTGAGGCGGAAGCAACTTCACTTTGATCATCGCCTGCTTCTCGTAATCGTAGAACCAGCCCTGACCCGGTTCAAAGCTGGCAATTTCGGATGCCCCGTCGCCGCGCTTTGATGCATGCTGACTCGGCGAACTATCGCAGCATCCGATATGACCGCACTCCGCACAACAGCGGAGATGAAGCCATCAACCTCTCGGAGACGCCAGGCATTCCACACACCTGTCGCCACTTGGTTTCGAAGCGGGATTAATCCCGCTATGATCTTTCTTCATTTTCAGTTTCCTTTAAACGTTGCATCTACAGCAACGAGTTCAAGCCACCAGCAAGATCTTCCCGACACCACCCTTTTCGGCCTCTGCTTGAGCCTCGGCCGCTTGATTGAGTGGCAGTTTCTGGCTGATTGGGATTACCAGCTTGCCATCCCTCACCGCCTCGGCCATGGACTCGAGCGTTTTCCTATCAAATTTCGAGAATACGTGCGCCATTCTTACAGATGGGTACTTTGCGGCGTTCTGCGGTGCTTCGACAACCGATGCGTACACCCCTCCCGCCTTGACCTTGGCGATCAGTTTCTCGGCGGTTCTTCCGCCGACTGTATCGGCAATCGCATCGAGCGGCGAAAGACTGGCAATCGCGGTGTCGTCGTCAGTTGGGACCACCTGATCCGCGCCGACAGTCTTCGCCTCACCTATCTGCCTCTTCAAAACGCCGGCGATCACGGTCGCCCCCCGTTGCTTCGCCGTGAATACCGCCGAACGCCCGACATTTCCTACCGCTCCCACGACCATAACCATCTGGCTCGCTTTGATTCCCGTAGCGGACATGAGCTGGTTGCCGGTAATTGTCACGAGTGGCAGTGCCGCCGCCTGGATCAAATCGAGCCCCATAGGAACTTTCGCCAGCATCGCGGCTTTCACCACACAAAGCTCGGCGTAAGTGTTGTCGGTCATGGCGAACACCTTGTCGCCGACGGAAAAACCTTCCACTCCAGGCCCACCCTTCATTATGGTTCCAGCAAGGTCGACTCCAATCAGGCCCGGAAAAGTGAGGGGATAGAAGTCCTTCGTTAACCCGGCACGCCGCTTGTAGTCGATGGGATTCACGCTCGTGGCGGCGACGCGCACCAGCACCTCGCCCGGACCCGGGACGGGGTCAGGGTAGTCCTCGAACTTCAATACTTCTGGACCGCCGTATTGATGGACAACAACTGCTTTCATGATTTATCTCCTCGCACGATGACAGTCACTAGTAAAACTTAGATGAACGAACCTGGAATTGGTCGCCGAGTAAATGGAGCCCCGAAAGTCGGGGTGGGAAATGGGGGAGATGCCAAACAGGACTCGTCTTGGCGAAGTTTGGCATTTGGCCCACTTCAGCACGTCCTGGATCTCACATGGGCAATCGGAAATGCATCCGAAAGAAAAGGAATCTAGAATCACTCTCAGAACTCAATGACTCTGAGCAGAGGCCAAACAGAAAGGAACATCGAATGAAATACCCCACTTCTTATCGCACTGCACAGATTGATGGACTTTCAATTTTCTACCGGGAAGCTGGTCCGAGAGAGGCGCCAACACTCCTGCTGCTGCACGGTCTGCCGTCGTCTTCGCGGATGTTCGAGCCGCTTTTCGGCCGCCTCTCCGATCGCTATCGCCTGGTCGCTCCTGACTACCCTGGCTTCGGACACAGCGATTGGCCGGATCCCAAACAATTCGCCTACACGTTCGATCACTACGCCGACATCATGAATCGGTTTACCGAAACGCTCGGGCTCTCGCGCTACACACTTTACATGCAGGATTATGGCGGCCCGGTGGGTTTCCGAATGGTCCTGGCGCACCCCGAGCGCGTAGAAGCTCTGATTGTTCAAGATGCAGTTGCCCATAACGAAGGCCTCGGGGCGAATTGGAAAACGCGCCGCGAGTTTTGGGTGCATCGCGCTGCCAATGAGGACGCACTGCGCGCCAATCTCTTGTCGCTGGAGACAACGCGATTACGCCATGCCGGAAACGATCCCGACCTCGAACGCCATGACCCGGATCTGTGGACGGACGAATTCTATTTTCTGAATCAGCCAAGCCAAGCCGAGATTCAAAGCGATCTGTTCTACGACTATCGCACCAATGTCGACGCCTATCCGAAATGGCAAGCGTGGATGCGCCAGAACCGACCGCCCCTGCTGGTGATCTGGGGTAAATATGAGTCATCGTTTGACTCGTCGGAGCCGGAATCCTACCGGCGAGATGTGCCCAATGCCGAAGTCCACATTGTCGATGGTGGCCATTTCGCGCTGGATACGGCTGCTGACGAAATCGCCGCGTTGGTGGCAGGATTCCTCGGTTCTTCACGCGAGGGCTTCGCGCGGCGCCGGGCGGGATAAAGCCTCTTGAGACTAGCCGGTGAGGCACATCTGTAGGCTCCAACCGATAAAACGAAAGGTTATTTATGTCGGGCAAAAAAACAGCAATCATTACCGGGGCATCAGGCGGTATTGGCGCAGGTTTAGTCGCGGGCTTTCTGAAGGAAGGTTATAACGTCGTCGCGACATCTCGTCACACCGATCAGAAGTTGACAGCCTCCGGCAGCCTGGTTCGCATCGATGGTGATATCGGCAAGCAGCAAACTGCTGCCGATGCTGTCGAAGCAGCAATCAAAAACTTTGGAACCATCGATGTTTTGGTGAACAACGCCGGCATCTTCCTAAACAAACCTTTCACCGACTTCACCATCGAGGACTTCGACGCTCTTGTCTCCACGAACCTGCTCGGATTCTTCTACATGACCCAGCGCACCGTGAAAGAGATGTTGAAACAAAAATCGGGATGCATTGTAAGCATCACCGCAGCGCTTGCCGATCGGCCGATCGCCGGCGAAAATGGTTCGGTTTCGATGATTACGAAGGGTGGCGTGAACTCAGCAACGCAGAATCTCGCAATCGAGTATGCAAAAGATGGCATCCGCTTTAATGCCGTGGCTCCTGGCGAGGTGGATACGCCAATGCACCGAAATGAATCAAACGGCTCTTCTTTGCAGCCGGCTATCAAAAGGGCGACAGTAAAGGATATTGTCGATGCCGTTCTTTACCTGGTAAAAGCAGGTCATGTGAGCGGAGAGATACTCCATGTGGATGGCGCCGCTCCCGCTCGTCGTTGGTAGCTGAAGACAATGCATTTATTTTCTTGTCAAATTTGAAAGCTCAAGATGCAGATAAACGATCGTCAAGAGAATAATCGGCAAGAGAACGATGAACAAAAGAAGGAGCAGTCTTCTTCAGCGCGAGATCAAGTGATCCGCGCGGCACTGGATCAGCATTGGACGGCTTCCGATGCCAGCGATTTTGAAACCGAGCACCTCATCTATCAAGTGGACGCGGTGCTGGAATACCCGCAGTCAGGCGAGCGATTCCGCGGTCGACGCAATATACAGAACCAGCGGGCTAGTCAGCCAAGCAAAAAGCGGTTTACTGTCCAACGAATCCTTGGTGGGGGCGATCTGTGGGTCACCGAATTCATCCTGACTTATGACGGCAAGCCGTCCTACACCGTAAGCATCATGGAGTTCCTGGGTGACAAGGTTGCGCACGAAACCCAGTACTTTGCGGATCCATTCGCGGCGCCCGCATCGCGGGTTCAATGGCGCGAACCGATGGATACGTAATCTCGAGGCGGGAGGAGGGACAAGAGATGGATTGGAAACGGTTGATCCAGTTTGCCCTGTCCGGTAGCGGTGATTTGGAACAATATGCCATCCTGCTGGTGCGCGTATCGATTGGTCTGTTCTTTGCCATCTCCGGGGCAAACAAATTATTTGTCGCCGGCGGCACCAAACCTGTTTACGAAACGCTGGTTCAGGCCAACGTGCCATTTCCTCACCAGACGGCTTATTTCGTGGCAGGTGTGGAGTTCATTGGAGGATCCCTGGTGACAATGGGGTTTCTTTCGAGCCCTGCCTGCGTGGCTTTATTGATCGATATGACCGTCGCAACTCTGACTAGCGCAATTTCCACCCTGCCTAAAGGACTTTCACCTCTGAACTGGCTCGACGACTTCTTCTACCTTCCGGAAGTTTTGTACGTGCTCTTCTTTATCTGGCTGATCTGCTCCGGGCCGGGAAAGTTCAGTCTCGATTATTGGCTCGCCGGCAAGTTATCGAGCTGATTGCGGCCAAGCAACTTGTTGCAGGGCAAGAGCTTGTCATTGTCAGAATTTTTTAAGCCGCCCGTTCCACGGTAGCAATCAAAGATTGCTAACCACACGCTGGTCCCAGTTTTCGTTCCATATTTCAGGAGAACAGATTCGATTTCAAAGAGGAGAACAAAATGACAACTAAAGGAAAGGTCCTGGTACTGGTCTCGAGCGGTCACGGCTTGCCATTGAAAGATGGCAAGGTATATGCCGGCGCTGGCTACTATCTCAACGAACTGACGGTTCCGGTTCGCGCCCTGATGAAGGAGGGCTACGAAATCACCTTCGCCAACCCCAAAGGCAACACGCCGCAATTGGATGTCAATTCGGCGATGCCCCAGTTCTTCGGTGGGGACGAGGCTAAGCTTCAAGACTATCTAAAATTCCGCGACAGCCTGACTGGGCTCAAAAATCCAACTCGCATCTCGGATGTCATCGCATCGGGTCTGGATCAATATGACGCCGTTTTTGTCCCCGGCGGCCACGGCCCGATGATGGATCTTCTCGATGATCCCGACGCTGGCACCGTGCTGAGACACTTTCATAAAACATCCAAGCCTACGGCAGTGCTCTGCCATGGCGGGATTTCACTTCTCTCGGCACTTCCGAATTCGACGGAGGTGGTCGGCGCGCTGACGGCGGGCGATGCTGCCGGAGCGCGGGCAAAGGCTCAAGGTTGGATATATTCTGGATATAAGATGACCGTCTTTTCGACAGCGGAAGAGCAACAGCGGGAGCCGCTTGAGATTGGTGGTAAGGTTCTCTTCTACCCGGACTCCGCCCTGAGTACGGCGGGCGCTGACGTAAGTGTGCTCGCTCCATGGACGAGCTATGTCCTTCAGGATCGCGAGTTGATCTCAGGTCAGAACCCGTTCTCCGACGAAGCGCTTCTGAAACTTCTTCTACCAGCACTGAGTGAGAAGAAGAAGGTGGTTTCAGCAGCATGAGAATCTCAGGGAAGCCGGGGACAGGCGGGACGTTTTGCATTTTTCGGCAATGGAAATTAGTCAACGTCCCGTCTGTCCCCCAGTTTTGTCTAGGATTTATCCACTCTGCGTAAGTTTTCGATTCGAATGGAGAAAGCGGTTCGCTTAAGGTGTGCCGCGATTCACACTAAGCCGCGCAGGTAGGCACTGCTACGGTTACCCGATCTGCAGTACGATCTTGCCGGACTTGTGTGGTGCGCCCGTAAGCATGAGTTGCGCCTGGCGCGCCTCGGAAAGGGGCAGGATTGAGCCCACACGCGTTGTGATTCTGCCCGTGTTAAATAATGTTGTGAGTGTCTGCAGGCGCGCGGTGGTCACATCAGCATAGAAGAAAATGGCCTCTGCTGGGAGCGGCTGCGTCGAGACCGAGGTGACGAGTTTGCCTCCGGGTTTCAACGCAGCGACGCAGCGTTGAAACGTACTGCCCCCGACCGTGTCGAGGATCGCATCCACTTGTGGGAGGTCCTGCTCGAATGCGGGCTTGCTCGAGTCGATGATGGATTTCACCCCCAACGATCGGAGCAGGTCCTCGTCATCCGGGTGGGCTATGGCAACGACGTGGATTCCGGCGTCTACTGCCATTTGTACGGCGTAGGCTCCGACGTTCCCTGCGGCTCCGACGACCATTACCGTTTGTCCGCGCACCGCTTGTGCATACTGGAACAGCATTTGCCAGGCGATGACCGCAATGACGGGAGCCGACGCCGCTTCTAGGTGATTCAACGATTGCGGTTTGCGGGCGACCATCCCGGACGTGGCCACGGCGAACTCGGCCTGGGCGCCGCAGAACTGCGGATTGGTGACGCCGTAGACTTCATCGGCCGGGGCGAAGAGCGTGACGCCAGGGCCGACCTTCTCGATGACCCCGGAGAGGTCTGAACCGAGGGTGAGCGGAGGTTGCGGGCTAACCTTGCTCTTGCCCTCACGGATGATGGTGTCCCAGGAAGCGACGCCCGCGGCCATCACGCGCACCAGAACTTCGTTTGGACCCGGCGACGGCGTGGGCACATCCTCGACCACCACGACGTTAGGAGGACCGAATGTATGAATTCTTGCTGCTTTCACTGCTAATACCTCTGCGCCTGGAAGACGCTCAAAAAGCCGATTCACACCGGATTCATCACTTGGTTAGCAAGCATCCTACATGGGTGTGGCATCCGGTCCGGTTCAACGCTTCTGGTACGGGTGGAAGATGTAGTCCTTCGCCTTGACTGGGGTATGGCACGCGTATCCGCAGTCTGAGAGGCTTTTGGGATCGGCCGTGAACTTGTCCGATGCGGCGTCGTAGTTGAACACTGCGTATCCCCAGCCGCCGCTTTTCGAAAATCTCTTGCTGTCTTTTTCCATGACGAAAGCTTGGCTAAAAACGTCTGGCACCTCCACGACGAAAGGGGCCTCTGTGCTCTTCTTCAGCTTCCACTGCAGCTTCACGATCATGGAGCCATCCGGGAAAAGCTGGCCGTTGCCCGGAATGCCGGCCTTGTACGCCTTGATCATGGCCGGATTGCCGACGATCACCTTGAGTATTTCGTCGGTCCGGGCGGAAGAGACGTCAGCCCAATCCTCATATCCCCTGAAGTCGGAGAACGCGATTCCGCTCGGCGATTTCAGCGAGTACTTGTCGTTGCCTTGGCCTTGCGCGAAGAGAACCGCGGCGCCGAGGACGGCGAACACTGCCACCGCTCTCGCAACGATGATAAAGCCGCCGCTACGTTTCGCGGTACTGCGCGTTTCCATCTCTTGTTCTTGTTGTTGTTGCGCCATAGAGTTCGTCACAAGTTCAGACATGGTGTGTTCTCCTTCACAAACAAAAGACTCTAAGCTCGACCAACGTGCATCTCGACTGCGATTAGACCAGACTTAAGCGGGGTAAGACAATTGGACAACGGTATCGATGATACCTTCGTATCAAGTGCCCCGCCCGACGGGGCTCCTGGCTTCTGGGCGTCGAGGATGGGACGCGCTCGAAGCCAAGCTTTTGGCAGACACGTTTCGAATATGCGTAGTAATGTTTAACATATTCTGCACACTATATCGAAAGGAGGCACACATGAACGCCGTACAAATCGACCAGAAGAGCTATGAGATGCCCCCGAAAGAAGGGATCAGCATCGCGCATTTTCTCACCGTCGCCGACGTCGAGCGATCGGCTCGCTACTACGAAAAGGTCTTCGGCGCTCGCATTCTGACCATGGGTGACGGCAACGCGCCTCCGTACCTTCAGCTGGCGAATATCTGGATGATTCTGAACGTCGGGGGCGGGCCGACCCCGGATAAGCCGACGGTAACGCTCAGCGTCCCCGACCCGAATCACATCAACAGCTTTATGAATTTCCGCGTTGCGGATATTCAAGCGTGCTATGAACTATGGAAAAGTCGAGGAGCCGAGTTCATCACGGAGCCGATACCCAAGTACGGCGAGATACGCTGCTACATCCGGGATCCTGACGGATATATTATCGAGGTCGGACAGAGCACTACCCTCACCTACGGTTAACGCTCGGTCCGGATGGGATGCGGATTCAAACGCGTATGGACGTCCTCAATCGCCGGGCGCGTTCACCATGAAGCGAGAACTGCCCAGACCGGTACGCCAAGTACCTGCCAGGACAGCAGCACGGCATGGAACTGCCAAAATAACCGAGCTGTCAAAATAACCGATGCGCGCGATCCCATCGGAGGAGCTCGAACATGCGTCCTGATATTGCCCCCGGAGGCATTTTCCCCGACTACGAACTGCCCGATCACACTGAAACGTTGCGCAAGCTCAGCGAACTGCAGGGCGACGATCCGCTGATCCTCACGCTTGCGCGGGGGCACTATTGCCCGAAGGAGCACCAGCAGCATTTGGAACTCGCCGCCTTCTACCCGAAGATTGCCGTTTCGTACACTCGGATCGCTACGATCGCCACCGACGATCACCATACTCTGCAGGAATTCCGGGCGTCAGTCGGAGCCCAGTGGACATTCCTTTCGGACACCGAGCGAAAAGTTCAGAAGGATCTCGACATCCAGGAGTACACCGATCCCGAGCACAACCCGATGATCCCGCATACGCTCGTGCTCAAGCCGGGCCTCGTGATTTATAGCATCTACAACGGCTACTGGTTCTGGGGACGTCCGTCGGTCATCGATCTTTGGCACGACCTGCGCGCCGTGTCGAGCGAAATTCGCCCAGACTGGGATCTGAGCAAACCCGGACTCCGCGAGGCATGGAATGCTGGTGAATTCTCGCCTTTCCACGGGTGGAACAAAAGGACCAGTCTGGAAGATGCCTCGATTGCACGAAAGAAATAGCGGTTCCGGGAGTGACGAATTTTACTGAGGGCTTGAAGAAGTAACCGAGAACTGGATGAATCTCGGATCATCGGCCCTTCTCAAGCCGGGGACCAGCCTTGCGGCCCAGTGACGGGCAATCCGGAAGTGATCCGTGCTTCCGTCGGATTAGTACCGACAAACGCGCAAGCATCCAGGATTTTGTCTCCAGCCTAGCCGACTTGCGGGGAGTAATCTCCCCCAAGCCCGTTTCTGGACAGCCTCACGTTTACTGGAGCGGCGTTAGAAACCCTGCCCAGAATTGCTTCCGTGGAAACCCCGTACAGATGGCCTTCTTAATTTCCACACATGGCGTTAGGAATCGGTAGTCTTCTAACCCGGCTACATCAGAACTCCTCGGACTCGACTCGACACCCAGTCAATGAGTGCGCTCGCGACAATGAGATGGTCCGCCAGCTGGAAATCCAACGAGAGCGATGATGGGGGAGGCATGACGGGGGATCATCGCCATGCAGCAACCAATTTGGGCAGAAACTGGATTCATACCAAGCCGGGCGCGGTTAATGGTTGATGCCGCTGTCAGATTCGCACCGGCTCTATCTTCCGAAGAGCAAACGTTCCAGTAGAGGACCGAGCGCCAAGGCCGGAAGATAGCTCAGCGCCACCATCGTTATCAAACACGTTGTAAGCAAGACCCCGAAAGAAAACGAATGGGTTGGAAGAGTTCCCAATGACGAGGGAGTACTTCTCTGACGAGCAAACAGGCCGGCGAATGCCAAGGCGGGAATCGCCAAACCAAATCTGCCCACCATCATCGCTACTGCTGTAGTGAGGTTGTAGAAGGGAGTGTTCGCGTTCAGGCTGGCAAAGCTTTGGCCATTGTTGGCAAAGCAGGAAGTATAGGCAAACAGAATTCCTGTGAAACCATGTGGGCCGGTATTCACCGTCAACCCCGACAGTCCGGCCCTCGCGCTTACGGCAATCGCGGTGAGCGGAAGGACGACGAGAGGCGCGGCCAATGCGTAAAGCATGATCATTTTGTTCTCGCAGGGCCCTATCTTCTTTCCCAGGTATTCGGGCGTGCGCCCAACCATAAGGCCTGCTAGAAACACAGCGATCGCAGCGACCATGACCATGCTATAAATGCCAGTTCCCAGACCTCCGAATACGAGCTCTCCCAGCAGCATGTTAACTAGCAAGACCATGCCACCTAGCGAGGTGTAGCTGTCATCCGCTGAGTTGTTTGATCCGGTGGCAGTGTTTGATGTGACGACCGCCGTGAGGGTCGAACCTCCGATGCCGAAGCGCACCTCCTTTCCTTCCATGTTCCCGTCAGATTGGACGTGACTACTTCGGAGAAGCACACTCCCGAGACGGGGATCCCCGCCTTGTTCGAAGTGATGTACGAAGACTAAGCCGCATCCGAACAGGAGTACCATCACGCAGTAGAAAAGCCATCCTTGTCGAGGCTGGCCAACCATCCTCCCAAAGGTATTTGTAAACGCCGCGGGCAGGAGCACAATCGCCAACATTTCTAGAGAGTTTGTAAGCGGCGTGGGGTTCTCATACGGATGAGCCCCATTCGCGTTGAAGAAGCCACCACCATTCGTCCCGAGGTTTTTGATGATCTCCAGTGCCGCTACCGGACCCTGCGGTATGACCCGCTTGGCACCCTCCACGGTAGTTGCATCCGCATACGGCTGGAAGTTCATCGGAACGCCCTGCCAGACGAGCAGCAAGGTGCCGATCAACGCTGCCGGCAAGAGTATCCAGAGCAACGCGCGTGTTAAGTCAACCCAAAAGTTGCCGAGCGTGTTGGAGAGTTGCCGGGCAAGGCCGCGGACGAAGGCAACACCCACGGCTAGCCCCGCAGCGCCGGCCAGAAAGTTCTGCGCGCACAGTCCCACCATCTGGCTGAAATAGCTCATAGTGTTCTCGCCAGCGTAGGCCTGCCAAGTCGTAGTCGTCGAGAAACTGATCGCCGTATTTAGAGCCAGGTTTGGGGATAGCGGCGTGGTCTGGTACTGCGGAAAAAACCAGGGAAGAAATTGCTGCAATCTGAGAATGCCATATAACAGGAGCGTGCCGGTAAGGCCAAAGAGCACGAAACATGTTGCGTACTCCCTGCCGGTCATCTCGAGAGTAGGATCAACCGCTGTAACGCGATAGACAAGCCGCTCAACAGGAAGGCATATGCGATCAAGAGCCGTCCGCTGCCCGGAGAAGACCCTCTCCATGTAGCCGCCCAAGGGCTCCACCAGGGCTGTAACAATGGCCAGGAACAACGCGTATTGAATCGCACTGTAGAAATCCACCAAGCCTGCTCAGCAGAGCCCCCGACCGAGGCATTGCAAAGCCCTCGACTTTCTGGTCCGGAGCGCTCTAGGTGCCCGATTGCCCTGCCGAAAGCATTCTAGTACTGCGTTTGGTGCGAAAGGAAAACATTCTGGAAAAATTGCCCGCGAACTCGACAAACGCATCCCGGGGTTTGGTCAACGGCCGCTCGAACAGGAACATCGACTCGCCGGTTAGCCGCTTATCCGTTGCGGCACTAGAATTCCACGCGCAGGGCGAGCTGGCCGGTGCGGTTTCCGGCGTTTTCTGCGGTTTGCGGAGCGCTGAGGACGCCGAAGGTTGCCGGGACATCGATCTGCGTGGCGGGAGGAGCGAAGTTTGTGTGGTTCAGCACATTGGTAAATGTGGACTCGAAGCGCGCCCTTACTCTCTCCGTTACATGAAAAGCTTTGGCAAGGCCGAGGCTAACGGCAGCCGTGCCCGGTCCTTCGAGGACGCCCACTCCGGCGTTGCCAAAGCGGCCAGCACCTACGGGAGTTGCCGAAAACGCCGTCAGGTTGAAGTAGTGCGCGCGTGACTGGCCCCGATAGAAATTCGTCGAGACCTGATCGGGACGCAGGTAAGCGCCACGATTGACGACGTCGGTGTTGGACTGGTCGTAGGAATCGCTGATGCTGGGGGTGAGCCACGGGCCGGTTTCAAGCAGAGTCACACTGCTCATCTCCCAACCGCCTAGCAAGGCGTTCGTCCAACCGCCGGTACCCAGGAAGGAGCGACCTTGCCCGAAAGGTAACTGGTATACGCCGGAAAGGAGAAAGCGGTGACGGCGCGTTCCCTCGACATTGCCGTAATCATTGCGGATATGGAAGCGGTCGGCGATGGGAACGCCATAGTTAACTTCGCCCGCATAGGCGGTGGGGGTGTCGCCCTGATTGTCGGCGAGGTTCTTTGCCAACGTATAGTTGGCGTCGAAGTAGAGGCCGTGTGACATCTTGTGGCTTTCACCGATCTCAAGGGCGTTGTAGTTGGCTTCGCCGGCGTTGAAGGTGCCGTAGAGCGTGAACCAGTTTTGATAGGGCGCACGCGGATCGACGTACATTCCAGCGGGCACGGTGTATGGAGTCGTGCTGGCAGGTATTTGATTGAGGTCTTCGGTGATGTTCAGGCGATAACTGTGCATGCCGACGTAGCTGACACGCAGACTGTCGTTGTTGGTGAGCTGACGCTCGACGGTGAGATTCCACTGATTGGCCTGGGGGTCGCGGTAATTGGGATTGACACCCTGATCGAGGCCGCCGCCGCCGTATTGCACGCCAACGGATGGCGGGGCGGTGTTGGGGAACTGAATGAGAGGCGCGGCGGCTGTGCCGCTGTTGGTATAGGTATGCAGGGCGGAAGTCGGGTTACCGCTGTTGTTGAAGGATAGCGGACCGAGATTGGTCATGGTGAAGACCCCGAAGCCGGCGCGAATGACTGTTTTCGTATCGTTGAAGGGACGGTAGGCGAGGGCAATTCGCGGCTGGAAATTGCGCTTATAGGTGTTGCGCAGTGACTGCGGCAGGTGATCCTGGCTGGCGGTGATGTAGTTGCTGCAGGGCAAAGCGGTATAGCCGAGATTGCAAGCGTTGAAGGACTGCTGGAAGCCAAGGTTCGAGGCCTGGATATTCTGCTCGGCCAGATAGGCGGCGAGATTGTCGGGCACGACGATGGAGTTGTTTCTCTGATCGAAGTTCGCGAGGTTGCCGCCGTCTTCGGTGAAACCTGGAAGAATCTGCCAGCGTAGGCCATAGCTCAGAGTGAGTCTGCTGGTGAGTTGGTATTCGTCCTGGCCGAAAAGGCTATACTGCCACGCGGTTCCGGCCACATCGGGGCTGGAAACTGCGAAGAAGATGGTTGTTGGCTCCCCAACCAGAAAGTCGCCAAAGGAGTTGCCGGTAAATATCGGCTGGGCTGGGTTGGTGTCATTAAAGGTAAACAGCCCAAAATCATCCGAAGGCAGGAAGGTCTCTATGTCGGCATAGCGCACCCGGCGCGCGTCAATGCCAGTCTTGAAGGTGTGCTTGCCCCGTGTCCAGCTCAGATTGTCCGTGAACTGGGTCGTTTTCGACTGTGTCACGCCGGTCTTGTCGCGGCCAATGGGAGTGAACCCAGTCCCGGCGCTGAAATTAAAGGTAGGAAAAGCGTGCGTGGTGGGATGCTGGCTGATGTTCACGCCAGTCAGGTCGAGTTGCGAGAGCGCGCCGGCGCCTTCGATGGGGAAGCCCACGCTGGTGATGACGTTCGTGAATCCGAAGCGGAACTCGTTAACGAGACGCGGCGTCAGAACCCAGGTATGCGAGACCAGCAGGCTGCGATTGTGCGCGCTGTCAGAGTCATCAGGGAGGAGGGGATCGGCATAGTCTTCGGTGATGTTCTTGCGGCTGAAGCGCGCGTAGACCGATTGCTTGGAATTGATAGTCTGGTCGATGCGGAGATCAACTGCATCGGTGCGCGCGGGCGTGGACTGGAAGTTTTCGTAGTTATAGTCCGGGCCGGGGACGTTGGGTTGTGGATAATAGTTCGGACCCTGGACGTTGGGGAGCGGATAGTAGCTCAACAGCGCCGTGGCGGTGGCATTGATGCTCCCGGTCGGAATCGACGGGACACCAAGCGTGGTCAGGTTGCCGCTACGCTGGTCCTCGGTGGGAACAATGAACTGCTCGGCAACGGCAGTGGAGCGGCGGTTTCCTTCGTAATCGAAGAAGAAGAAAGTCCTGTCCTTGCCGTTGTAGAGGTGCGGGATGCTCAAAGGGCCACTGAGCGATGCACCAAAGGTGTTGAAGTGTTTTGGCGCCTTACCGTTGAAGCCGTAGGGGTCCGCATCGAAAGCGTCATTTTGCAGATACTCAAACAGGCTGCCGTGATACTGGCTCGTGCCGCTTTTGGTGGTGAAGGTGACGTCGCCCACCTGGGAAAATTCCGCGCTGTTGTTAAACGACGTCACTTTTACCGCAGAGATTCCTTCCTGCGACGGATAAGCATCCTGCAACGCGCCATTCTGCCGAACGTTTGCGGTTGAGATGCCGTCGACAGAAAAGTTCACCATCGCCGAACTCGCGCCGCCTAGTGCGATGTTTCCGGAACTGTCCTGTTGCAAATTTGGCGAAAGCACAAGCGCTCCCAGGGGGCTGGTCGTGGTGGCACGATTGTTCAGCGGGAGTCCGGTGATCTGCTGATTGTCGATGGAATCGCTGAGCGTGCCATTTTCGGTGTTGATCTGAACGACCTGGTCGTTCACCTCCACGACCGTGGAGGTTGCGGCGATCTTGAGCGTGATTGGAACGCGGAGATCCTGTCGCGCGTCGAGCGTGACTGAGTTGACGACGGCATCGGAAAGACCTTCCCGATGGGCCGTCAACCTGTAGTGGCCAGCTTTCAGATTTTCGATGACGAAATCCCCGGCGTCGTTGGTGGTAACTTGCCGCTCAAAATTCTCATCCAGCGAATGAACTGTTACCAGAGCGCCAGGAATGACTGCGCTCGAAGCGTCCTGTACAGTGCCACGAATGCTTCCGAAGGTGGATTGGGCTTGGGCAGCGCCGAGAAGAACTATGCAAGCAAACATCAATGTTACGAGCGAAAAGAGTCTTGGCACGTGTACCTCCAGCCGAGCGAGCGGGCTTGCTGCTCAACCGGGCCATCTGAACTGCTCTCGGCAGAATGTAGAGTGGGTTCCATAAGAATGTCGTAAGGAATTCCTATGAAATGTATGAGTGGAACGAATCGATCTTTCCGATAGTGTTCGGGTTGACCTGATTGCGTTCCGCCGTTGGGCGCTACGCAAAGCGGTCTGTGGGTGAGCTCCCGGCGCGGCTAGCCATTCGGACTCAGGGCGGTGCAGTGATAAAAACGTGATAGTTCCATGCTCATAATGGGTCAAATTGGATCAGAATCGGTCAAAACGGTAGCGGTGCCGTTTGGCGTGCACAGGCCAAACGGATAGCCCTTGTACGAGGACTTTCTGTGCGATGCAGGAAAAGATACTGAAAGGCGAGGAACAGTCAGACGATCTACTGCCCTTACCAGACAGAGATATTCCGATTAGCGAGAGCACGCCCGAGCACATCATTCCGCTGGCTCTCGGCGGGTTGAACACTTTCACGCTCCCGGTATCGGCGAACTTCAATTCCCAAGTAGGTTCAGAGATCGACGGCGCTCTCGCCAATGATTTCTTGGTCAAGGGCCAGAGAGACAAGCACGGAGCCAGGGGACATAGCGGCAAACATCCCGAATATGTGGTACGGAACGCCTCGGATGCTGTAACGGGCGAACCATTGCAGGTCACGCTGGGACAGCGTCGAGGCCTTCGCATCTGGTCACCACGCGGAATGCGCGACGTCACCGGACGGGGTCAGAAGATCAAGATTGCATTCAGAATGGATATGGATGTCGAACTCCAGTTTGTCGCCAAGGTCGCTCTCTCAGCCGGCTATTTCTTCTATGGGAACCGGTTTCGTCACCAAGTGAAGCACCGAGACCTACGTATGATCATGAATCATCGACCCAACGAGATGGGAGAAGCTCTCACCACCATCGAGGCACGCTACGACCAACGATTTCGCGAGCCGGAGACCGACAATGATCGCATTCGGCGCGCCATCGTCACCGGGTTTGGAGCTCGCTCGGTGGTAGCATTGATACCCGATTCGCACAGCCTGTCCGTCGTAGTTGGCATCCTTGGAAGCTACCTCGGCATGCTGAACGTGCCCGCCGACACACGAGGGTTCCCGAATACGGATGATTTTCGGTGGGGCCATTTCATCGTCCTAGATAAGCCGCTGCCCATCGCAGATTCGGTTTGGAAGCTGCTCCACAAGATTGCTAAATTGGCATAATTCAATCCAGAGTGCCGGCACCTACGCGCGGGTTATGATCCGCAATCACATAGCTACTGAGAAACGCGCTTGTGGGAAGTCATGACCAGGAATCGGACGGTGAGTCGGTAAAAAGGAAAAACTGCAGATCCTTCTGGTTGTTTGCTGAGAGATCATGGGCAGAAGAAGCGCCACAATTGCCGGAAATCGGTCCCTACGCCGTTCCTTCCGCGGGAGAAACTTTCGGTCCTTTGACTGCCCGCTAGGGCCAGCAGTCAGGCGCAAACCAACCGGGCCGTGAACGGCATTCGAAGTGACCACTTTCAGCCACAGAATCGCCTGGTGTTCGCCCTCGAGTCGCGAAGGGACGGCGAATCAAAACCGGACCGCGGAGAAGGCTTTTGGGATGGATTTTCGTGTGAAATTCTCTGCTGAGCAGTCTGGCCCGCAGAGAAAATCGGGTCTGCGTTCCTTGAAATCCTCGCGAACGATCCTCAAGCTCTTAGCCGCTTCCGGCGGGAAGCCAAAGCTGCATCCTCTTTGAACCACCCAAACATCTGCACGATCTACGAGATTGACGAGTCGCATGGGCGAACGTTCATTGCGATGAAACTGCTGGAGGGGCAGACGCTCCGACACATGATCTCCGGCACGCCGCTGGAGATCGAAACGGTGCTCGATCTGGGAATCCAGATCGCCGACGCTCTCGATGCCGCGCACTCGAAAGGTATCGTTCACCGGGACATCAAGCCAGCGAACATTTACGTGACGAATAGGGGTCAGGCGAAGATTCTGGACTTCGGATTGGCGAAGCTCGCTCCAACGGCGGCTGTATCGGTCTCCGGGTCAACAATCGACAGCAGTGTAGAACAGTTGACCAGTCCCGGCTCAACCCTCGGCACCGTCGCCTACATGTCACCCGAACAAGTCCGCGCCAAGGAATTGGATGCCCGCACTGATTTGTTTTCTTTCGGCGCGGTGCTCTACGAGATGGCGACGGGAACTCTGCCCTTTCGCGGCGATACCTCTGGAATTATCTTTGAGTCCATCCTGAATAGAACGCCAGCTTCGGCGATGAGATTGAACCCCGACATACCTTCGAGGTTGGAAGAGATCATCAGCAAGTGTCTAGAGAAAGAGCGGAACCTGCGCTACCAGCATGCGGCGGACATTCGAGCCGATCTCCAGCGGTTGAAACGGGACGCAGAGACCGGGACGCGTGAACACCGAAATCGCAGCCGCGTAAGCGAGGCCGTGCACCAGCGTCTTTGTCACCGAAGATTCCCATCAAAATCAAAACAGGCGGACAGGTACCTCGCAAACTAAGATTATCGACAATCGCTGCCGCATTGAGTTCAGGGGGATGGTGCCCAATAAGTATCAGATCGAAAGGCGTGGTTTCGATCAATTGACAGGCTTCCGTCTTGTCCCAGGTGATAGTGGCGTCGATTTCGGCCTCCTCGAGTACATGCTGCAGAGTGATAAGCGTATCTGGGTCTGTGTCGAGAATCAGCGTTCGGCGTAGCCCCTTGTCTATACTGTTACTCCTTGACGGAAATCATCCGTGAGATTCGCGCCGCCAGCTCCTTAAAACTCCCCGCGAAGCTCCTCCTATCGTTCGGCATCAGGCTAGACGGCTCTCGACCGCAAGCCTGGCACACTCATCATCTTCCAACATCGTAAGCACATGTCCAAGTTCTTCCAAGCCGGTTACAAGCTCATCACCCCACTCATCAGCGAGAAACACCGCTAGCGATGGTTGCAAGCCTTGAGCCTTAGCCGTGAAGTTCAGAATGTCCAGCGTATCTTGTGCACAATCCATCACGAGGGCATCAAAGAGTTGTCTGCGCATCATTGCGAGCGCGTCGGCGCCGCTGCTCGCGGTCGCCACATCGTGCCCTCTCTGCCTGATGATGTCGACATATTTGCCATGGACGGATTCGGGATTGAAATAGAGAATCTTCGTACGAATGCCTCCTCCAGATTTTCGAGCAGAATCGCTTTCGGCCTTAGAGCCGTCGGAGGGGGCGTACGATGCGTGTGGCCTCTTGGCGCAATGGGGGAAGAGCCTGGCCAACGCGCATCGCAATTTTCGCCCCTTGTCACCGCTTCCGGCGGGCCGGCATAAACACGTTTCAGTGGCGGTCTATCGCCTTCGACATCAAGGTTAGCCATAACGCGCCAACGGCCCACATGCTGTCAGGCTGAATAATCGGAGCGAGTGATACTCAACCGACGCATTTTATTCTGGAGTGTAGTTCTCTTAAGGCCGAGGCGCTCTGCCGCTCCACCTTTGCCGGCTATCCTTCCAGACGCAGTTTTCAAAGCGTCAATGATCGCCTGTCGCTCCGCTTGCTCGAAGGTCGATACTGCTGGAACCGCCGTGCGGCCATTGGATCTCCTCAGCTCTGTGGATGGCACATTCAGTTCGTCCCCTTGTGTGAGAATCACACAGCGCTCAATGAAATTCTCCAGCTCACGAATGTTTCCCGGCCAATCGGCATTCACCAGAGCCTCCAGCGCCGGTTTTGGGACGGACCGGATGCGTTTTTGCATCCGGCGGGAGAGGCACGATACAAAAAAATGCACCAGCAGTGGAATGTCTTCCCGCCTTTCGCGAAGCGGCGGAATTTCTATCGGGAACACATTGAGCCGGTAAAAAAGGTCCTCGCGAAACTGATTATTGCGGATCATGCCATCCAAATCACGATGGGTAGCGGCAATCAAACGAACATCGACATGAATGGTCTTTGCACTTCCCAACCGCTCGAACTCCTGCTCCTGCAGGGCGCGCAGGAGCTTCGGCTGCAACTCCAGGCTGATGTCGCCGATCTCGTCGAGAAATAGAGTTCCGTGATCGGCCAGCTCGAACCGGCCTTTTTTTTGCATCAGGGCTCCGGTGAAAGCGCCCTTTTCGTGGCCGAATAGTTCGCTTTCCACCAGTCCGGACGGGATCGCCGCGCAGTTCAGCCGGACAAAGGTGCGCTCACGTCGCGGGCTGAGATTATGAATGGCGCGGGCCACCAGTTCCTTGCCCGTGCCGGTCTCGCCGTGCAGTAACGCGGTGGAACTGGTTGGTGCAACGATCGCGACTTGATCCAGCACCTTGCGGATCGCAGCGCTCTTGCCGACTATTTCTTCGAAGTTGTATTCAGACCTAATCTCGGATTCCAGATACAGGCGCTGCTCTTCCATATCGTCGCGCGACGCGCGAAGGCGTCCGTAGGCCAGAGCATTCTCGAGTACCAGAGATGTCTGGGTACCGATCTGCGAGAGCAGGTCGCGGTCCGCCTCGTTGAACCCCTTAGCCTTGCGACTGCACATGGTCAACAGGCCCAGGGGGCCGTCGGCGCCTATTAGTGGCACCAGGACGGTCGAAACAAGGGATTCAGCTCGGCACGCCTCGCGGAGGGTGGGAGGTATATCGGCTTCCAACGGTGAGTAATACTGTGGCGTGCGGAGGCGCGACCATTCGCTCCATAGCTTTGTGGGCTCGGCGACAACGACTTTCTCCAGAAAGCCCCTTCCAGTCGGGAAATCGAGAAATCTTCGTTCCAAACTGCCCGACTGCTTGTTAAGGAGCCACACTGAGGTCATGTCGTTGCCCAAGTGCTTGCGCATCGATTGTGCAAAAGCCTGAAAGAGATCCTCCGCTTCAAGCTTGCTCACAGTGTGATTGTTGATTTCCAGCAACAGGCCGAGCTGATCTCGCTGCTTAACGACTTCCCGGTGGTAAAGCTCTACAGTGTCCCTTGCCAGGGCGCACTCGAGCGCGACCGCGACGTGGGAGGCCAGAGCACTCAGCATCTCGACATCTTCGGGGGCAAATTGGCCCTGCAACTTTGTTACTGCAAGAACTCCGTATTTTTTCTGGGACGTGGACACCGGGAACAAATAGGCACTTATTCCGACAGCTTCCAGTGCAAATGGAGCCAGTTCAGGATGCTTCAACAGCTCCTGCGATACATCCGGGACGAAAACTAGTTCTTGTTCCTCAAACGCTCGCGCTCTCTCGCCGCTGAGCGAAATTTTGGTGCCGATCCCGATCGGGGGCGCGCCCGGTTCTCGATCGAACTCAAAGACATGCAAACTCTCTCCGTTATCGTCCAGTACCCAGAGGTAGGCTCCGTGGAGTCGACAACTGCTGGACAAAACGTCACGCAGGCTGTGGAGAACGGCTTTGACCGTGGGCTGATCGGCCAGGGTGCTAGACGCATCCAGTAAAGCTCGATATCGATCTTCGGCGCTCGTCATATGCTCGCGCGATCTTTGGACAAGGTTGGCAGACGGACTCAGACACCATGAATTGTCGTGTTCAATTCTTGAACTTGCGTGTTTTGCGGTGAGCGACGAGGCCCTACGACATCTCGGCGAATATGCATCTCGAGTAGTATGAAGGCGGCTATCAAGATGAGGATTAGACCGACTACAATCCACGGGTTCAGGGTTGGCCGAGCACACGCTGAATTGACGTGTGGCTTCGATCTGACTTCTGTCGTCCTCGCCATAAGGTGTCTTCTCCTTTTCGGCACAGCTGCTACGTGACTGAGAGTCCTCACGACTCCCAGCCTCCACCAAGATTTCTGTAAATTTCTACCAGACTTACAAGTTCATTCAATTGCGCCTGGGCCAGGCCGAGTTCGGCGTTGAAGGCATTGGTTTCATTGGTCAGCACCTCCAGATAATTGGTGGCGCCGCCGCGGTAGCGCAACTCGGAAAGGCGTGCTGCATCTTGCGCTGCAAGCACCAGTTCCTCCTGATGCTCCCGGAACTCGCGGTTCTTCTGATATCCGATGAGCGAGTCGGAAACACCGCGAAAGGCCTGCTGGATCGTCTGCTGATAAGTGAGCACCAACTCTTTTTCCCGCGCCTCACTCAAACGCACTCCCGACTTGATTCTGCCGCCCGCAAAAATCGGCTGTGCGAGCGAACCGCCGAAGTTCCAGAAGCCGGCCGGGCCAGTGAACAGGTTGCTGAGCGCGGAGCTTTGGAATCCACTATTCGCCGTCAGTGTGATTTGCGGGAAGTAAGCTGCTTTGGCGACTCCTATTTGAGCGTTGGCCGCCATCAACTGCGCTTCAGCCGCGCGGATATCGGGCCGCCGCTCGAGTAGGCGGGAGGGTATTCCAGCCGGAACCTCTGGCAAGTGTGGTTGCTCGGTCAACTTCATACCGCGCGCAATCGGACCGGGATTATTGCCCAGAAGTGTGCTGATGAAGTTCTCCTGTTGCTGGATGCGCCGCTCAAGGTCCGGGATCTCTTCTGCAGCTACGGAGACCAACTGTTCCGCCTGCCGAACGTCGAGCAGGGTACCGGCCCCACCATCTGACAGTGCGCGAGTCAGTTGTAGGGAGTCCCGGCGCGAGGTCAGCGTTCGTCGCGAGATTTCCAGTTGAAGGTCAAGCGCGCGAAGCTGGAAATACGAAGCGGCAACATTACTTACTAGTGTGTTCGTGACCGCGCGCTGCGCCCACTCGGTTGCCAGCAAATTGGCGCGGGCGGCTTCGGTGGCGCGGCGGTATTTCCCCCAGAAGTCGAGTTCCCACACCATCGAGGCGCCGACAGAGTTCGCACTCGTTTCGTACTCCTGGTTAATGGGCTTTTGCTTGGGGACGCGCTCGTTGACAGCAGAAGCGCCCGCGCCGATGGTTGGCAACTGGTCAGCCCGCGTGATTCCTAACTGCGCTTGTGCTTCCAGGATTCTGGTCGCCGCAATGCGAACGTCGTAATTATTCTTAAGTGCGGTGCGGATCAGTTCCTGCAGCTGCGGATCCTGAAAAACATCCCACCATTTCTGATCACCGAAAGATTGCGCAGCCGATGGCGGCACTTGCTGTGGGGGACTGCTGGCAGCTTGCGAGTCTGGTAGCGTAACACTAACGGCTGGATGTGGTGTCTCTTGCGGCGCATGCTGCTGAGAGTTCGCCGCTCCCTCTGGCGGCGCTCCGCGGTATGCACCCGGAACGTCAACCTTCGGCCTCCGGTAATTGGGTCCCACCGCGCACGCGCATGTAAAGATCGTCAGGATTAAGAGAGCAACTGTTTTTTTCACGTTAATCGGCCTCCATTGGACGCAGATCGGGAACGTCCGCGGTTCCGTGCGCTCGTTGTTTTCCGAGATTCGCCACGCGTTCGACCAGCACGTAGAGCGCCGGGATAATGAAGATGGCGATAGCAGTCGCCGCCAGCATTCCGCCAATTACGGTGGTACCCATGATCTGTCGGGCCACGGAACCTGCTCCAGTAGCGATGAACAGGGGCACGCAACCCAGAATGAATGCAAAAGAAGTCATCAGAATTGGCCGCAGCCTCAGTCTTGCTCCTTCCAATGCCGCATCCACCAGCGGCTTGCCTTTCTCATACTGGCTCTTCGCGAATTCCACAATCAGAATGGCGTTCTTGGCCGCCAGGCCGATCAGCATCACCAGTCCGATTTGCGAGTAGACATCGTTTTCGATTTGCACCATGAAGGCCGGGAAGATCATGCCGAGTATGCTGCGTCGCAGCCACAACAACCCAAACGCGCCGAACACCGCGACCGGCGTGCTCAGCAATACGCCGAACGGCAGTGACCAGCTTTCATACAGTGCCGCAAGAATTAGGAACACGAACAGCAGCGACATGCCGAAGATGACCGAGGCCGGAAGACCTTCGCGTGCCTTCTGTTCCTGCCTGGACATGCCCATATAATCGAATCCCATCTCAGTCGGCATCGTTTGGTGAAAGACCTCTTCAAGAGCCGCCGTGGCCTGCTCTGAGCTGTAGCCTGGCGCGGCGGTGCCAATAATCTGCGCTGATGAATACTCGTTGAAGCGCATCTTGAATTCCGGGCCGTAGCGCGACTCGTATTTGGTCAACGTCGACAACGGAACCATCTGCCCTTGTTTGTTGCGGACGTAGAACTGTCCTACGTTGTCGAGGCTGGAGCGATATGGCGCTTCCGCCTCCACATACACCTGCCAGGCGCGGCCGAATTGGTTAAAGTAGTTGACGAATTGGCCACCCATGAAAGCCTGGAGAGTGGCGTAGACCTCGGTCAGGTTGACGCCCTGCTTCAGCACCTTTTCCTTGTCCACAGACACAAACTTTTGCGGCGTATTCGGCACGTAAGTAGTGGCGATCATGCCGATCTCGGGCCGTTTGCGAGCGGCTTCCATAAACTTGTTCAATTTGCTCACCAGAAATTCGGATTCGCGTCCCGAGCGGTCTTCCAGAACGAACTGGAATCCGCCGGAAGTGCCGACTCCCGCGATTGCCGGTGGAGAGATCGCGAAGACAGTACCTTGCGGAAGGGTGATGAGCTTCAGGTTCAACTTCGCCTTAATGACTTGAAACTGCTCTTCGATTTGTTTGCGATCCTCCCATGGCTCGAGCGTCACCCAAAAGAAGGTGCTGAAGCTGCTCCGGGTCAGGCTGAGCATATTGAACCCCGGAGCACTGGTGCAATACTTGACCCCAGGCGTGGATTTCAGGATATCTTCCACGACTCGGGCTGCTTGCGCCGAGGTCTGGATCGAAGAGGCCTCGGGCAGTTGCATCTGGATGTACAGGTAGCCCTGGTCCTCGTCGGGCAGGAAGCTTGTCGGCAATGCCTTCATGCAGACGAGACTGGCGACAGCAAAACCCGCGAGTGCTATTACAGCGAAGACGCTCTTGCGAATCAGATGGCCTGAAGTCCGCAGGTAGAAATTCGTGCCGCGCTCGAACGTGCGGTTAAACCAACCGAAAAATCTCGCAAGCGGTCCATGAGTCTTCTTCTTTTCCCGGAGCAACATTGCTCCGAGCGCTGGGCTTAGGGTCAAGGCATTGAACGCCGATACGACCGTCGAGATCGCAATGGTCAACGCAAACTGCTGATAGAGTCGGCCCGTAATACCCGGGATGAACACCGTCGGCACGAATACCGCCGAAAGCACCAGGGTCATGCCGACCACCGGGCCGGTCAGCTCCTCCATTGCCTTTCGAGCCGCATCCTTCGGAGCCAGACCCTCTTCGATATGTCGCTGTATACCCTCGACGATGATGATCGCATCGTCCACCACCA